>ERZ1643250.2209-NODE-2209-length-15064-cov-5.898394_pt1 | contig 15064 bp, 14 predicted proteins | sample MGYA00579262_ERZ1643250 | MGnify/ENA primary metagenome ERZ1643250 (study PRJEB29033, sample SAMEA4952265) | chicken gut metagenome | biome: Broiler Chicken; feature: Gastrointestinal Tract; material: Caecum | place: Ireland | collected 2018 | study: Broiler...
TACACCATCATCGATTCTAACCTAAAGAATTTGCCCAATAAGCAGAGATTATCTTACATATATTTCTTTTCGATTAAATCCAACACTTCTTTAAATTCCGTTTCAGTTAATAATTTGACCCAGCGCCCATAATGTATTTCTTCAAATCCGGCTTCGTACGTTTTCTCTGAATTTGGGCTATCTAATAAAAAGAGTGCTGGCACACTCTCTCCCATTATTCGCTCATATCCTGTTTCGCAAAGTACACCCTTATATACAATTTTCAAACCATCCCGCCCTTTCACCAATTACGATTTGTCTCTTTGCATTTATCATACTACCACAATTCCGAGAGCGTGGAAACAGCCTGTTTTCAGGCCGATTTCCTATCTTTCGGATATACGGGGCGGGCGGTCATTTAGGTGTAGACTTAAAGTAGTTCATCGATGGACAGCACCTTGAAAACAGAATATGGAGGACACTGGATTTAGGATCATAATAGTTCCAACCGCTGACACTCTGCAAAATATCAAAAGGCACTGACAGCTTTTGACCAATCACAATCTATGCTGTCAGCACCTCCGCTTTATGCTCTTATTTCTTTATACCTTAATTATTCATTCTTTTTCTCGTCCGGGCGCAGGATGTACAGCGTCTTCCCTTCCTTGATCGTCTCCAGCACCTGGATATCCCGGAGCTGCATTTTATCCGTCTTCAGCGGATTGCGGTCCAGAATTACCATATCGGCCAGCTTGCCCGCCTCCAGCGTGCCTTTCCGCTCCTCTTCATGATAAGCATAGGCGCCGTGGATAGTTACGCCTTTGAGCGCCTCATAGACGCCGATACACTGTTCCTGTCCGATGGGCTTCCCGCTTCTCGTAACGCGGTTTACCGCGCACCATACCGTGTGCAGCATATCCGGCTCCACCACCGGAGTATCCTGATGGAAGTTGTAAATCAGCCCCCGTTCCATGGCAGCCCGGGCCGGACTGATATGCGCGCCCCGCACAGAGCCCAGATTTTTCAGATGCACGTCTCCCCAGTACCAGGTATGCGCCACGAATATGGACGGAATCATGCCGAGCTCTTTCATTTCATCCAGCTGGTCGTCTCCCACGGTCTGGCAGTGAATCATGACAGGCCGCAGGGCCCGGATTTTCTCCGGATTTTCAGGGGTCTTTGCGGCAGCTTTTTCAAAGGCTGCCAGATACTGGCCGGAGGCCGCGTCTCCATTGCAGTGGGCCAGGAGCTGATACCCTTTCTCCACAGCCGTCTCCACCCAGCGGTCTGTCTCCTCCTGCGTGTGGGCCGGGTAGCCGCAATAAGTCTCTTCCCCCTCATAAGGCTTCCGAAGCCATGCGGAGCGTCCCTGGGGCGAGCCGTCAAGAATGATCTTCGCTCCTCCGATTTTCAGCCTGTTATGGTACTTTTGATAATATTCCGGATACTCTTCAGCTGTCTTTTCCAGATCGTCCGCCAGCACATAAGACACCACATCCAAATGGAACACCTGCTCTTTTGCGCACTCTGCCAGCTTCTGAAAACCGGAGGCATTGGTGGAGCCATCCTGCACTGTGGTGATTCCGTATTTCAGGTAGATCTGCTGCGCCTTTTCCAACTGCCGCGCGAAATCCGCCTTCACTCTGGAGAACACCGGAATCAGAACCTTCACCATAGCCGGGACTTCCTCAATGTAGCCATTCGGCGTCCCATCTTCCTCCCGGCCGAATTTTCCGCCCTCCGGGTCCGGCGTATCCGCCGTAATCCCGCACTCCCGCAGAAGCACGCTGTTCGCCACACACATATGGCCGGAAGTATGCAGGATGCAGACAGGAATGGTGTCGGACACCCTGTCCAGGACCTCTTTCGTAGGATGCTGCTGCTCGTCCAGAAAATTATGGTCATATCCGTAGCCCACCAGGACCTCTCCTTCTGCCAGCCGCTTTTCTTTCAGCCAGTCAGAAAGCGTCACCGCCAGGTCCTTAAAGCTGGTGCATTTCCCCAGATTCGCAAAATCCGTATACTGGGCCAGCATGGCAATATGACTGTGGGGATCGATAAAGGATGGCATCAGCGTCTTTCCTTCCAGATCGATCTCTTCCGCGCCCGGCAGACACTGCCGCCGCGCCTCCGCAAGCTCTCCCACATAGCTGATTTTTCCGTCTGTGAGCAAAACCGCCTCCGGCGCGTCCGTCTCTTCCCGCATGGTGACGATATCTCCGCCATAATATAATTTCTGCATGAAACCCGTTCTCCTTTCCCGTCATTCTGTCTGCGCTGTCCAAAAAGGCTGACGCAGGATCATCATCTTATGTATCAGTATACACAAATTTGGTCCAAAGACACAGTCTCTGGACCAAATTTTTAGAAAGCCGCAGTCTGCGGCTGAACCGGATTTATTTCAGCTCGGGCCAGTATTCCTTATTGGCCTCAATCATATCATCCAGGATCTCCTTTGCCACTTTCATGCTCGGCACTGTCTTGTTCAGGGTAAACGCCTGCAGCACCTTTTCATAGGAGCCTTCGATGCAGCCCTCTACCAGCAGTTTCTCGCTGTTTAACTGCTGCATCATCAGACCCTGCTGGAACAGCGGGATCTCATTCTGCGCGATAACCTCCGGTCCCTTCTTTCCGATATAGGCCGGAACCTCGACCATAGCGTCATAGGGCATGTTCGGGATCGCGCCGCGGTTCTCGGTGATAACCAGGAAACGGGCCTTCGTATCATTCTTCAGCGCAATCGCCAGATCGGCAATCCAGTCGCCGTGGCTTCCCGCGTAGAATACGCTCTCGTCGATCTCGCCGGTTGCCAGATATCTGTCGATTCCGTCAAAGAGATTTTTCTCTCTGGTCTCCATAACCTCGTTGGCGCGGGTATGGGTCGGATCGGAATGCTCTACGAACTCCTTCTGCTGCAGATAATAGTTCAGGTAGGTATTCGGCAGGGTCTCCGGGAAATTCTGCATGATCTCATAAACGCCCTTCCATACATAATACCAGCTTCCCTTTGTGTGGCGGTTTCCACCGCTGCTGCCGCTGCTGGTCAGAGCCTGCTTATCCTTTAAGTAAGCCGCCGGAAGCAGAATCTCCTGCTCCATAATGTAGTCGCGCAGCTTCGGCATCACATCCTCGCCCTTGTACTCGATGGAGGTAAACCAGCCAAAATGATTCAGTCCGTAATAATCATATACCAAATCCTTTTTATTCACCTCAAGCGCCGCAGCTACCACATCAATGATGGCAATAGGCATGTCACAGATGTTGATAATACGGGCGTTCGGACGCAGCTTTCTGCACGCCTCGGATACGATGGACGCCGGGTTGGAATAGTTCAGAATCCAGTAGGTGGGTTTCGCGTATTTCTCCACATCATCAATCACTTTGATCATGGGGAAGATGGTACGCATGCCGTATGCCATTCCGCCGCAGCCGCAGGTCTCCTGTCCCACGCAGCCATGCTTCAGAGGGATCTTCTCATCCTGCTCTCTCATAGCGTATTTTCCCACACGCATCTGGGCAAAGATGAAATCTGCGTCTGTGTATGCTTCCTTCTCATCATAGGTAACGGTAAGCTTGATTCCGCTCTTCAGATCCTCTTCCAGAATCCATTTTACCAGCACGCCCAGCTTGTCCTGACGCTCTCTGTCGATGTCAAAGAGACGGATCTCGTCTACTTCCAGCTCGTCCTTGCGGAGCGCGATTGATTTTACAATTCCGGGCGTAAAAGTACTTCCGCCGCCAACTATGGTAATAATCATATTTCTTCCTCCTGACTTATATGTAAGTTAAATTGTTTTCAGGTAATCTTCCACCGCGTTCCGCAGCTCGGCCACCTGCAGGCCGATGATAATCTGGATATCGTCGCCCTTCTTTACAATACCGCTGTTGGGCACCTTGTTAATCAGCTCATCCTTTAAGAGAGAGGGGTCCTTCACATTTACTCTCAGGCGGGTAAAGCAGTTCTCTGTGCTGTTGATATTCTCCTTGCCGCCAAGTCCTTCTACCAGACTTGCCACATTGGCTGTAAGAGCGCTTGCCTTGGAGCTCTTACCGGTTTCCGCAGCTGTGGGAGCGATGCCTTCCGCTTCCGCAAGGGCCGCGTCCACATCCTCGCGTCCCGGAGTCTTCAGGTTGAACTTCTTAATAAGGAAAGTGAACAGTACAAAATAAACAACAATCTGAATCACAGCAAGCACATACATCATGGGCCAGTTTGTCTTCTCCGTACCTGCGGCCAGGTTGGTCAGGAAGGAAGTGATAATATTTCCTCCGCAGAACGCAGTTACGTTAAAGATCTTCAGCAGCGCGATAAACAGGCCGGCAATCGCCGCATGCAGTACAAACAGCACCGGAGCCGCAAAGATAAACATGAAATCGATAGGCTCCGTAATACCCGCGATACAGGAAGTAATTACCAGCGGAATCAGGGTCGCGCGGACACGCTTCTTGTTTTCCGGACGGGCTGTGTGAATAAACGCCGCCACAATACCGATATATCCAAACATCTTGGTGAAGCCGATTGCCATATAATAAATGCTGTCGGACATCTGCGTCACATTCGGCATGTTCAGCTCTGTCATGGCGATGGCATAAGCTCCCGCCACAGTGGTATCGCCGAGCTGAAGGACTCCGCCCAGGTCAGAGAACTGGAACGGTGTGTAAACCAGGTGGTGAAGACCCGTCGGAATCAGCAGTCTCTCCAGGAAACCATACAGGAAGAGGCCGAAGGCTCCGCTGCCGCTGATAACATTTGCCAGCGCAGAGATTCCGGACTGAACTACCGGCCATACCAGGTTGCTCAGAGCGCCGAATACCATGGACACGAAAATCATAATCAGGAAAGAGAAGCGCACGCCGGAAAACATCTGCATGGCGCCGTTGAATCTCTTATTATAGGTGCGGTTAAATACATACGCCGTCAGACAGCCCAGGATAATGCCGCCGAACACGCTCATATCCACGCACTGGATACCCAGGATTTCAGTCTGGCCCGTTCCCACAAGGCCGAGCATCTCATTGGGCTCTGCCAGCTGTCCCATGGTGCTCAGGAGCACGTTGGAAGTGGTCAGATACATCAGATAGGACATCAGTCCGATAATGCCTGCGTGATGCTTGTCTTTCTTCGCCATAGCCGCCGGAATACCGATGACAAACAGCACGGCCAGGTTGTTGACAATAACATAGATAGTCTGATACATCAGATTTCCAAGAATCTGAATCGGAGCCCATTTCAGGAACGGCAGGGCTCCTGAAATAGCTGAATTGGTGAGCAGCGCGCCGATTGCCAGGATCAGGCCGCCCACAGAAAGATACATCAGTGGCTGCAGCATGGCTTTGGAAAAGTTCTCCAAAGCTCCCATAATCTTTTTCTTCATAACAGTATTTCTCCTTTGAAACTTTTTTAACTCTTTAAAAGCTGTTTAAAAGCCATAAACAGCTAATAAAATATCTTGCTCAGATGCACCAGCAGGTACACCTCTTCCTGGGCGTTCAGGGTATAATCAAAATTATCCCGGATATACTCCTTTAGCCTCTCCATACACTTTCTGTTCTGCTTATGCTTTTTCAGAAGCATCTCATGAAGCCCTTCCATATCGTCGTCGGTCCACTGCACCTGCTGAAAAATGCGCTGTGCCAGAAATTTCAGATGAGTGGTCAGACGCACCGTGTCAATCTGGTCCGGGTCCAGCTCTACTCCGTAGGTATCACGGATAATATCCATGCATCCTTTGGTAAGCTTCAGAGTATTATAGGTCATCTCGCGGTTCATGGACGCGCTCGCGAGCTGCAGCGCAATATAGCCCGCCTCATAATCCGGCAGCCGCACACCGCAGCGGAGCTCGATCTGATCCAGGGCCCATCTTCCCGCTTCAAATTCCCTGGGATAGAGAAGCCGGGTCTCTGCCAGCATCAGATAAGGCAGGTCAATTCCCTGCTCATATCGTTCGATGGCAAAGCAGATGTGGTCAATCAGCGACACCAGCAGCTGATCTTTCAGCTCCAGCCCTTTCCCCCGCGCATATTTCAGAATATCTTCCGCCGCGCGGATCGCATCCGGTCCCGCATCCTTCATGAGCTGCAGAAACTTTGTCTGAAACTCACTCTGTATGTAATAGGTTTTTTCTATCTTCCGCTCATCGATGGTATCTCCGGGCTTTTTGGCAAAGCCTACTCCGGAGCCGACCAGAACGACCTCACGCCCGTCCGGCTGTACCGCCGACACAGCATTATTGTTATATACCTTTACGGCTTCCATCTCACTTAAAGTCCCCACTCGCTCAAAGATTTTACCGGCTGCATTCAATTACGGTATCAACATTCTTTTTCACCTGCTGTCCGCCAGCCAGCGTTTTAAACTGATACTGTCCGGGATTGAGAAGGATCAGCATGGTAGTCATATCGATTCCCTTCTTCTCCATAAACGCGGCGTCAAAACGAATCAGAGGCTCTCCCTTCTTCACCTGGTCTCCCTGGGAAACCAGAGCCTCAAAGCCCTCTCCCTTCAGAGCAACCGTATCAATGCCGATATGCACCATCAGCTCAAGTCCATCGTCCCTTGTCATGCCAAACGCATGAAGCGTCTCCGCCAGCATGGACACCGTTCCGTCACAGGGAGCCGCAATCACACAGTCCTCCGGAACAATGGCAATTCCATCTCCCAGCGCCTTTCCGGAAAATACCGGATCGTTAACCTCCTCCAGGGGAATACAGCGTCCGTCCGTCATAGCTGTAAGCTCCAGACCTGTTTTTTCCAAATCAGGTTTTTTCTTAAAAAACTGAAACATTCTCATCCTCCCTTTTGCCTGCGCGCCTCCCTGTCCCTGGCAGTCCGGCCGAAACTGCCGCACAAAAAAGGCATGAATCCTCCTCCGTAGAGAAGAGAACTCATGCCTGATTTAACAGTAACACGCATCTCAAATTTTGTTATTATTATAGTAATTGCAGCAGTAAATGTCAAGTGAATTTTGTATCATTCTTCTTTTTGTCAGTTTTTAACAATTTTATTTCCGTGTTTTTGTGCAATTTGCCTTATACAATCGCAAGCACCCCGGAAACAATCAGAAGCACATACGTCAGTTTCAGGAACGTCTCCTGATCAATCCGCTTCACCAGTTTTGTCCCGGCCCAAATCCCGGCAAACAGCGGAATCATTCCCACCAGACACAAAAAGATCACCTGGGAATTGAAATAGCCGGACTGAATCTGATTTCCTGTAATATAACAGCCGATAGTCACCCAAAGCATGGCCATAGTGGCCCGGAACTCCTCTTTCTTTTTCAGCGCGGAAGAAGCATAAATAACGAGCAGAGCCCCGCCGGACACAAACATTCCGTGAATCACGCCGGCCGCCAGAATCACGCACAGCATCCCCGCCGTTCGAAGCGGAAATCCCTTTTTCTTTACAGATACAGACGCCGCAGACGCAGGAAGCCCGTCCGCCTGTCCTGTCTCCGCTGTCTGCGGATTTGTCTGCTGATTTTCTTCAGTCTGCGGAGCTTCCGCCCCCCGCACCCGGGACAATCCGCTTTTCTTCATCAGCCTCTGTCCGAACAGCTTCCACAAGGCAATGCAGAGAATCATGACGCCATACAGTGTCAGAAGCTGCTGAACCGGGAACGCCTCAAAAATTTTCATTCCCGCAAACATTCCCACCACCATGAGAACCGCCATCTTCCCAAACTCTTTCCAGTTAATATGCCGGAAACCGGTCAGAACAATCAACAGGCAGGAAAGCTGATCAAGAACCGCCAGAACCGACTTGGCCTCGTCCACTCCAAGAAGCTGCATACTGGGCGGCATGGCCAGAAGCGTTCCCGCAAAGCCTGTGATAGCCTGAATCAGATTTGCCCCAAACAAAATCAGGAAAAACAGAATTTCTCTCCATGTCACTGTCATATCTTCTCCCTCCCGTGCATCCCGGGCGGTCTATCGCCGCCCGCTTTTCGACAGTCTGTAAAAGCTCTGCCTTTTTGAAACACAGCAAAAAAGGCACAACCAAAATATATGCCTGCGCATATTTTCCGGTCATGCCTGATTTAACAGTAACACTCTGCGGTTAATGATAAACGGTTTCCCTGCGTTTGTCAAGAAGGCTTTTATTTTTCCTTTCCCACATACTCCCGAATCTTCTGATCCAGCTCCGGAAGAGCCTTCTTCAGCGATACCAGTTTTCCATCTTTTATAAAGCCATGGCGGGAAGAAGCCTTTGTGCAGATTTCTCCCGAATCCACATTCACGAACTCATACCCGAGTTCCAGAACCGCTCCGTTGTATTTGGTGACAAATACACGAATCTCCGCCTCATCGTCAAAACGGAAACTCTTCTTATAATCGACAGAGATGCCCGCCACGGGCGACTGAATCCCCTGCTCCTCCATTTCCCGGTAGCCCAGTCCCAGCAGGTCCATGAAGCGTACCCTCGCTTCTTCCATCCACTTTACATAGTTGGAGTGATGGATGATTCCCATCTGATCTGTCTCATGATATTGCGCTCTTCTCTTGTAGACAAACATGTTTCTCGTCCTTTCCTTTTATCATACCGTACATTACAGAAGGCCAAACAAGATATTTTCCCGGTACAGCCATGTAAGTATCCGGCTGTCTGATATCATGGCAAACATTTCTCCTCCCCAGTTGGTAGGCGAAAAGACCGTAACCACAAAAAAGAAAATCCAGACCACCAGCAGACCTTCCCCAAATCCAAAGACCAGGCCAGCCAGCTTATTGATGCCGTGAAGCACCGGGAGCTTTGCCGCAAGCCCCAGCGAAAACGCAATGCCGCGCACCAGCACTCCCGCCAGCAGAAGTGTAATCAGAAACGCGAAGGTCTGCAGAATCTGTTCAGCCAGATATCCGCTCACCGCGTCTCCCAGCCCAAGCATCTGCAGCGTATCCAAAAGCTCTGCGTCGCTGGCATTGATGCTGTTCTGAAGCATGGCATAAATGCCGGTATGTTCCTTCAGGAACTCTGCCACAAGCGGCGATGCCACAGAAGTGAGAACCAGCGTAAGCACCAGGCTCACAATTCCCACCAGTTTTTTGATAAATCCCTTTCGATGTCCGTCCCAGGCAGCCAGTATCAAAAAGACCACCACTGCAGGCAGCAACCAATTCATATGTTTTTCTCCTTATTTCAGCTTGATAGTATCTGTCCGATCCGAAAACACAACGACATATCTCTGGAAGCCAGACGTTTTATACAAATCCGCAATAGCAGTGTCAAAGGCCCCCGCATATTTCAGCACTCCCTGCCCACTGTAGATCTCACACTCTGTATCTCCGTAAAGGATCAGCATATTTCCGGAGAATTTAGCCTGCGTATATTTTAAATCCGTCCGCAGAGACAGCGTCAGCCGTCCGGAAGTATCATATACATTTACCTGATATCGTCCTTCCTCTTCTTCTGTCTGCCGGCTCCTCTCCGTATTCTCCGTCTTTTCCGCATTTTCTGTATTCTCTGTACTCTTCCCGGTCTCCGTATCCTCTTCCTCTGCCGCCGTATCTTCTGCCGCCGCTTCGTCTCCAGAGCTTCCGGGGTCTTCCGTTCCCGCCTCTGCGTCTCCACTTTCGGCGTCTTCTCCGCTTTCAGCGTTTTCGGCGCTTCCAGTTTCTTCCGCGTCTTCTCCTGCGCTGTCGTTTCCCGTGTCTTCCGTATTCTCTGAAGCCGCCGCAGGCTCCTCCATCTCTTCCGGATTCTGGGATTCTTCTGTAATGATTCCTACCCGGTCCTCTCCGAAAAAGACGCTTAGTATCTCAGCATTTACCGCGACCGCGGAGGCTTCCTCCGGAATCTCCGCTCCCTCATAATAGATAATCCCCTGCTCGGAGACTGCCGCGCATACGGAGCTGCTCAGATACTCCACTCTTGGAATAATCATATCCTCATAAACCACAGAGGACACAATTTTATCTACAAAATTGGCTCCCACCGAACCAAAATTATAAAAAACGATGCAGCTTCCCGCTGTGCCCCCCTGCACCTGCAGATAAGATACAGCCAGCTTCGTTCCATCCGGGGAAATGCTGATGGAAAGAGGCTGCCCGGTTTCATCCAGGCTGCATCTGGATTCTGCCAGCATATTTCCCTGCGCGTCATAGAGATAAATCCAGGAGACATCACTGCCGTTCAGCAGCAGAGCCGTAACCCCCTGGGAAGACACGCTGACCTGCTGAATCGGGAGCAGTGTGGTAATCTGTGTCAGAAGTCCCTGCGTATTGAATACATAGACTTCATTTCCCTGCTGGTCCGCAACAGCCGCCGAATTTCCGCATATATCCAGAATCGGATACTGCATATTATAGGTCTGGCTCCAGACCGCTTCATTCCGGGAATCAACACATGAGATTCCATCCCGGCTGTATCTGAGAAGGCGTCCATTGTATTCCGCATACTGTGTATTGACCGAACTTGTCTGCTCCACGGAGGAAACCACCTCGTAATCTGTATAAGTCCGGTTTCGGGACCAGATCCAGACGCCAAGAACGATTACCGCCGCAACAACCGCGGCTGTCAGGAAACGGATTCCCAGACCCGCGCGGTGCCGAAACAGCTTTTTCTTATATTCATCCATTTCGCCGTCTCCATGGGGAGGCGTTTTGTAAAGCTGCGTAATATTTGCCATTCGCCCTTTATCCTTTGATTTTTTCCTATATGATAGCATAAATCAATCACGGAAGCAAAAGTTTTTGTCCCACCAGAATATGGTCGCTGTCTTCTATCCCATTCAGACTGCAGATGGCATCTATCTGGTCATCCCGGCCGTAAATCTTACGGCTGATCTTCAGAAGGGTGTCCCCCTGCTGCACCGTATAGGTTTCCGGCGCCGTATTCTCAGACGTATCCTCCACAGCTGTCTCAGACGCCGCTTCCTCATCCGTCACTTCTACTGCCGGTTCCTGTACCTGCGTACTCTCTCCGGAATTTTCTTCCGCCGGTTCCTGTGCCTGCACACTCTCTCCGGAATTTTCTTCCGCTGGTCCCTTTGTCTGCGCGGTATCTCCGGATGCACTATCTGCGGTCTGGGCCGCCGTATCATCTGCTGATGCGTCTGCATCTGCACCGTCTGCCGCGTCTTCTGAATCTCCCGCACTGCTTTCAGAAGTGTCCCCTGCTTCCGTCTCCGCCGCCACAGAAGACGCTTCTACCGCCGCATCGGACAGTTCGCTTCCATCTGCTCCGTTTTCCATGCCCGCACCTGCCGCGGCCTCCTGGTTCTCCAGAGCCCGGGAAATATCGCTGAGGGCCATTTCCAGCCCCTCCATTTTTTCATAATTATTGATCAGAGTAATTCCTATCACCAGCACAACCATCACAAGAAAGGTGCTGGCCGTATAGAGAAAGGTCATGACTCGTTTCTGGCCCGACAAATCCTTCTTTTCCTGTACGATAGCCCGGAAGCTCTTAATCGCCCGATCTTCAAACTGCTCCCGGTCGTCGATGCTTTCACCGTCTCCCGTGTCTATCATATAGCGCTGCATCGCCTCATTACGCTCATAAAAAATGTAGTAACCTTTCTGGCGCGTCAGCCTTCCATTTTCATAAGCAAAGAAATCCTCGTCTCCGTCTGTAGGCTCCGCCACCATCAGAACCTTGTCCACACCGCCAAAATAATTGACATGTATCTTCGCCAGCCCCGGGTCCAGCTCCATGGGATAGCCGGGCACAGAAAGAAACCAGCCCAGAATATCCTGCGCCGGAAAATATTCTTTAATCGTGCTGTAAACTTCAGCCCAAACCTCATCCGTGAAAGGGATTCCCCCTTCGCTGTACTCCAGATCTTTCAGCGCAACCGCGCTCTTGATAAACAGATAGGGAATTCCTCCCATACGCTCCGAATCGCCAAGCAGCACCGCTATCCGGCTGTTCAGCGCTTCTTCTTTCGCAAACCGTTTCAGATATGTAATCACATAATCCTCTATATAGATTTTCCGGTTTTCTTCCGGCTCTCCAATCTGCCGGACATTCTTCGGCAGATCCAGCTTCCGTTCCGGGCCGGTTTCCTTTGCCTTCTCTTTATAAACGAATTCAATCATGCTTTCACCTCATCTGCCCTCCATATTTGCCGGCCATATCTGGACATGCCCCGGCTGATTATCTGAATCATAGCACAGAGGTTCCGCGTGATTTATCGTATTTCGTCGAAGGAAACGGAATTTTTTTCGACATATTTTCTTCTGTTCCGGACTCCGCAGAGAGCTTCCGGGCTTTCTGTATTCCTGCAAAGCGCTATACTTTTTCTGGTTTTAATGTTAAAATAGATTCCGGCATAAAAGCGGCAGTCTTTTTCCGCAGATCCTGCAGCCGCTCTCAAAGAAATAAAACATTAAAACATCCGAAAGAAGGAATTCCCTTTGCAATTTCATTTTAACAAAAAACAACTGATCCGATGGTTTTATTACATCATCGGTATGCTGATTCTGGCCATGGGACTGACCCTGAACGCAGAATCAAACCTCGGAAGCTCTCCGATCATCTCCATTCCCTACACCCTCTCGTTTTCTGGACCTGTTCACAGCATGGTTTGATTTTACAGATTCCAGCTTTGCTTTGCGGCTGGCTGTTCTGACGGCTGCAATTATCCTGACAGGCGCCGGAGCCGCTCTGACTGTGGATATGAACCTGATCGCCAATCCCGGAGACGGTTTCGTGCAGGCTGTGTCCATGCGGTTCGGAAAAGATCTGGGTACGGCAAAAAATCTTGTGGATATCAGCTGCGTTATTGTTTCTACGCTTATCGGCTTCGCGGCCGCCGGAAGGCTGGTGGGCGTGGGCCTCGGCACTCTCATCGCCATGATTGGCGTGGGACGCGTGATTGCGCTGTTTAACCACCTGTTTCAGGAGAAACTGAAGCGGCAGGCATTTCCCGGCTGAGACATGGCGGTGCCTGCGGAAAACTTCACGCGCAAAAAGCTCCCGGCGGTCTGTTTTGTGCAGACCCGCCCGGGAGCTTTTTATTCTTACCTCTTTTTTCTCTTATATCCGCTGTCCGCCGGTTTTATTTGAGCCAGTCTTTGATCTGCTCGTATACGCCGTTTCCATCCAGCTTATACTTCTCAAGCAGCTTTACAGCGGGGCCGGACTCGCAGTAGGTGTCGTATACGCCGATCTTCTTTACCGGAGTCGGAAGCTTTTCGCTCAATACGTCGCAGACAGCGCTTCCAAGGCCGCCGATCACGGAATGCTCCTCAGCCGTTACGACCTTGCCGGTCTTCTTCGCGGAGTTCAGAATAATCTCCTCATCCAGAGGCTTGATGGTGTGGATATTGATGACCTCTGCGGACACGCCGTCAGCAGCCAGCTTCTCAGCCGCTTCCAGAGCGCTGTTGACACAGAGACCTGTAGCCACGATCGTCAGATCGGTTCCCTCTCTCAGGAGAATTCCCTTTCCAATCTCAAATTTATAAGTAGCCTCGTCATTGAATACCGGAACTGCCAGTCTTCCGAAACGGAGATAAACCGGTCCTACATATTCTGCCGCAGCCTTTACCGCCGCTCTCGCCTCTACATCATCTGCGGGGCAGATAACGGTCATGCCGGGAATCGTGCGCATCAGAGCGATGTCTTCATTGCACTGATGGGTAGCTCCATCCTCTCCTACGGATACGCCTGCATGGGTAGCTCCAATCTTCACGTTCAGATGGGGATATCCCACCGCATTGCGCACCTGCTCGTAAGCGCGGCCTGCCGCGAACATGGCAAATGTGCTGCAGAACGGAATCTTTCCGGTGGTAGCGACGCCTGCGGCGATCGCCATCATATTGGACTCTGCGATTCCGCAGTCAAAGAAACGATCCGGGAACGCCTTTTTGAACACGCCGGTCTTTGTGGCTCCTGCCAGGTCGGCATCCAGCACTATTATATTGGGATTCTCTTCGCCAAGCTCTTTCAGAGCGTTGCCGTAGCTCTCTCTCGTTGCAATCTTCTTTACTTCTGACATAATGCTTCACCTACCTTCTCCAAATCTGCCATTGCCACTGCGTACTGTTCATCGTTGGGCGCCGAACCGTGCCATGCCGCGTTATTCTCCATAAAGGATACGCCCTTGCCCTTGACCGTCTTCATGATAATCACTGTGGGCTGTCCCTTTACCGTCTTCGCCTCTGCGAAAGCGGCTCTGAGCTCATCGAAATCATGTCCGTTCACATTGATTACATGGAAGCCGAAAGCCTTGAACTTCTCGTCGATCGGATACGGAGAGTTAACCTCGTCAATGGTTCCGTCGATCTGGAGATTGTTATTATCCACGATCACGCACAGGTTGTCCAGCTTCTTCGCGCTGGCAAACATGGAAGCCTCCCATACCTCGCCTTCCTGGAGCTCGCCGTCTCCCAGCAGGGTATACACACGGTAGCTGTCGCCAAATACCTTCGCGGAAAGCGCCATACCTACAGCCGCGGAAATGCCCTGGCCCAGAGAGCCGCTGGACATGTCAAGTCCCGGTGTGTGCTGCATACAGGGATGTCCCTGCAGATGTGAACCGATCTGACGCAGCGTCGTCAGGTCTTCCTTGGGGAAGAAGCCCCGCTCAGCCAGCGCAGAATACAGTCCCGGCGCCGTATGGCCCTTGGAAAGCACGAAGCGGTCACGGTCCGGCTTCTTCGGGTCCTTCGGATCAATATTCATCTCCTCAAAATACAGATATGTAAAAACATCTGCTGCCGACAGAGAACCGCCCGGATGGCCGGCCTTTGCCGCATGTACCGCTGTCACAATATCTTTGCGAACTTCGTTGGCAATTTTCTGAAGTTCCAGTGTGTTCATGTTTTTTTCCACCTTTCTTATTTGTCGCCAAAAACAGCCAGATAATCCTGTTTAAATTTCTCAATTCCAGCTGTAGTCAGAGGATGATTGATCATCTGCTCCAATACTTTATAAGGTACTGTCGCAATATCTGCTCCGGCCTGCGCACACGCCGTCACATGCATTGGATGGCGTACACTCGCCGCAATGATTTCCGTCGGGATATCAGCAACCGCGAAAATCTCCGCGATTTCACGCACCAGTTCCACTCCATCCACGGAAATATCGTCCAGTCTTCCCAGGAATGGTGATACATAAGTGGCGCCTGCTCTCGCAGCCAGCAAT
>ERZ1643250.2213-NODE-2213-length-15041-cov-5.559589_pt1 | contig 15041 bp, 14 predicted proteins | sample MGYA00579262_ERZ1643250 | MGnify/ENA primary metagenome ERZ1643250 (study PRJEB29033, sample SAMEA4952265) | chicken gut metagenome | biome: Broiler Chicken; feature: Gastrointestinal Tract; material: Caecum | place: Ireland | collected 2018 | study: Broiler...
CTTATCATCGAGGGCACCTCAACAAAGGACTACAAAGACGGCGACTGGGACACCTACCGCAACCACCGCATAGGTTTCGTGTTCCAGACCTATAACCTCATTCCCCACCAGACGGTGCTCGGCAACGTAGAACTCGCCTTAACGCTCTCAGGCGTGAGTCCCAGAGAGCGCAAAGAACGCGCGGCGGAGGCCCTGCGCAGGGTCGGGCTGGGCTCAGAGCTCAACAAGCGCCCCAACCAGCTCTCGGGCGGACAGATGCAGAGGGTTGCAATCGCCCGCGCACTCGTAAACAATCCCGAAATACTGCTTGCCGACGAGCCCACGGGCGCGCTCGACACAAACACGAGCATACAGATTATGGAGCTCATAAAGGAGATTGCGGGCGAGCGCCTCGTTATAATGGTAACGCACAACCCCGAGCTCGCCTATAAATATTCCACGCGTATCGTAGAGCTCAAAGACGGCCTCGTTATAGGCGACAGCGCACCCTATTCCCCCGGGGAAGAGGAGGCGGAGGTGAGGGCGCACAAGGCGCATGTCGAGGCGGAGCGGCTCGATAAAGCCGTGCGCGAAAACGGCGGCGTCATCGATAAAAAGGCCGAAAAGGAAAAGAAGAAGCACTCCTCGATGTCTTTCCGCACGGCTTTCGGATTAAGCGGCAGAAATCTGCTCACAAAAAAGGCGCGCACGCTGATAACGGCAATCGCGGGCAGCATAGGCATAATATCGGTCTGCCTCGTGCTTGCGCTCTCTTCGGGCTTCAACAACTACATACGAAGTACAGAAGAGGATATGCTCTCTTACTATCCCGTAACGGTGAGCGAAACTTCGGTAGATTTGACATCCGCAATGTCGAGCTTTATGAGCGGTTCGAACAATCTTGAGCTTGACGAAATAGACGATAAAGTTTATATAAATTCCTTCCTCTCCCAGCTTGCGCAGGGTATGACCACGCAGAATGACCTTACAGACGGAAACGTTGCAAATATCGGCGGCAAGGATATGACGTATATCGAATATCTCGAGTCGATGCCTGAGGAATTGTATTACGCCATTCAGTATTCATACGGCGTATCCATTTCGGGCAATCTGTTCACCGACGTCGAGATAGGTTCCGAAACTACAGGCATAGAGCCGAGAGACGCCCATCTCTCTCTTGAAAGTCTGCGCGAGTATTATACGTATATTCTCACTACGGCTGCGGATGAATATTCCAATCTCACACAGTTCGTACAGTTCTTTACCGACGTGGTAAGCGTTATGCCCGGCACGTCTGATTTCAGCGATGAGGACTATGGTTCGTATGTCCTTTCGCAGTACGACGTCGTCGCGGGCAGTTTCCCCGACAGCTCCGACGAGGTCGTGCTCGTCGTAGGTTCGAGCAACGACGTCATCGACCTCACTCTCGTTCAGCTCGGTTTCCTCGACGAAACGCGTTTCCTTGATTTATTCATATCGGCGGAGGACGGAGTCGGTGATAATGAAGAGCCCGACAGTATTCCTTTTGAAGATATAATAGGAAGGGAGTATACCCTGTATTACAATGATGCGCTATACGAAAAAACCGACGGAGGTAATTATACATATAATTACCGCGGCTACGACATAGCCGAACCCGGTGAGAGCATTTCGGCCGATATAACCGAAGAACAGGGCAAAACTCTCAAAATAAGCGGAATTTTAAGGCTCAAAGACGGGCTTACTTACGGTTGTCTTACGTCGGGTTTAAATATAACCGAGGAGCTTTTGACAGAGTATATCTCAGTCAATATGCAGTCAGACATTGTAAACACGATAAACTCGTTCACAAGCCCTACAGAGCTCGGAACGGTTGCAGGCGAACAGACGATAGCCAACTGGGTTGCACATCTGCTTTCAAACGGATTGATTCCCGAAACCGTGACTGCGAAATACAGTTCGCAATCGGGCTTTACTGCGAGCGACGTTACAGAAACCGTTCGTTTGCTCGGCGGCAACGACACGCCCGCAACAGTTTCTGTTTATGCGCGCGATTTTGATTCGAAAGAAGAAATGCTCGCCTATCTCGACGAATGGAACAGTGCGGTAGAGGCGGCGCGCACGGCTTACTTTAATGAGCACGGCACCTATGACGGTTACGACGGCCCCACCGAAATTAATTATTCGGATACCGTCGGCACGCTCATGGGAATGGTAAATACGATACTAAACGCCATAACGTACGTGCTCGTCGCGTTCACGGCCATTTCGCTCGTCGTATCTACCGTAATGATTGGCGTAATAACCTATGTATCCGTCGTCGAACGAACCAAGGAGATAGGTATTCTACGAAGTATCGGTGCCCGAAAACGGGATATACGGCACGTATTCAATGCTGAAACGTTCATCATCGGTCTGTTTGCGGGACTTATCGGCATTCTTGTCGCATATCTCCTGCAAATCGTCATCAACCTCATCTTAACGCCGCTCACGGGCATTTCGGGGCTTGCGGCTCTTCCTGTATGGCAGGCTCTCATAATGGTCTGCGTAAGCGTCGTTCTCACGCTCATTTCGGGGCTCATTCCTGCCTCCGCCGCCGCGAAGAAAGACCCCGTAATCGCGCTCCGTACGGAATAATACGGGCGCGGAATGTGGCGCTGTTAGCATAAAATTGTTCCGGTAATTGTTTTTAATACCGCGCAGTCGCTTGATTTTAAAGCGACTGCGCGGTATAATGTTGTAAGATGAATTGCGACGTTCCGTGTGCGTGCGCGCGCGGCCTCGGCATTTTTATAAAGGAGTTGTTTATGAATAAGTTAAAAAGGGCGCTTATATGCCTTGCAATATGTGCTGTTTCCGTATTCATTGCGGCGGGATTTGCCGCATGCACAGACGGCGGGCTCGAAGGCGAATATCACTACGCCAATCCTTGGGGCGGCGCCGATTACGGAGTTAAGGTGAGCGTCGTGGTCGAAGAGGGTGTGATTCAGTCGGTTGAAGTCCTTCCGAGCGAGTATACCGAAGTGACCGACAGTTGGGAAAATAAGAACGTATATCTTGAAGGCAGGGACGAACTTCTCGCCGCCTACGTCGGCAAAACGGTGGATGAAGTCCTCGCGATTGAAGTCACCTGCGGCGTAGACGGCACGCCTTCTGCGGTAGGCGATTCCGATTTCCTCATATCGGGAGCGACGAATTGCAGCGGCAGGCTTCTCCGCGCCGTGCAGGACGCGCTCAGGAATTATAACGCCGGTAAAAATCAAATTAAAAAGCGCAGGCAACCGCCTGCGCTTTTTACTGAGCGTTTTGTAATGTGCAAGCCTTGCTTAAGTGTGCACAAAATTTGCCTGCGCCTTTTTATTTTCTTTAAGCGTGCGCCTTTTGAGTTGCTTTTTAAGCCCGCCGCGGGTATAATTATCAGGAATTATGTTTAAAAAATCTGTCATTGTTTCAGCCGCGGCGCTCGCCGCGTGCGCTTCTATATTTCTCGGCTGTGCAGACGATAGTCCCGCTATAACCAGATACAGGCGTACCGACTACGTGTTCGGCACCATGTCTACCCTCGCGCTGTACGACGATTTCTCCACCGAAGAGGCAAAGTCCCGCGCCGAATCTGTCGGCGCGGATGTAAGTGCAAGTATTTACAACTACGAAAACGCGTTCAGCACCACGATAGAGAGCTCGGATATTTACAGGTTCAACGCCGCCGACCCCGGCGAAACCGTGCGCGTACAGTCGTTCACTTACGAGCTGTTACAGACGGCGGTGAGCATGTATAACGAAACTGAGGGCTACTACAACCCCGGCATTTATTACAGCGTTGATTTGTACGGCTTTGCGCCCCGTGAATTTGATGGCAGCAAGCGCCCGTACGACAGGGAGAGCCTGGAGGAGCTCCCCGAGGATAAGTACATCGAAGCCTTCCGCACCCTTTCGGAAAGCTTCGGCGACATTCAGCTCTATAAAGATGAAACGGGCTGTTATGTCGTAAAGCCCGAAAGCTATGTCACCGTGGAGGGGGACGATACCGTATATTCTCTCGCGATAGATTTGAGCGGCATAGCAAAGGGGTACGTCGCCGACAAAATAGACGATTATATCGACAGAGTCGGCTACGAAAACGGATACTTTTCCTTCGGCTCGTCAAGCATGACGATAAACGGCTCGGCGGGCAGTTCCGACGGGCTGTGGTCGCTCACTTTCCGCGACCCGCGCGGCAATTCCTCCGACTACTATATGTCGGTGCGCGTGCGCGACGTTGCCCTCTCCACGAGCGGCGACTATGAAAATTATTATGAGGTAGACGGCAAGCGCTACTGCCATATAATCAATCCTTTCACGGGTTCGCCGATTGAAACGGGCATACTCACAGCAAGCTGCCTCGGCGGCACGGCGGCGGAGGCCGACGCGCGTACTACCGCGATAAGCGCAATGGGGCTCGACAGGGCGATTGAATATATAAATTCCGATTCGGTAAAAACCGGGAACCTCAAAATAGCTTTCGTATATTTAAATTCCGCGGGCGAAAAACTCGTCGTAACGAATATGGAAGAGGGAGAGTACGAGCTTGCGGGAGAGCATTATAAGCTCGCAAGCGAGACGGACGAAAACGGCGACGTGGTGTTCACGGGCGAAAAATAAAAGGCGGACGGCGGGCGCAAAGGTTGTCCGCGCGGTGTAAAGATGTCATTAAAAAAAGTCGGACAGGCGAAAAAAGACAGATTTTTTAAAATCTGGGACATACTCATATACGGCGTCATTCTGCTCGTGGTGGCGGCGCTCTTTCTCGCCGTCACGTTCGGCTATAACCGCAGTGCGCTTGACGGGGTGGAGGTGTATTACAACAACAACCTCGCCTTTTCGTACGACTTTGATTCCGACGATTACAGCGTGCTCCTGCCGCAGAACATAGCCGTGTCCGACGGCGCGGACGAACTTGAAATAACCTTCTGCACCGACGGCGGCTCGGCGGAGGAGCATACAGATTATAACGTGATTTTAATAGATAAATCGGCGCGCACCGTAAGGGTGACGGAGAGCGACTGCTCCAACCGCCGCGACTGCGTGTATACGCCCGCGATAACCGATACTTCGGGCATGATAACGTGTACGCCGCACAGGCTCGTCATAATGCCGTCGGGCTATTTTGGCAGCGACGACACCATTCCCGTCGGATAAGCTTCCTTTAAAAGCCCCATTTTTTGCGGCAGTCTGCCGATATAATTCAATTTATTATTCTTTTGTTTATAACATAAAAATCCCCGCCTGCGGAAATTTCCGCAGGCGGGGATTTTTTAAATTAAGTTTACCTTGTATAAATTATCTTCCTCGGACATTTTGCAACGCAGGTGAGGCAGCCCGTGCACTTCGAATAGTCGAATACGGGCAGATTGTCTACCATGGTTATAGCGCCGTGGGGGCAGCTCCTCGCGCATACGCCGCAGCCTATGCAGCCGACTTTGCAACTCTGCATAACTTCCTTTGCCTTGCAGTGGGAGGAGCAGGCGACATATACGGGCGCCTTTACGGGTATGCGCTCTATAATGTGCTTGGGGCAGGTGTTTATGCACGCCCCGCAGGAAATGCACCTTTCGGGTATAACTTCGGCAACGCCGTTCACAAGCTTTATAGCCTTTTCGGGGCAGACCGCCGCGCAGTCGCCGCAGCCGAGGCACGCCGTTTTGCACATTTTGTTTCCGCCTAGCAGCGAGGCGTTCGCCGCGCAGGTGGGATTGCCGTTGTATTCAAAGGCGTCGTTTGCGTTTTCGCCGCCCTTGCACTTTACTATGGCAACCGTCGGCTCCTCGTCTTTTACCTCTATGCCCAGAAGTTTGGCAATCTCTGCCTTCTTTTCGGGCGAGGTTACGTGGCAGTCGGCAAGGTCGCCCTTTCCGCACGCAAGTTTCTGCGCAAATCCGCTGCAACCCGAGCAGCCGCAGCCGCCGCAGTTTGCTCCTGCAAGATTTTCGAGTATCGCCGTAACCTTTTCGTCTACGTCTACTTTGAATACCTTTCCTACAATAAGAATGGCAATTACGAGCACAAGCGCGATTCCCGCGAGTATGCCTGCCACAATGCCTACCGTTTTCCACGTCTGGGCGTCTACCGTACCGAGTGTAACGAGTAAATTCATATCGCCCTCCTTAAACCTGAATGTAGCTGAACACGGTGAAAGCCATGCAGATTATGCTCGCCGTAATCATCGCTATGGGGAAGCCCTTTATCGCCTTGGGCATGCTCGAATACAATCCTATGCGCTCCCTCAGTCCGCTCATTATAATCATAACGAGCGTAAAGCCGAGCCCGGCAAATACGGCGTATAAAACCGCCCAGCCGGTGTTCATCGTCGCCGTGCCTATAATCGAGCTCATGTCGCCGATTACGAGTTCGCACACGCCGAGCACCGCGCAGTTGGTGGTGATAAGCGGCAGGTATATGCCCATCGCGTTGTAGAGTGTGGGCGAAAGCTTTTGTATGACCTTTTCAATCATCTGCACGAGCGCGGCGATGATGAAGATGAAGAATATGATTTCGAGGAAATCTATTCCGAGCGGCACCATAACATACTCGTAGAGGGGGTAGGTGACCGCCGTCGCAATCGCCATGACGATGGTGACGGCAACGCCCATGCCCACCGCGGACGATGTCTTTTTAGAAACGCCGAGGAAAGGGCAGATGCCGTACGTGCGCACGGTGATGAAGTTGTTTGTGAGCACCGCGGCAAGAACTATCGCAATAAACGTTCCCATTTACGCCACCTCCTGTGCAAGCGATTCGTGCGTTAAGGGCTTGTATTTTTTCTCCCTGCGCACGCGCTCTATCGTATCCATGATATAAACGAACACCGCTATGCACGTGCCGTACACGAGGAACGAGCCCGCAGGCGTCGCAAACGCGCCTATCGTAAAGTCCATTATTCTGAGCCCGAATATCGAACCCGAACCGAGGAATTCGCATATTATGCCCATTATCGTGAGCGCAGCCGTAAAGCCGAGGCCCGTCGCCACGCCGTCGAGCGCAGATTCTATCACGGTGTGCTTGCTCGCGAAGGCTTCCGCTCTGCCGAGTATGATGCAGTTTACGACTATCAGCGCGAGGAATCCGCCCAGACTGTCGTATAAGTCGGGCACGAATTTTTCGAGCACCATTCGCGCAAGCGTTACCAGCGTGGCTATTATAACGATGTATGCGGGAATGCGCACTTCGTTGGGAATAACCTTTCTCAGCGCGGAAATCAGCATGTTGCTCAGCGTTAAGATGACCACTACCGTAAGTCCCATGCCCGCCGCGCTCGAAGCCGAAGAAATGAGGCCGAGAGTGGGGCAGGTGCCGAGGACGAGCATAAACGTGGGATTCTGGAATATAAGTCCGTCAAGGCTTATCTTTGCATATTTGTTCATTAGTTTGCACCTCCCTCAGCGGTGAGAGCCATTTCATAGTTTGCCGACGCAAACAGCGCCGCGTACGTGCACAGGAACGTCGAGTAAGTCGCGTTGGTCTGGAGCGTATCGTCGAGGTCGTCGGGGCCGAAGTCGCCCTCCGCTCCGCCGAGCAGTGCGCGTATCGCTTCGGAATTCTTGCCGACGTACAGCGTGCCGTCTTTAACGTTTGCAGGCATGTTGTTTATATATTTGTCGGAAGTTGAGCCGTTTGTCGTAATATTATAAGCCGTTATAACTCCGCCCGCGCCCACGGTAATATCAATCGTGAACGACTGTGCGGGAGCCGCCGCCGTGGTTACGACAGTATAGTTTACATTGCTGCCCTCCGCCGAGATGGTGGTGGAGTATGCGTTGATATAGTCGGTATACGAATATCCTGCAAGGGGATTTGAAGCGCCGCCCGAGGCAAGCTCGCTCCTTACGAAGGAGAGCGCGGTGTTAACCGAACCCGTTATCGCCGTGAGCGACATCGTAGCGCCCGTGCCCGTCCATGCGGAGGCGTCTTCGCCCTCGGAATACTCGCCCTCAAATTCGCTTAAAACGTCGTCTCTGTTTACCTTATTAATATAAGACTGGCCGGAGTTGCTGTCTATCACCACTCTGCCCACGCCGCTCACCGCGCCGTCGGTCATGTTAACGACTACCCAGCAGGTTACGGTGCCGCCCGAAAAGCCGCCTGTGCCCGTCGCGTTCACGAGGTAGTTTCCGTCGTCCTCTATATAGTAAACGCTGTTGACGGTGCCGCCCGTGTAGCTCGTCGTAAAACCGCCGCGTACGGTAACGTTTATCGTAAACGCGCCTGCGCGGCTGTAATCGGTGGTAACAATCGTGTATGTCACTTCGCCGTCGCCTGCCGTCGCCTTTGTGTTTTCAAGGTCGATATACTGCGTGTATTCAAGCGTTTCGTCTATCGCCGCCCCGCCGAGTATCGCCTCGTAGTTGGAGAGCGCGAACAGCGCGCCGTACGTGCACAAGAAGTTCGACTGCGTCGCGCCCGTGGAGAGCGTATCGTCCACGCCGTCGGGGGTCATTCCGTTTTCAGAGAAAACTTCGAGCATTCCGCTCTCGTCCTTGCCTTTAAACAGCGAGCCGTCTTTAACGTTTTCGGGCATTCTGTCGGCAAACGAAGGGGGAGTGGAACCGTTTTCAACAATTTCGTAAGCAATGATAACGCCGCCTTCGCCAACCGTAACGTTGATTGTGAATGCGCCCGCGCGCGAATATTCGGTGGTAACGATATTAAAAGTTACGCTATCGCCGGAGGTCGTGTAGCTCGTGTTGTCGGTGTCGATATACTTTGTCCGCACAAGCTGCCCGCCCGTGCCCGAGAGCGCGTTTTCGTAATTTGCCGCCGCGAACAGCGCCGCGTACGAGCAGAGGAAGGTGGAGTAGGTTGCGCCCGTAGCAAGTTCGCCGTCGAGGTTGCCCGTGGTGAAGTCGCCGTCGGCGTTCAGAAGGGCAAGCACGTCGCTTTCCGTCTTATGCACGAACAGCGAACCGTCTTTAATCTCTTCCGCCATAGAATCGCCGTAGTTTCCCGTCGAGCCGTTAACTTCAATTTCGTATTCGCTTATGTTGGGCCGGTCGAGGGCGACTGCCGTCGCCGTGACCTCCCTGCCGTAAACGCTGCTTAAAACTCTCTGCAACCTCTCCGCTTCCGAAACGTAGAAAAGGCTGTTGCATATCGTAAGCAGTATGCCCGAGATGAGCACTATCGCAAGCAGCACCGCAATACATTTAAAAGAGGTGCTCTTAAAAAAGCCTTTCACAGTAAACGGCTTTTTCTCTTTTCCGTTTTCCGTACTCATTTTCCGGCGCCCTCCTTGTCTTTCTTTTCTTTCCTGTATCCGAACGGCTTGCGCCTTATAAAGTTGTCCAAAAGGGGAACAATCAGGTTCATTATTATTATAACGAAGGATGTAACTTCCAGATGCGTGAAGTGGCGCAGAACTGCGGTGAGCAGACCGCCGAATGCGTAGTAAACAATCTGCGCGTAAACGCCCTTGGGCGAAGTTACGTAGTCGGTCATCATAAATATCGCGCCGAACATAATGCCGCCCGAGAGTATGGAGGGCAGGAAGAACGCGAAGTCGCCGTTCAACGCAACCGTCATAAGTCCCGCAACCGCGAGGAACAGTATGGGCTGCCACCACTTTATAACCCTGCGCACGGCGAGATATATATAGCCGACGATGAGCGCAAGTTTGCACGTTTCGCCTATGCAGCCGCCGAGCCCCGTTCCGAGGAAGAGGTCTAAAAGCGACATTGCGCCGATATCGGGATTGTCGGCAAGCAGCGCGCCCGTGAGGTACGTCGCGCCCGAAGAGAGAGTGTCGCCGTCAATCGCGCCGAAGTGCGCCGCCGTGTAGGTGGTGAGGGTGAACGATATGAACATGAACACCCTGCCTACCGCCGCGGGGTTGGCAATGTTCCTGCCCGTCCCGCCGAATACCATTTTTACGACTACTATCGCGAACACCGCGCCGATGGCCGCCTCGTACCAGTGCACCGTGGGAGGGAGTATGAGCGCGAGAATAAGCCCCGTAACCACCGAGGTGAAGTCGAACTGCTTAACCCAGTTCAGGCACACCCCGCGCGATTTTGCAAAGGCAGATTTTTTCAGCTCCGCACGGTTTGCTTTAAGCTGCGCCGTCACTTCGTCGTAGGGCTGTCCCGAATTTTTGAGCTCTTTTATCTTTTTGTTTATCTCCTTCGTCTCCTTGTTTGCAAAGCGCACGTTAAAGCCGCCCTTTGCTATGAAGAAGTACACGAATTCGGCAACTACCGCAAACGCCACGCAGGTGAGCTCGAGTATGAACGCGTCGAGCAGGAAGTAGACGATGCCGCATATCGCCGCAGGAGCGAGCGCGATGAGCACGTCGAGCATAATCTTTCTCGTCGTGCGCCTCGATTTCACGTGGGGAGGGGTGGATATTACTATGCTGTTGTCCATTATTTGCCTCCTTCAGTTTTGCCCTGCGCGCGCACGGCATTCTTGGTCTTTCTGATAGCCTGCAAAAGCGGGCGCTTGGCGGGGCATACGTATTCGCACACGCCGCACTCTATGCAGTACAGCGTTCCGCCCAGTTTCACCGCGTTTTCAAAGTCGCCCGCGGAGGAGTAGAAGGCGGTGTTCATCGGCATAAGGTGCATGGGGCAGTGGTCTGCGCACAGCCCGCAGTTCAAACAGGGAGTGGGCTCCTCGGCTGCGGCCTCCTTTTCCGAAAGCAGAAGTATGCCGCTCGTCGTCTTTTTAACGTAACTGTCGTAGCTCTTTATGGCAACGCCCGTCATCGGCCCGCCGAGCACCACTTTTTTGGGCGCGGAGGCCTCTCCGCCGCACTGCTCGACTATATAGCCGAAAGGCGTGCCGACGGGCACTTTCACGTTCGCGCAGTTTTTTATCGCTCTGCCCGAAACGGTGAGTATTGCCTCGTATGCGGGCTTGCCCAGCTCTATCGCCTCGCACACGGCAAGGCAGGTGGCAACGTTGTTTACTATCACGCCGACGTCGGAGGGGAGCTTGCCCGCGGGTACCTTTCTGCCCGTGCAGCTGTAAATAAGCTGTTTTTCGCCGCCCATAGGGTAGGTCTTTCTCAGCGCGACTACCTTAATGTCGTCGTATTTTTCAAATGCCGCAATGCAGTCGGGCTTGTTGGTCTCTATGCCTATTATTATGTCGCTCACGCCGAGCGCCTTTGCAATGTACCTTGCGCCGCGCGCAACTTCGTCGGTGTTTTCAATCATTACGCGGTAGTCGCACGTAAGGTAGGGTTCGCACTCCGAGCCGTTTATTATAAACGTATCCACGGGGTTGTGCGGTTTAAGCTTTACGGCGGTGGGGAAACCCGCCCCGCCGAGCCCTACAATGCCCGCGTCTTTTATCCTCTGAACGATTTCCTCGGGCGAGGGGTCGCTCAAAGGGGAAAGGAAGGTTTTGCGCCCCTCGCCGTCGCCCTTTATCGCGATGAACGTGTCTTTCGCCCCGCATTCGTTCTCAAGCTCGCAAATTTCGGTAACCGTGCCGCTGATGCTTGCAAACACGTTCGAAGATACCGCGCCGTCCGCCGTTGCTATAAGCTGCCCCTCGGCAACGGAGTCCCCGGCTTTTACGCAGGGAACGGCGGGCCTGCCGAGCGATTGCTTCATGGCAATCTTAACTTCGGGCGGCTGCTGCAGCTTGTCGATTGGCGAAGCTTTTGCAAGCGACTTTTCGTCGGGCACGTGCACGCCGCCGAAAAAGAATCTGCCTTTAACAGCTTTCAAATCTGACCTCCTGTAAACGGGCGCTCTGCGTCCGTTTTTAACTTTACGTTTAACTGTATTTTTTACGCGCGCCGCAACGCGGCGCGTTTTTAACCTTTTTTTCTCCGAATATAAACTTACGTTACGCGCACTTTTCACATTGCGCGCGTGCGGTCACGCTCTGTCTTTATGCCTCAGGCTCTCCGTCCCCGCCTGTCCCGGGGGCTTTTCCGCCGTCTGCGGCTTTCTCCTTTTTTTCGCCCTTTGCCCCGTCGTATGCGGCGCGCAGGAACACGCTTTCGGGCACCTTTTTAAATATTATCGTAACGACCGCCCCTACAACCGCGCCCGAAAGTATGCCGATTAGCGCAAGGTAGGGCATATACGCGAACATCAAGGCAGTGTTCGTAATAAGCGCGTACACGGCGTTCTGCGTAAGGTTGTGCACCACGGCGGCGGCTATGCTCACCGCCATAATGCTCACGCGCGGATATACCGCATACATGAGTGTTGCCGAAAGCGCCAGCGAAATTACTCCCCCCGTAAAACTGTATAAAAGCATGGATATGTTCCCCGCGAACAGCGAGCCGAGCACCGTGCGCACGGCAACGACGACGAGCGCCTCGGCGGGGCCGTATAAAATGAGCGCCGAAAGGGAGAATATGTTCGCAAGCCCCATCTTCGCGCCGGGCACGAACAGAGGGGGGAACTGGTTCTCGATTATAAACGCTATAAGCCCCAGCGCCGAAAACAGCGCGAGCACTGCAATTTTTTTTGCGGGGAAGCGGAATTTCATACGCAACAATTATAAAACATTTTAACAAAATAGTAAAATTTTCTCGCGCATTTTTATTGCAAATAACGCTAAAATTTTTTATGTCTGCCGCAAATTTCTGTAAAGCCGCAAAAATTGCCGCAAAAAAGGCGGGACAAACAGTCCCGCCGCATCTTTTTATATTCTGCGTCACGTCCTCACGCGGAAGGAGTAGATGTGATAAAGCTTTTCGCGCACGAACATGCGGTATTTCACGCTCGCCGACTCGAACAGAACGTAAATTCTGTCGCCTGAGGAGAACATTCCCTCGCTCATGCAGGGCACTTCGTAGTCCTCGACGAGGTTGTTCGAGTCGAGGTAATAGGTTCTGCTCACCTTTTTCCCGTTTATTTCCAGCGCCGTCGTGCTGTAATCGGTGGTGGAGGTGCTGAAGGAATACACGAGTATGTGCGAATTTTTAAGCCCGTAGCTCTGCGAAAGTATAATTCTGTTGCCCGCCTCGTTTATCGCCATTCCCTGTATTTCTCCGGGTATGCTGAACGCCCTGCTCGGGGTGGTGGGGGTGGTCTGACTTGCCGAATAGCGCAAAATCACTGCGGGGTTGTCGTCGCCCGCGGGGGTGGTGAGCCTGTGACCCTCCTCCGTCTCGTAGTTGCCCGCGCGGTAAAACTCGCCTACGTATATGTAGCCCGAGTAGTAGTAGCAAAAATCTGCGCCGCAGTTTGCGTCCCAGCTCGTCGAAAGGCTTACCGTGCCGTTTTCGCCCGCGGCGGAGATTACGTCGGTGTACCTTAAAACGTAAACCGTGCCCTCCGAAACCAGCCAGAACTTGCTTCCGTTGGTCGCAACGCCGCACGCGTGCCCCGCATAAATTTCGTCATCGCCGAGCGATACGGTCACGTAACCCGTCGTCTCGCCATTTTCAATTACATAAATGCGCGAGGGGCTGCCGTCGTTCATGTATCCGCTTATAAACTGCGTGTCGCCGTAGTTGCCCGTGCCCTGCGGGATAAAGCCCTCGTCAAGCGCGGGAATGGCGGTCTCCTGCCTGAACCGGTTGTCGAAGTCGGGGTAGCTGTCGCCCAGAAACCATACCATGAGAAATACGCCGAGGGCAACTATAACGCTTGCAACGACGGCGATAGCCGTAATCGCCTTTGCGTGTTTTTTTGCGGGCGCGGACGAAGCGCCGTCTTTCGTCTGTTCTTCCAAGTTTTTTTCTCCGTAAAATTTGATGCGAATTAATTTTAGCAGATTTTTTTGCGCATGGCAATACTTTTTTTACGCCGTTTAAAATTTCATGTGCGCCGCGGCGTTTTCGCCGCGGCGCACATGCCTTAAAAATTATTTAAAATGCAAATTGCCCCGCACATATGCCGCAACTATTGCCCGAATATACTGCGCAGAATGAGTCCGAAAATAAAAGTTGCGAGCGCGCCGACGAAGGCCAGCGCTATTTTGAACCATACATCGCGCCGCCGCTGTTTTTGTGACCGCCTGAACGCGTAGCCGCTCTCTTTAAGCGTTATAACGTACATCCGCTCGCCCTTTCTCTCAGAGGTTATAAGGTCGAAATACCCGTCGACGTGCAGCGCAAACAGCGTGTCGTCGAGCCCCTCTTCGGTAAAAGCGACCTTTTTGGGCAGCAGCGAGGTTATGTCGCTGCGCGAAATCAGGCAGCTGTCTGTCCCGTCGCACAGCTCGTACACGGCGTTCATAACAAGGCTTTCCCTTCTCGAAAGCATCTCACACCGCCGCAAATATCGCGCACACAATGGCGCTGCCCGCCGCACCGCCTAAGAACGCCGCAGCCGCATATGCCGCCGCAGCAATCTTGCTGAATTTCTGCTTAACCTCCACGACAGTGGGGCAGGCCGCGCTGTTCTGCGTTTTTTCGTCCTCTTTCTGCTCGTCGGGCAGCGCGGCTTTGAGCGCCGCCACGCAGTACATGTCGCCGCGCGCGTACTTTATGTCGATATACCCCTGCTTTTGCAGCGCTTTAAGCGCGCCTTCAATCTCCCCCGCGGCGCGCCTCTCGCCCTCGGGCAGCGCGTCGGCAAACTCTGCGCCGTCGATTATTGCATATCCGCCGTCCTTGCACGACAGCGCGATTTTATTGAATACCGCTCTTGAAATGACGTCCATTTAATATAAAATTGCGCCATAAAAGCCAATTTTATACCGTTTTAAAATATTACGGAGCCGCGGCGGTTCCCGCCGCGGCTCCGCCTGTCGCAATTTATGACTGTTGCAATGCCGCCCATATTATGCCGCCGACCATGAACGCCGCGCCTAGCGCGAGCAGAACGTACGATATTATAAGCACGACCTTCGCCCAGAGCAGGGGGCGGCGCTTTTGCTGCGCCCTGAACAGCCCGCACGCGGCAATCTCGCACGCGATTCCCGCAATCAGTCCGTATATGGCAACGGGCGTAAACGCCAGCCCGTACATAACCGCGCCAAGCGCGCATGCCACGGCGCCGAGTATTGCGTAAACGTTTCCGCCTTTTTCACCGTTCATCGTCCGTCCTCCTCAGCTCTGCGTGTTTGTCGGGTTCGGCTAGCGCCGTCTTGTAGTCGGTGTAAACCACAAACCCCGGCTTTGCGCCCGAAGGTTTTTT
>ERZ1643250.2216-NODE-2216-length-15025-cov-53.831663_pt1 | contig 15025 bp, 13 predicted proteins | sample MGYA00579262_ERZ1643250 | MGnify/ENA primary metagenome ERZ1643250 (study PRJEB29033, sample SAMEA4952265) | chicken gut metagenome | biome: Broiler Chicken; feature: Gastrointestinal Tract; material: Caecum | place: Ireland | collected 2018 | study: Broiler...
TTTTAATATCTGTTACAGATATCAGATCTTTGTACTCAGGCTTTGTCAGGTCTTTTAAAGAAGCAGGCATTTCCAGTCCGTTCTCTTCCATCACCTCAGTGTTTACAATGATGGTTCCCTCCTGGGAAGTGATCGGCGCACAGTAGTCTTTCTGGTCGGCTTCGTTAAGCAGGGTATAATCAAAGTTCAGAGGCTGGAACATATTCTGATCTTCCTGAGCCGCGTCAATGTAGAAGGTACTTAAGGTCAGCATATCCGCCTCGATATTGGTTCCTTCTGCCATAACCTTTCCCCCCAGTTCAGAGGTTCCAAAGGTCTGGAAAAGATATTTTCCTTCATAGCCGTTTTCATCCAGAGTCTTTTTCATAGCTTCCACAGCTTCGTCATCGGCATTGGAATAAATAACAACTTCGTCGCCTGAAGAACCTGAGCCTCCAGTTCCGCCGCAGCCGGCCATAGAAAGAGTTCCTGCTAAAATTGCCGCTGCCATAAGAATTACTGATACTTTTTTCGCTTTCATATTTTTATTTCTCCTTTTTTCCTTCTTTTCTTTTTATTACATATCCCAGAATTCCTTTGACAATCAAGTTTGTTCCCAGGATAAACAGGGACAGTACAAACACTTCGTTAAACTTGGTATAATACTGCAGTTCTTTGATCTTAGTCGTGATAACCATGGTCCTGGCACCTGCGATAAAGATTACGGCGCTGACGGTTACCATGGCGTTTACAAAATAGTAGCTGAATACCTCTAAAATTGTAGAGGTCATATTAGGCGTAACAATTCTTACGATAGTTTTGATCCAGGTGTCTCCCATTAAGGAAGCTGTAGTCTCCCAGGAACTGTTCAGCTTTGACAGGGAATTCCGCATCATCAGATAGGGGGTAGAGAAAAAATGCACCACATTACATAAGATGATGAGGAAGAATGTATTCTGAAGAGCTGTTCCTGAGAAGATAAACATAAAGGCAATACCGATAACCATTCCAGGGATTGTATTTGTGATCAAAGCTATGGCGTCTATGACACCTTTCAGTTTGCTGTTCAGTCCGCTTCGGGCTGTTGCAAGAGCCGCTCCATAGGTAACCAGCAGTCCCAGAAGAGCTGTACAGAAAGCTACAAAAAGGGAATTCTGATATACTCCGAAAAGGCTCTGATCATTGAGCACCGCCTGTACATGTTCCAGGGTAAAGCTGATCTGGTATGGCCATTCCTGAACCAGAGGCACCACAAAGATTACTGCAAAGATTGCCAGGATACACAGGATGATAAATGCTGAGCCTGCACCGCAGATTCCGTCTCTCAGTCTGTTTTTCTTCATTTCAATCTGAGAAATCTTTGTATATCTCACATTGTACCGCTCCAGATATTTCAGAAGAGCAATACTCACAACCGAAGGGATCAGCATCATCATGGCTACTACTGCGCCTCGGTTAAAATTAGGGATACTTCCCAGCATTTCATTATAGAGGACCGTAGCCACCACCTCGTATTCTCCCCCTACAGAGGCAGGAATACCGTAGTCTGTAAAACAGAGGAAGAAGCACTGTACCATCGAGGCCGCCAGAGTTCCCAGAAGCGGGCGGATAATAGTCTGCCAGAAGGTCTGAACAGGCTTATCTCCCATGACTCTGGATACGATCATAAACTTCTTGTCAATAAATCCCATGGTATTCAAAATCAGCATAAAGGATATAGGCAGGGTATAAATCACATATCCGAAAAGCAGTCCGTTAAATCCATAGATGTCAAATAGCTGTCTGCCGAAAAGTTTCGTAAGCAGTCCCTGCTTTCCAAAGGAATAAATAATGGCAAAACCATAAGTAATCGTAGGAAGAAGCATGGGCAGCACTGCCAGAGTGCGGATTATTACTTTAAATTTTCCAGGCAAATTTGTATACTGTATACTATAAGCCATAAAAAAAGCAAGTATAGTGGCAATCAAAGCACTGGAAATGGAGACTGCTACACTGTTTCCCAGAGCCTGCAGAAAGCCTCGTCCTGTCAGGACCTCCACATAGTTGCTGATTCCTGCTCCCGCCTCTCCCAGGAAAGACTCCAGCAGGAGCCTTACTATGGGAATGGCAAGAAATACTGCAAAAATAGCAAGTACCAAAACATAAATTACTTTTATTTCTCTTTCTCTTTCTCTTTCTTTTCTGATCATTTTCTTATACCACCTGTGCGTTTCTGGTCAGGTCCTGATGAAACAGGGCGAAAATATTGTTTCTCTTGATTTCCAGCTGATTCAGGATAAATTCCTTAACAAAGTTATTGGAAGGAGCTGTAATGATCTCTTCCGGCGCTCCATACTGAGAAATATGTCCCTGGTTTACGATCAGCACCTTATCGGACAAGGTAAGAGCCTCTTCAGGATCATGGGTTACAATAATAGTAGTCAAATGGAAGTCTCTGGCGATTTCTTTGATCTTTTCTTTAATAGATTCTTTGATCACACCGTCCAGTGCGCTTAAGGGCTCATCCAGAAGCAGGATCTTTGGTTTCATTACCATAGTCCTTGCCAGAGCCACACGCTGTTTCTGACCTCCGGAGAGCTGGTCGATTTTTTTATTCAGATGTTCTTTCAATCCAAGAAGTTCGATAAATTCATCAACTTCTTCTTTTGTGGAAATATCCGGTTTATTCCGCAGTCCATAAGTAATATTTTTGTATACGTTCAAATTTGGAAACAGAGCATAGTCCTGAAATACAATATTAAATCCTCTCTCTTCCATAGGTACTTTGGTAATATCTTTTCCGTCAAAAAGAATCTGTCCCTGGTCTGCCGGAGTAAGTCCCAGCACCAGATTCAGTAAAGTTGTTTTTCCGCATCCGGAAGGTCCCAGGATAGATACTTTTCTCCTTTCTTCACTGACCACTATGTTTCCACCTGACACTCCCAAAGAGAGTGAAGTATTTCGTTTTGTGACCAGGTTTTTTTCCCCCTGGCAGTTTGTATTATAAAGTGAAAAAAAAACGGCTTTCAATCAAGCCAGAGTGAACTCTATGTAAAGGCCAGGTAAAAGCAAAAAAGAAGCCCTGTAGATTTTCTACAAGACTTCTTCATTTTCTCCATAAGCCCTTTTGTTCACAATAGAACTGGTCTTATTCAGTTTTTTGGAGCATCTGTCATAATCCCTGTTCAGGACTCCTGCATAAATCATGTCAACCAGAGCAAGCTGGGTAATCCTGGAAAATATAGTATCTCCATATAGAAACTGCCGGTTGCTGGCACATAGGACAATGTCTGCATATTTTGCCAGAAGAGAATTTTCAAAATTAGTCAGCGCCAGGGTCGTGGCTCCTGCCTTTTGGGCCAGTGCCAGCATTTCTACCGTATGTCTGGAACATCCGGAATAAGAAATCCCGATAGCCAGGTCCTTTCTGGTGAGATTAACTGCACTGACATTCTGAAGATAATAATCTCCGTAAATCCTGCAGTTCAGTCCCAGATAGGTAAGCTTTGTCAGCAGGTCATTGGCGGTGCATACAGAGTTTTCCACGCTGTATATCACAATATTCTCTGCCCCGAGAACTGCTTCCACAGCCCTTTTATATTCTTTCATGGAAATATTTTTCAGCGTTTCTTCCAGCATATCTATAGAGGTGGTCACTATCTTTCCCGGAACATCCTCCAGCCGGTCTTTTTTCGACAGTTGAAAACCATACAGGCTGATTTTATCACTGTCTTCAGGCTGTTCCTTTGCTTCTTCCTGTACAAGGGCATACTTAAAGTCCTTAAAACCCTCGTATCCAGCCGCTTTTACAAAACGTATGACTGTAGGCTGACTGACCCCGGTTTCCTGTGCCAGGGTCTCCATCAGCAGCTTGCTGGCCTTTCCCTCGTATTCCAGGATATAATCTGCCACCTTCTGTTCAGAAGGCCTCAGACCTGCATATATTTGCTGGATCTTGATCTTCACTCGATTATTCTTCATATTTATACGTAGAAAACTTACAGTTTTTCTCCTTTCCTATCACTTTTCCTTTCTTCAGTCAACACTTTCTAAAATTCTTTTCCAAAGATTGTACTTAAAAAAATACAATTATAAAAGACTCCTAAAAAGATAATTTTCTGGTTATGGTTCCATATTAGCTCTTTTTTCTCCTGGAAACAAGCACAGCTCTGTAAAATTCCATTATGAAACCGGATGATAAGGAATCAGAGCTACAAGCTGTTCCACAGGCAGTACACACAGAAGGGTAAACAGTACCGCTCCTGCAAAAACAGACCACCTCACCAGAGGGATTTCTTTTTTCTGGCAGCAGAGGACCAGAATGAAAACCAGGAAAAGCCAGATCAAAAAGACCAGAGAAATACATCTCTTCACTGTGAATCCATAGGCAACTATATACATACCCAGCTTACTGGCCGCTGTAGTAAGAAGGAGAAGGGTTAGGGCCCCCATGATCAGATTTTCCAGTATCAGTCCTCTGCTGTCTTTCCGGGGAGTTTTCGCACAGCCGTTCATGGCAATGAGAAAACTGGCATTTAAAAGGGCAATGACACAGAGTTCAAAGAATCCCTGACGGGCGTACTCTGAATAAGTGTAGGCATCTGGCAGGATGCCGAAAAAGGCGGAAAACAGATATTTTGTCTGAAGACTTATGAACAGGACATAGACTGCTGAAACCATAACCCCAAAAGTAAGGACTGCCGTATCAGGTACAAACCGGAAAACCCTGCCAGATTCTTCATGAAATCTGATACATTCCTCTTCCCCTACATGCCGCTTATAAACGCCTCCATAGAGTGTGCCGAACATAAGAGATCCCAGAAGGATTCCTACAATACATCGTCCCAAAAAAGCCCACATATCTTCTCCTAAGGCTTCCAGCACACCGGAAACCAGATTCCGGAATCCCATATCTGCCTGGGACAGGATCGGGATAATGATCAGCAGGGCCGGAATGGATATGACCACCCCCAGAAGGACCATTCTCCAGTCTTTCTTATCTTCCTTTTTATTGGAAAAGGACTGGAAGATCAGCCGGATCTGGCAGAAAAAATTCAGAACAGGAAGGGCGATCAGACCGTTCCATCCATCCAGCAGAACCCAGGAAGAGGTCCTTCCTTTCCACAGCAGGCCCTCCGTTACAGCCAGTGTCCAGTATGCGGCTGTAACAAAGATCATCAGGGTCTGACCAAAATCAAAGATACTGTAAAAGCTATAAGGAAGACTGATTCCCAGAAGGATCAGTGTCCAGAAAATCTTTTCTCCGGTCATTGGTATCTTTTTCAGTCTGAGGTAAACCAGAACCGTAACTACATACAATGCAGAAAACATAGACAGTCCTCTGGTGAAATTTTCCATGACCAGACAGTTCCACATAATGATTCCCAGAAGAAGGTAAATCCCCGCAAAAATCTTATCCCATCGGTCAGCAGGAAGCTTTTCCACCACAGGTTTTACTTCCTCCAGAAAAAGCATCTCTTTGTTCACAGTGCTTCTTGTTTCCTGATTTTCCATATTCAGTCACTCCCTTCTTCCGGAACATATTCCAGAATATCTCCCGGCTGACAGTTCAGTTCCCGGCACAAAGCCTCCAGAGTCGTAAACCGCACTGCTTTCGCTTTGCCGTTCTTTAATATGGAAAGATTGGCCGGAGTAATCCCTATGGCTTTCGCCAGATCGCCGGCACTGACTTTCCTTTTTGCCATCATAACATCTAGATTTACGATAATAGGCATAGCCATCCTTCCTCTCTATATAGTATAGTCGTTTTCTTTCTTGATCTCTTCCGCCTGGGCAAAGACATTTTTGATCACCCGCAGGATCAGAGCCATAAATACAGCGGCGGCACAGAGTGCAAAGAAAGGGAGATAATAAAAGCTGCTTACCAGGAAAATCAGGCCTGCAGCCAGACAGCACCAGGACATTCCCCGAAGGTATCTGGTATTCTTCTCTGTAAATACTTCCTCCTTCCGGATATTTGCCAGAAGCCGGTTCATCATATAGAGGGCGATGGCTGCCGGAACCGCTACTGTATAGGTAGTCACCAGGAAGTAATCCCTGCTCTGAGGCGGCAGGATCAGCCTCTTCTGAATAAACCAGGAAAAAAGCCAGGGTGCGCTTACACAGAGAAGTACTAGGGCTGCAGCACTGAGCCATACACAGACTCTGGTAAGGAGCAGGCTTTTGTCGTCATTCCACTTCATACTTTATTCCTCCTTATGATTCTTTCTGATTTCTTCATTAGGATATCACATTCTATGCTGTTTTACAAGATATTTTTATTGTTTTTCGATAAATAATTATTGTATTTCAAAATTATCCTATTATAATACAATACCTTTTCCGCCGATTTTTCTTCTGAAGTTTCCTAGCAGTTGATTTTTTCTACCAAAATTGAATTCTGCTCCATTGCAGCTGCTGGAGTTTCCATGTAAAATATATTGCAAAAGATAAGAAAATTCGGGGGTATAGCCTATGAAAGAAATACATCTTGGCCAGGTTCTGATAGAAAACCGCCGTCAAAGAGCAATTACACAGGAAGAGCTGGCCCGGTTTCTGGGTGTTTCAAAAGCCGCCGTCTCCAAATGGGAAACCGAAGCTGCCTATCCCGACATCCAGCTTCTTCCCCGACTGGCCTCTTTTTTTGATATTACCATCGATGAGCTTATGGGATATGAACCTCAGCTTAGCCGGGAAGAAATACGCCAGATCTACTGCCGCCTGTCAGAAGCTTTCACCGTCCTTCCTTTTTCAGAGGTTCTGGAGCAGTGCAGAGAATATATCAGAAGATACAGTTCCTGCTATCCTTTTCTCTTCCAGATCGGTGTTCTCTGGGTCAATCATATAAATCTGACACCTTCCCAGGAGATTAAAAACGCCCTCCTCAGAGAAGCCACAGAACTTTTTAAGAATGTGAAAACCCAGGCTGAAGAGCCCGGCCTTATAAGCGGTGCAGTGCAGATGGAAGCTTATTGCCTGCTCCTTTGCCGCCGTCCCAAAGAGGTCCTGGACCTTCTTTCCCCCAATCTGTCAGAAGCAGAAATAACCGGTCCTTTTGAACCTCTTCTGGCTTCTGCATGGCAGATGAGTGGAAATGTAAAAGAAGCCAAACGAGTCTTGCAGATTGGTATTTACAGAGCTCTTCTGTCCCTTGTAAATCAAATGTCATCTTATATCAGCCTGTGTTCAGATAATCCCGAAGCTGTAAAAGAAAGCTGCAGAAGGCTTCAGAATCTCTGTGATTCTTTTCATCTAGATGAACTGCATCCGGGGTTCCTGCTTTCCTGCTATATTACCATGGCCCAGGGCTTCCTTATTGCAGGTGAAAAAGAAAAGGCACTGGAGACGTTAAATAGGTATACCCGTCTGGCTGCAGGGGAAATCTATCCTCTGAAGCTCCATGGGGACAAATATTTCTATCTGCTGGATGAATGGTTCCGGCAGACCTCGGCCCTGGGCGATTATCCCCCGAGAAATGAAGCTGTCATCCGCAGCAGCATCGTTCAGGCTTTGGCAGATAATCCTGCATTTGCTTCTCTTTTGGAGGAGCCATGTTTTTTGGAAATGATCGGGAAACTAAAAGAAAACGAGGAGGAACATTAATATGGAAAGGATTCTTTCAGACAATCTTTCAAAAACCTATCCCGGAGGAAAACAGGCCTTATGTCACATGAGCCTTTCCCTTGGAGCCGGAGAGGTCTTTGGATTTTTAGGGCCAAACGGAGCTGGAAAAACCACTACCGTAAAACTTCTTACCGGGATTCTTACCCCTACAGAAGGGTCCTGCCTGGTCATGGGATATGATCCTTCCAAAGAACCTGAGAAAACTCATTCCCTGACAGGCGTAGTTACGGAGCACGCCCAGATGTACGACCATCTTACGGGCCTGGAAAATCTGCTGTTTTACGCCTCGGTTTTTAATCTTTCTCCCCAGGAGGGAAAAGACCGGGCCCAGAATCTTCTTGAGCGTCTTGGCCTTTGGGAGGCAGCCAAGCAGCCTCTGTCCACCTACTCTACTGGTATGCGTCAGAGGCTGTCTTTAGCCAGGGCTCTTATCCATGGTCCACAAGTCCTCTTTCTGGGCGCTTTCCGGCCTTGACCCGGAAAGCGCCCAGAGCGTAAATTCTCTCATCCGGAATCTTGCCCGGGAAGAAGGCACCACAGTTTTTCTCTGTACTCACCAGCTCCGATATGCCCAGGAACTCTGCACCCGGTACGGACTTATTGAAGAGGGAAAACTATTGGCCCTGGGTACTCTGGAAGAGCTGCAAAAACAGGTCCGGCAGGGAGCCCTTCTTCAGATCTCTGCTGCAAATATCCCGGAAACTGCAGCTTTTCGCAAAATCGGAGAGATGAGATATGAAAAAGAAATTTTATCTAAGGAAGAGGTCCCAATTCTCATCCGCCAGATCGTGGAAAGCGGCGGGGACATTTATTCTGTAGAAACAAAATTTCCCTCTTTAGAAGATATCTATTTTTCACTGACTGCCAACAACAAGGAGGAACGGAAATGAACAAAGCTATGCAGGCCATTATTAAAAAGGATTTTCAGAGTGTTGCCAGTAACCGCCGTCTTTTTATTTCTCTTCTGATCGTGCCTCTGGTCCTTACTATATTTCTTCCCAGCGTTTTTGTACTTAGCGCTTATTTTGTGCCCGATGATCCGGACATTCAGGCGATGCTGAAACTGCTGCCCGTATCCCCAGGTTCGGACAGTACATCCCTGCTCCTGATGGACTTGATTTTTAACTATATACTTCCGGTGTTTTTTCTCATCATCCCTATTATGGCCTCTTCCATCATGGCGGCCAGCTCCTTTGTAGGCGAAAAAGAAAAGCATACTCTGGAAACTCTGCTCTACAGCCCCCTGACTCTCCATCAGATTTTCCGCTCCAAGGTCCTGGCCTCCTTTCTTCTGAGTATGCTGGTATCCTTATTTTCCTTTCTTGTCATGACCATCGTGGTAGAAGCGGAAATCCTGTTTCTTTTTGGAAGTTTTCTTTTGCCAAAGATAAACTGGCTGATCCTCCTGGCTCTTCTCTCTCCTGGAGTCTCTCTCATAGCAGTGACTCTTATCGTAAGAGGTTCTGCCAAGGCCCGGACCATGGAAGAGTCTCAGCAGGGAGCAGTTTTCCTGATCATGCCGGTGCTCCTGCTCATAGCAGGACAGTTTACGGGAGTAATGCTTCTCAACGCCTGGATTCTTCTGATTCTGAGCTTTTTATGTATAGGACTGGCCTGGCTGCTTCTTAAAAAAGCCGTAAAAGGCTTTACCTATGAAATGCTTTTGAGATAGTTGAGATAGTTTTCTTTTGTCTCTTGCTGTGATACAATGATGAACACAAAGTTAACCGACAAGTACAGTATGAGGGAAAGAAAATGAAAATAGCGGTATGCGATGATGACCTTATTTTTCAAAGACAAATAAAAGAAGAGCTGGACAGGTACTACCGCAGCCTTGATGTTCTGATAGAAGTTTTTTCTTCAGGTGAAGCCTTACTGGAAGCTGTCTGTGCAGATCCTTATGGTTTTTTCTGTGTCTTTATGGATATTGAAATGCCTGGAATAGACGGTATGGAAACCACCAGAAGGCTCCGACTGCTGAACCGGAACCTTCCGGTGATTTTTCTCACCAGCCACCGGGACCTGGCTATGGACGGCTATGAACTGAATGCCTTCCGTTTCCTTGCAAAGCCTGTGGAACAGGACCGTCTCTATCGGGCCCTGACTGATCTGGAGGCAGAAACTCAGGACCAAAAGCGAATCCTGGTTACAAAAGACGGCAGAGAATTATTTCTGCCTATAGGGGATATTCTCTATATAAAAAGTGAAAATATTTATCTTTCTCTTGTCACGGCAAATGAATCCCATTTAATCCGCAAAAAGCTGAAAGAGATTCTCCCTCTCCTCCCTTCTTCCATGTTCTGTCAGATCCACCGCAGTTATGTGGTGAATCTTCAAAAAATAATTTCTTACACAGGCAAGGCCGTAACTATGGAAGATCAGGCAGTCCTTCCTGTCAGCCGCAACCGCAGAGAAGCCTTAAAAGAGGCTATTATCCACAGTATGTCCGGAAGAGCCGCCTGGAAAACCAAGGAGGAGGGATTATGATTATATTGAAAATTTTCAGCAGTGCTCTGGGGCTTATACAGCTTATTTTAATTCTCTGCCTTTTTGCCCGATACATTTATCTGGAAAAAGGGTTTTCTTCCTCAAAAAAGCGGCAGCTTTTCTGGGGTATCACAATTTTCGTATCCTTTTTCTATGGAATATTGGAAAAAGTCTTCGGTATTACGGACGGCTTTCTCTTGCTGACTGTAATTTTCCTGTTCTTTGTCTATATATTCCTTACCAGGGAAACCAGACGCATCCGGGGCATCTTTCTGTTATTTCCCATACTTGGATTTGTTTTTTCCATATTTTTATTTCTTGTTCTTATCCCGCTTCTTACAGGACACTATGACCTGGAGACAACCTCTGAATGGTATCCGCTGGAAGATATTCTTGTGTGGGTCCTGCTGCTTGTTTTCTACTTTGCAGGCAAAAAGTGGCGAAAACAATTGGAAGAAAACGGAGGCAGCCGTACCTTAAGTCCATGGGAAAAGCGGCTCCTGAATTGCTCCGGTCTTTTTCTTCTGGTCCTGGTCATTATGCTGCTTTCCTTCCGTGATATTTTTACAGTTCAGGAAGAGGGATTGACCTTTCTTCTGGCAGGAGGAATCAGCACTCTTCTCCTTGATCTCTCCATCTTATTTCTGGTCCTCCAGGGAAACCAGAAAAGATACTATGAGCAAAAAGCTCTGGAAAATGAGTACTATCTTCAGGCAGAGCTTCGCTATTTCCAGGCCCGCCAGCAGGAACAGGATATGGTACGCCGTATCCGCCATGACATGCAAAATCACCTGTTTTGTATCCAGGACCTTCTTTCCAGAGGAGAAAAAGAAGAATTGGAAGCTTACCTTGAAAAGCTGAACGCCGGTTTGTCCAAAAAGGCCGGAGAGATATCTCTTGGGAATCCTCTGGCAGATGCCATCTGCTGGGAAAAAGCCCGCATTGCCGCTGAAAAAGGATTTTCCATTACAGCCGACGGAAAGATTTCTCCAAAGGCTGTCCTTCAGCCCATAGATATCTGCACAATTTTTGCCAATGCCCTGGACAATGCTCTGGAATCTCTGGAAGAGACCGGACTTTCTGCTCCCTGGATTCATATTGGGATCCAAAACCAGGGCAGTCTTCTCTGCCTGGTTTTTGAAAATCCTGTACCGGAAGAGTTTTCTCTTCCAAAAGAAGGCAAAACTTCTAAAAATCCCCAGTATCATCAGGGAATTGGCCTTTCCAATATCCGACAGACAGCAGAAAAGTACCAGGGCGGCATTCATACAGAGATTTTATCCCAGGCAGAAGAAAAAACCTTTCGTCTGGAGGTCCTTTTAAATACAGCCTCTTGTCATTCACAACAAAATTCTGGCAGTTCACAACAAAAAAATACTGAGGACAAAATTTTTCCTTTATCCTTATCTCAAAAGAATGAAGGGAGTATGTTTATGAATGAAAATTTAGATCTGAAAAATTCAGACGAAAAAATCCAGAGAAAGATGTTTAAAAAAGAAACTGGAAAAGTGGCCCGGCGGGTATTATTTTATAATCTGATCCTTATAGGAGTAGTCTTACTCTTTACAATTTTTCAGAGTGTGGGATTTCTCCTTCAGTTTCCTGATCTGGAGCCTACCGCCCAGGCCGAAGCCTCCTTTATGGAACGTATCGGCTCCTCCGGCGTCTCCAGTATTGCAGGGGTCCTGGTAGGTGTAGTCCTCTACTTCCTATGGGAAAGAAAAGCCGGTACTCACCGGGAAATTTTCCGTTCCAAAAAGAAAATAAGGCCGCTGGTTTTCCTGGGGCTTCTCTCTGTATTTATGATGGTGCAGCTTCTTTCTTCCATTGCCTCCGTAGGAATGGAGGAGCTCTTCCATCTGTTTGGCTATTCCATGGCAGAGTCTGCGGCGGCAGCTACAGGAACTTCATCCACTCTGTCTATGTTTTTATATGTAGGAATTGCCGGACCCGTGGCAGAAGAACTTATATACCGGGGCTTTGTTATGCGGAGACTGGAAAAGTACGGCTCCTTCTTTGCCATACTTTTCTCATCCCTGCTCTTCGGCATCATGCATGGAAACCTGGCTCAGATATTTTTTGCTGCTGCAGCAGGATTGATTTTCGGCTATCTGGCTATGGAATATTCCATCGTCTGGTCGATTCTCTTACATATCCTGAACAACCTGGTATTTTCCGACTTGCTTAGCCGGTTCACCGAAGGCCTGCCGGAAGCGGCGGCCAATCTCATAAGCTACGGCACAATGGGAGTCTTCACGGTAATCGCCTGCATATTCCTTTATAAAAAGAAAGATTCTATCCGGGCATGGCTGAAAGCAAATCCCATTCCAAAGAAGTACTGCATCTGGGCTTTTACCGGATTCTGGTTTCTGCTTTTTACTGTACTGGAATTTATCGCTGCTTTTGCAGCCCTGACACCTGTGAAATAAATCTTTTTTCACTGTACTGATTTTAAAACCGGCTGCCGGATGACGGTTTTCAGGTTCTCAGGCTTACACCTGCGCACGTCGCTGAGATAAATCTCATGGTGAAATCTCCCCTGGGAAAAGTCCGGCTCATATCCTTGTTCCCGGGCATGGTCCTTCATTTTTTCAAGGGTCTCGGGTTCATTGTCATAGGGGCCTATGTGCATACACTGAACACATAGCCCCTCATCATAGGTAAAGAATTCTACCTTTGAAAAATCCTGTTTCTTCTTTTCTTCGGCCTCTTTTACTGCCCATTGAAATTCCTCTTCTGTAACAAATTCTGGCAGCCGGATCAGAGAAATCCATTGAAAATCTTCCTTTCTTGTATAATCGATTCCCTCTTTGCCTTCCTGCCACCAGAAGCCTTCCAGGGGTGGAACCACATAATCAAAATAACCTGCCATCTTATGGCTGCCCATTTTGCTCATCTTAATGGTATAGGCCACTCCATAGAGAAGTCCAATGGATTCTTTATAGGCACCGCCCTCTTCATTAGGATTTCCCTGGCCGCGGACCGCCAGAAAATTCATAGGTGGAATCTCTATGATCTGAGGTTTCTTCGGGGGCAGATAAAATTCTTTGTATTCCTTTTTGTAATCAAACGCCATTGCTTTTCCTCCTACATGGTATCGAATCCAGTTCCATATTTCTTCAGCATACCTTTCAAAGAATCCAGGATTTCACTGCGGATTTCCTCAGGCTCCAGCAAAACCACCTGCTCCCGGAAAGTGAGGAGCCAGGTAACAAGATTTTCTTTATCTGTATAATCTGCCCGAAACAGCAGTCTTCCGTCTGGCTGCTCCGCGAAACACCCTGGGCCAAACTCTTCCACCAGCCGCCATTTGCAGGAAGGTTCAAAGAGAGCCTTTACCTGGATGCCCCCTGGAAATATTCTTTCATTGCGAAGGTCTGGCAGAGGTGCAGAACGTTTCTGGAATTCTTCTTTTATCTCCAGGTTTTCCATACGATTCAGTTTAAACAGCCGGTAATCTTTCCGGTCTTGACAATATCCCCACACATACCAGCTTGCCCATTGGAAGATCAGGTAATAGGGCTCTATACATCTTCTGGTCTCTCCTTTTGGAGCAAAGTAACGGAAACACAGCAGCCGGCAGTGGTCCATGGCTTTTCGTATCTCTGCGATTTTAGGAGCCAGCGAATCCTTGTACCAGGAGGATAGGTCGATCAGGATGTTCTGCCCTCCCGGTATAAGGGCAGAAGAGCCTGCCGACAGTTTTTCCATGAGCTGGGCAAAATGTTTTGTTCCGCTGACGCTGTCCAGGCTCCGCAGTCCTGCCAGGATTTCCTGCATATCCGAAGAGGTCAGGAGGGTACTGTCTAATTTATAGCCTTCCATTATGGAAATCCCGCCCTTTGGCCCCTGGACAGTCTGAACAGGTATGCCTGCCCTGCACAAATCCTCTATATCTCGATTTATCGTCCGTCTGGATACCTCAAACTTTTCCGCCAGATATGGAGCCGTAACCTTTTCCTGCTGGAGCAGGATTGACAGAATCCCGATCATACGGTCAATTTTCATGCTCTCACCTCTTTTCCCAAATCCTGATTCTTTGCTGTTTTCCTAAAGTATACCATGATATCCGTGACAACAGTATGTCATGTTTCTTTTTCTGATTTCTTTTCCGAAAAAAGGCCTGCGTTCATGCGTGCTGGGATTTTGGGCTGCTTCTACGGCTTATATTCTAATAATTGTGACTTCAGAAGCAGCTTTCTTCATTCTGAGCCACAGTTTTTCGGCAGCCTCTACCTCTCGGAATCCGATTCTTCCATTACGGGCTGTAGCCATATGGCTATTTTTACCTCTCTGATTCGACTTTTCCTATTATAAGCGGTATTTTCCTGGTGATTTCTACCCCTCAGATCCAACTTCTCCATCCCTGGGCCGTAGCCTCACGGCAATTTCTACTTCTCAGATTTAGCTTTTCCCATTATGGGCCGTAGTTTCCCGCTCATCCCTGCCTTCTAGATTCAGCTTTTTTCGTCATAGGAGGTAGTCTCAAAACGTTTCTGCCTCTCAGCTTCAGCTTTCCCAGCCCAGGCCGCAGTTTCCCAGCTACTCTACCTCTCAGATTCAATAATCTCCATCTCAGCCGTAATCTGGAAATATTTCCCTGGAAATGTAAACTCCATTTTCTGAGCAGCTGCATTTCAATCATATTCCCCGTAATTTTCACGCTTCATTTCACAAATAATCAGCGCCATAGCAAAAGAAGACTATCAGTCAAATACTGATAGCCTTCTCTTTACGCTGCCCTGACAGCAGCCTGAAATACATTTTCATAACAACAGGCAGTTTGCCAAAGGTGCTGTCTATTGTTTATTGGGTTGAAACACTACCCTTTGCTCTTCCTGGTATACGCATCTTGCCGGATTTCCTTCTGCCCTGTATATTTTGTGATGCTTCAGGTCATAAATTACAGACCAGACCGTATCCTTTCCTGTGTCTCTGTCATACTGACAGATAAAAC
>ERZ1643250.2217-NODE-2217-length-15023-cov-48.570283_pt1 | contig 15023 bp, 13 predicted proteins | sample MGYA00579262_ERZ1643250 | MGnify/ENA primary metagenome ERZ1643250 (study PRJEB29033, sample SAMEA4952265) | chicken gut metagenome | biome: Broiler Chicken; feature: Gastrointestinal Tract; material: Caecum | place: Ireland | collected 2018 | study: Broiler...
TCAAGAGCCTGTATTCCTTTACCGACTCCTTCTTCGTTTTTGTAGAAAGAAGCTGTATCGATCAAGCGGTAGCCAGAAGACACGGCATCTGATATTGCCTGTTTCAGCTCTCCGTCGTCAGTGGCTTTGTAAACGCCAAGGCCTAACAGCGGCATTTCTCTTCCGTCATTTAGATGAATTACATGTTCGCCAAAAGACATAACACCAAACCTCCTTTTTACAATCGTTGATAGTATACCATGAAAATATGAAGAATGTTAGTCATATTTATTAAAATTCACAATTTATTCAAACACAAATCAAAATCCACAAAGGTCACGGGCTTTAAAATAAGAGGTTTTTACATAAATTATAATTTCGGAAGAAGACGGTAAAAAGGGGAGGGAAAGCACTAAGAAAAATACATAAAATAGCTTGATAAAACATAGTAAACCATGTATAATGAAGCTAATTGATAAATTATTGTCATTCAGTGTGCCCAAATATGAAAAAGGGCCTGGAAAGGATGGAAAAATGCATTTAATCAAAGATGAAAATGGTAATGTGATCCCTCATGGAGGGGAGGCTCATCAGCATGAACATTGCGGAAGCTGCAGCGATAACTGCCAGGAGAATTGTTCTCAGGAAGTGGTAGCTTTATTGAATTATATGCTGTCACACAATGAACATCATGCCCAGGAGTTGGATCAGATGGCTGAGAATCTTCAGAAACTTGGAATGGAAGATGCAGCTAAGACGATTAAAGAAGGAGTGGCAGATTTTCAGAAAGGAAATATGCGCCTTGGACTGGCTTTGACACTGGTAAAAGAACACTTAAAGGAGGCGTAGATCATGTGTCTTGCAACTGTTCAGAAAGAAAGTGACAATACCGTAATTTTGAAAATGGTCAGCCGTATCGATGTGGATGGGGATAAAGTGATTCTCCGAGATATTATGGGAGAAACGAAAACCATCGTTGGAAGGATTTTGATGGTAGATCTGGCCAACAGCATTGTGAAGCTGGACTGTGAATAACAAAAGGTTTTATGGGGAAACCCTTAAAATAAAACACAATATGCGGAGGTAAAGACCAATGAAACTAGCAGAAGCTATGAAGGAGAAAATGCTCCTTTCCTTTGAGCTTTTCCCCCCGAAGACCGAGAAAGGCATGGAAAATCTTCCGGGCACGATTGAGCATCTGTGCAAGTATAAACCGGAATATATTTCCTGTACCTACGGCGCAGGAGGGGGAAACGTAGGAGCAAACAGGGAAGTCTGCCAGATGATCAAAAAAGCTGGCCCTATTCCTGTGACTCACTTCACGGTTATCCGTAACACAAAGGAGGGCATCAAAGAGCAGCTGGATCAATATCTGGCGGAAGGCGTAGATCATATGCTGGCTCTTCGGGGCGATCTTCCTCTGGGGGAAACCACTACCTGCGGGGATTTTGATTATGCCACAGATCTTGTGAAATTTGTAAAAGATCAATATGGCGACAAATTTGAAATCGCAGTAGCAGGCTCTCCGGAAGGACATATCGCATGCCGCAGCCTGGAAGCGGATATTTCCGTTTTGAGGCAGAAGCAGGATAACGGAGCTGATTACATCATGACTCAGCTTTGCTGGGACATGGAACAGTTCAAACGCTGGCTGGACGCTATTCGTAAAGCAGGCGTGACCATGCCGGTGGATGTGGGGATTATGCCGATTCTGGATCAGGCCGCCACTATTAATATGGCTCTGTCCCGGAATGGCTGTGTAATGGACCGTGAATTGTCCAGACTCATCTCCAGACACTGGCTGTTCCCGAATCCTTTCAATCCTAAGGACGCAGAGGGTAAGCCCTTTGATATGTTCTATGATAAAAAGGTGAAAGAATTTAAAGAAGAGGGTATCGAGTATACCATCAGACAGATTGATGAGTACCGGGCGCTTGGTGTTAATGGTATCCATCTGTATGCGTTGAATAAGTGGAAAGACGTATCTGAAATTATTGAAAGATCCGGATTTCGTACACTTGTTTAAAATTTAAATTCAGGAGGCGCCTGATTTATGGCACATGTAATTGCAGTCGCAGGAAAAGGCGGCGTAGGTAAGACAACATTAACGGGACTGATCATACAGTATCTGGGCGAAAAGGGAAAAGGTCCCATCCTTGCAGTGGATGCGGATGCAAACTCCAATCTTAATGAAGTGTTGGGAGTGGAGGTAGAGACTACTCTGGGAGAAATCAGAGAAGAGGTGGCAGGAGCAGAGATGGCTTCTAAAAACCCGATTCCTTCAGGCGTGTCAAAGGCAGATTATATGGAGTATAAGTTTGACGATGCTCTTGCAGAGTCTGACGACTTTGATCTGCTGGTTATGGGACGCACTCAGGGGAAAGGCTGTTACTGCTTTGTAAACGGACTTCTTCAGGCACAGATTCAGCGACTTGAAAAGAATTACCCCTATATTATTGTGGATAATGAAGCTGGTATGGAGCATATCAGCAGAGGTGTGCTTCCGAACATGGAAACAGCGATTCTGGTCAGCGACTGTTCCAGAAGAGGCGTTCAGGCTGCCGGCAGGATCGCCCAGCTGATTAAAGAGTGCAATATGCACCCCAGACAGGTAGGACTGATTGTAAACAGAGCCCCTGATGGAAAACTTAATGAAGGAACCAGAGAAGAGATCGAAAAACAAGGTCTTCATCTACTGGGAGTAGTACCACAAAATGATACAGTCTATGAGTATGACTGTGACGGGACGCCAACCGTTGACCTTCCCGAAGACTCGCCTGTGAAAAAAGCCATTCGGGAAATTGTGGACAAATTAGAATTTTAAGAGAAGAGGCGACATAAAGGAGGATAACATGAGTGAATTCAGATTAACTACAGTAGAAGAATTTGAAGCTGCTACTGCGAGACTGTTAGAGACAGGTGCTAAAGTAGGCGCTGATTCCTGGCAGGCTCGTGTAAAGAACCAGACACCCCATTGTAAATTTGGTGAAGAAGGCGTTTGCTGCCGTATCTGTACAATGGGACCATGCCGTATCACGAAGAAAGCCCCAAGAGGAATCTGTGGATGTGATGTACACGGTATCGTAGGACGTAATTATCTGAAGTTTACAGCAGGCGGAGCTGCTACCCATTCCGATCACGGACGTGAGATCTGCCACACTCTTTATGCTACAGCAGCAGATGGATGCTATAAAGTAAAAGATCCTGATAAGCTGATCCGCATTGCAAAAGAGTGGGGAATTGAGACAGAAGGAAAAGACATTTACGACCTGGCTCATGAAGTGGCTTATGAAGGCCTTATGGAATACGGAAAACCTTTCGGAACTCAGAGATTCTTAAAGAGAGCTCCGGAATCCCAGCAGAAACTGTGGGAAGAAAATGAACTGGCACCACGGGCTATTGACCGTGAAGTATCATGCTCCTTACATATGGCTCACATGGGATGTTCTTCCAAACCAGAAGCCCTGGTAAAACAGTCTATCCGTGCAGGACTTTCTGATGGATGGGGCGGTTCCATGATGGGAACAGAGTTTTCTGACGTACTCTTCGGTACACCAAAGCCTATTGAGACAGAAGCGAACCTGGGTGTTATGGTAGAAGAAAACGTGAATATCGTTGTTCATGGACATGACCCAAGTCTTTCCGAAATGATCTGCGAAGTGGCTGACAGTCCTGAAATGGTTGCATATGCAAAAGAAATGGGTGCAAAAGGAATTACTATTTCCGGTGTATGCTGTACCTCTAACGAGGTTGCCATGCGTCGTGGAATCCCAATGGCAGGTAACTTCCTTCAGCAGGAAAACGTAGTGCTCACCGGAGCCTGCGAAGCTATCGTTGTAGATGTGCAGTGTATCTTCCCTGCATTAGGACCTCTGAGCAAATGTTTCCATACCAAGTTCATTACAACATCTCCAATCGCACAGATGCCGGATTCCGAGTTTATTCGCTTTGATGCTCATTCCGCACTGGAAAAAGCTACTCAGATCGTGAAGCTGGCAATTGAGAACTTTAAGAACAGAAAACCGGAACTTGTTTACATTCCTCAGATGAAACAGAAAGCAACTGTTGGATATTCTACAGAAGCTATCGTAAAAGCTCTGGACGGCGTTGCCAATACACAGGTTGACGAACTTGGAACCACAAAACCGCTGCTTCAGTGTATTACCTCCGGTGTATTAAGAGGAGCTGTAGCTATGGTTGGATGTAATAACCCAAAGGTTCGTCCTGACCTGGCTCATATCGAATTGATGAAGAAGCTGCTGGCAAACGACATCATCGTCATTGCTTCTGGCTGTTCTGCACAGGCTGCTGCTAAGGCAGGTCTTATGGATAAGGCAGCAAAAGATGTGTGTGGCGATGGCCTGAAGAGAGTATGCGAACTGGCAGATATTCCTCCGGTACTTCATATGGGATCTTGTGTAGATATTTCCCGTATGCTGGTTCTGGCAGCAACTCTTGCTAAAGATGCAGGTCTTCATATTTCACAGCTGCCGGTTGTAGGCTGTGCTCCAGAATGGATGTCTGAGAAGGCAGTATCTATCGGAAACTATGTTATCGGTTCCGGTATTGATACATTCCTGGGCGTAGATCCATATGCATCAGGCTCCAGCGAAATGGTTGAAATCCTGACAAACGGCACCAGACAGTGGTGTGAAGCAGCGTTTACTGTAGAAAAAGATATTGATAAATTAGGTGATGCCATGATGGCAAGAATCGAAGAAAAGAGAGCTGCCCTGGGCATCTAATAATTCTGAAACATAACTAGGAAAGGTGAATGACATGAAAATAGCGGTTACAGGAAAAGGCGGCGTTGGAAAGACCACTTTTGCCGCAACTCTTGCCCGGCTTTATGCTGACGAAGGAAAAAACGTTCTCGCAGCAGATGTAGACCCGGATGCCAATCTTGGATTGGCTCTGGGGTTTGACGAAGAAACCCTGGATTCTATAGTCCCCATTACTAAAATGAGAAAACTCATTGAAGAAAGAACAGGGGCCGGAGAGGATAATCAGTTCTATACACTGAATCCTAAGGTCAGCGATATTCCGGATACATACTCGAAAGAGGTAAACGGTGTAAAGCTTCTTGTTCTGGGAACAGTGGAGACAGGAGGAGGCGGCTGTGTATGTCCGGAGCATGTTATGCTCAGAAGGATCATCAATAACCTGGTCCTGCACAGAGACGATGTTGTGATCATGGATATGGAGGCCGGTCTGGAGCATCTGGGCCGTGGAACTACAGAATCCATGGATCAGTTTATCGTTGTGATCGAACCGGGAGCCAGAAGCGTACAGACTTATAAAAATGTAAAGCGCCTTGCATATGATCTAGGGGTCAAACAGGTACGTGTAGTTGCCAATAAAGTAAGAAATGCAGAGGATGAAGAATTTGTCAGAAGCCGTATACCGGCAGAGGATCTCCTGGGCTTCATTCACTACAACACAGAAGTTATGGATGCAGATCGTCAGGGAAAATCCCCTTACGATTTCAGCAATACAGTAAAAGAAGAAATCACACAAATTAAAAACATAATCGATCAGGGATTATGAGATGTTAGGAGGAAAAAACATTGACTTTATTTGAAACAGTATTCAGCGGAAATGACGCTGTCTATGGATTGACAGAAAATGCAATTAATGCTGCTATTGAACAGCACGGTGCTGACAAAGCTGTCAGCTTTCCAAACACAGCATACAGCCTGCCATGCTACTATGCTGTAACAGGTGTAAAGGTTGGCACTTTAGGAGAATTAAAAAATGCTCTGGGCGTAGTAAAAACTCTTATGACAAGAGAAAACAGAACCCATGACATTTTCATGTCCGGTGTTGCAACTGCTCTTTGCGCTGAGTTTATCGAAGTATTAAAATATATTGACGGAGCAACTCCATATGAAGAGCCATGCTACGGACATCTGGCAGATGCTGTGATCCGTGAGCTGGGTGTACCCCTTGTAACTGGAGATATCCCAGGTGTAGCCGTTATCTTAGGCAAAGCTCCTACTACAGAAGAAGCTGTAGCCCTGGTTAAGAGCTATCAGGCACAGGGTATTCTGGTAACACTGGTTGGCGATATCATTGATCAGTTATCAGAGGCCGGTATGAAGACTGGTGCAAACCTTCGTGTTATTCCTTTAGGAAAAGACGTAACAGCTGTTATCCATGTTGTATCTGTTGCTCTTAGAGCAGCCCTGATCTTCGGTAACATCACACCGGGAGATGCAGGAAATCTGATGAAGTACACAATGGAACGTGTTCCTGCATTTGTAAATGCTTTTGCTCCTTTAAACGATGTGATCGTAGCATGCGGTGCCGGCGCTATTGCTTTAGGATTCCCTGTAATCACAAACCAGGAAGGCGTAGCTGAAGTACCAAAGAGCCTGATCTGCCAGCCAGATGTAAGCAAATTCAACGCAACATCTCTGGAAGCCCGTGACATTAAGATCAAAATCACAAATATCGATATTCCTGTTGCTTTCGCTTCTGCATTTGAAGGTGAGATCATCCGCCGCGGCGATATGCAGGTTGAATTTGATGGTTCTCGTGTAGACTGTGCTGAGCTGGTACAGGCTGTAGACGCTACAGAGATTGAAGATCACAAGATCACCATTGTAGGTCCTGACGTAGACGAAATGGAACTGGGAAGTAAGAATACCATCGCCTATGTTGTAAAAGTCGCTGGAAAGAACATGCAGTCTGACTTTGAGCCGGTTATCGAGCGTAAGTTCCATAACTACATCAACTGTATTGAGGGCGTATATCATACAGGACAGCGTGATATGCTCCGTATCCGTATCGGAAAAGAAGCTTTTAACGCAGGCTTCCGTCTGAAACATATCGGTGAAGTACTTTATGTTTCTGTTAAAAACGAATTTGACGCAGTTGTTGATAAATGCGAGGTAACTATCTATACAGATCCTGCTGAATGTACAAGAGTACGTCATGAAGTTGCTATTCCAACCTTTGACAAACGTGACGAGCGTCTGGATACTCTTACAGATGAATCTGTTGATGTTTACTACAGCTGTATCCTGTGCCAGGCATTCTCACCATCTCACGTATGCGTGGTAACTCCGGAACGTCTGGGACTTTGCGGAGCCGTTTCATGGCTGGATGCAAAAGCTACAAACCAGCTGGATCCAAATGGACCTTGCCAGGTGATCACAAAAGAAAGACCTATCGATGAACGTATCGGTGAATACGAAGACGTAAATGAAGCTGTTCAGAAATTCTCTCAGGGTGCTCTTCAGGATGTATCTCTGTACTCCATCATGGAGAAACCAATGACCTCCTGCGGATGCTTTGAGTGTATCTGCGGTATTGAGCCATTCTCTAACGGTGTTGTTATCACAAACCGTGAGTATGCAGGAATGACACCTCTTGGTATGACATTCCCAGAGCTGGCTTCTATGACAGGCGGCGGCGTTCAGACACCTGGATTCATGGGACATGGAAAACACTTTATTTCTTCCAAGAAGTTCATGAAGGCAGAAGGCGGTATCGAGCGTATCGTATGGATGCCTAAGGAACTGAAAGATACCGTTGCAGAGAGACTGAACAAAACAGCCAAGGAGCTGTACGGAATCGACAACTTTACAGATATGGTCGGAGATGAGACTATTGCAACAGATCCGGAAACACTGGTTGCTTTCCTGACAGAGAAAAACCATCCTGCGTTGGGCATGGAACCAATGATGTAATAATTTAAAATTAAGCAGTATCGGGAAATGGGAGATGCCTCGCAGGAGGCCTCCCGTTTCCTGTGTAAAAGTAAATTGACAAAAAAACTCCAAATAAGTTACAGAACAGACCGTAGTTTTATAAAGTTTTTTGTATAATATTACAGGGGAAACTTGTCAATATTGCGTGTAATGTAGTATAATGTAGGCGGCAAAATAGAGGGCTGCCATTTTCCTCTTTGCCGTTTATATACAATGGGAGGGTACCTCTGTCGGACCGCCTGTTGTAAAGAATAATATGAAGGAGGCTCATAGAAATGCCGTTTAATCAGAAACCACAGAAGTTCAATGCAAGCATTAATACAGTTGAGATTGGATGCGGAGACAAAGCGATCAAATTAGGAGGAGAATGTACTTTTCCTTTCTATACATTTGATGCTCCTATGGAAAATGCACCGAAGATTGGTGTAGAAGTTTCCGATCTGGGTATTGCTTCCAATATTCCTGGTATCCAGAAGTTTTACGAAGGCGCTTCTACTATCGGAGAAATTGCAAAAAAAGCCGAAACAATGGAAGGCGCTGATTTTGTCTGCCTGCGCTTAGAGGGCGGAGATCCTAACGGAGAAGACAAATCCATTGATGAACTGATCGAAGTTGTAAAAGAAGTTGCAGACGCTGTTACCTGTCCTCTGGTAGTAGAAGGATGCAAAAATGTTGAAAAAGACACAGAACTGCTTCCAAAGGTAGCTGAAGTTCTGCAGGGCAAGAACGCTCTGGTAATGTCTGCAAGAGAAGAAAACTATAAAGCTGTAGGTGCAGCTGCAGGTCTTGCTTACAACCAGAAAGTAGGCGCTGAATCTGCTGTTGATATTAACCTTGCAAAACAGTTAAACGTTGTTATGACTCAGCTGGGAGTTAAAGCTCAGGATATCGTAATGAACGTTGGTTCTGCTGCAGTTGGTTATGGTTTTGAATATGTTGTTTCTACTATGGACCGTATTAAAGGTGCTGCTTTATCTCAGAATGATAACATGCTGCAGATGCCTATCATCACAGCTGTTGCTGATGAAGCATGGAGTGTAAAAGAGGCTATGGCTACTGAAGAGGATATGCCTGAGTGGGGTCCTCTGGAAGAAAGAGGAATCAGCATGGAAGTTCAGACAGCAGCTGCTGTATTAGCATCCGGTTCTGACGCCGTTATCCTGAAACATCCTCAGTCCGTTGCAACTATTTCAAAAATGATTAAAGAATTAATGTAATCGTAAAACAGGAGGATATTAAAAATGGCATTAACAGGTATTCAAATCTTTAAAATGACACCAAAGAAAAACTGTAAGGAATGCGGCTGTCCTACATGTATGGCTTTCGCTATGAAAGTTGCTCAGGGCGCTCTGGAAATATCCAAATGTCCGCATATGTCTGAGGAAGCTCTGGCAGAGCTGTCTGAGGCTACTGCTCCCCCAATGAAAACTATCAAGGTCGGAACAGGCGAAGGAGAATACACCTTAGGCGGAGAAACTGTTTTATTCAGACATGAAAAAACTTTTGTCAGCAAGACAAGATATGCAGTTGCTATCTGCACAGACATGGATGACGCTGCAGTTGATGCGAAGATTGCTGAACTTCAGAAGGTTGATTATGAGCGTATCGGTGAGAGAATGCACGTAGAAATGGTTTACGTGAACTATCAGGACGGTGCAGACAAAGACCGCTATGTAGAAATGGTTAAGAAAGCAGCAGCAACAGGAAAGACTCTGATCCTTGGCTGCAAGGATGCAGAAGTAGCAAAAGCTGCTCTGGAAGTATGCAAAGACGGAAAACCTGTATTAAACGGAGCTACAGCAGCAAACTATGCTGCAATGAATGACCTTGCAAAAGAAGCAGGTGTTGTTCTGGGCGTATCCGGCGCTGACTTAAATGAGATTTATGATACAGTAGCTGCTTTAGAGAAAGCCGGCAACAAGAACCTGGTAATCGATGCTACAGGTGCTTCTGTAAAAGAAGCATACGCAAACGCTGTACAGATCCGTCGTGCTGCTCTGAAAGATCAGGACAGAACTTTCGGCTATCCTACCATCGTAAATACAGCAGCCATTGCCCGTGGCGACAGAAACCTGCAGCAGGCTCTGGCTTCTCTGTTTACTGTTAAATATGGTTCTATCGTTGTAATGGAAACTCTGGATTATGCAGAAGCACTTCCACTGTTTGGTCTGAGACAGAACGTATTTACAGATCCTCAGAAACCAATGAAGGTTGAGCCAGGCATTTACGCATTAAATGGTGCTGATGAGAATTCTCTGTGCCTGACAACTGTAGACTTTGCTCTTACATATTTCGTTGTTTCCGGCGAGCTGGAGCGTTCCGGTGTTCCATGCAACCTGATCATTTCCGATGCAGGCGGACTTTCTGTATTGACAGCATGGGCAGCAGGAAAGCTGTCTTCCACTTCTGTTGCAACTTACATTAAAGAGAATGTAGAAGACAAAGTAAAATGCAGAAAACTGGTTATTCCTGGAAAAGTTGCCGTACTGAAGGGCGATATCGAGTCCAAACTTCCTGGATGGGAAATCATTGTAGCTCCTCTGGAGGCTGTACAGTTAGTAAAATTCCTGAAAGATTTAACTGCTTAATGTTTGCAAAAAGAGCTTGTTAAAAGAAAATTTTTTATAAAAGGAGAAACATTATGGCAAAATTTATTACAATTGGTGAGAGACTTTCCACAACTGCACCTGCAGTAAACAAAGCTTTTACAGAGAGAGATCCTGAACCGATTCTGGCAAGAGCAAAACAGCAGCTGGATGCAGGCGCTGTTTACCTGGATGTAAACATCGGACCTGCTGAGAACGACGGCGAAGATTTAATGAAATGGGTAGTAGAACTCCTTCAGTCAAACTTCGACAACGTTCCTCTGGCACTGGATACTTCCAACAAAAAAGCTATCGAGGCTGGTATCTCTGTATATAACAGAGCAAAAGGAAAACCTATTGTAAACTCCGCAGATGCAGCTGGCAGAATTGAATATCTTGACCTGGCAGCAGCAAACGATGCAATCTGTATCGCTCTTTGCAACGGCGAAGGCCTTGCAAAAGATAATGACGAGCGTATGATGTACTGCCAGACACTTCTTGAAAGAGGTATGGAGCACGGTATGGATGCTGCTGATATCTGGTTCGATCCTTTATTCCTGGTTGTTAAAGGTATGCAGGAAAAACAGATGGAAATCCTGGAAGCTATCAAGATGTTCAGCGATATGGGACTGAATTCTACAGGTGGTCTTTCCAATAACTCCAACGGTATGCCAAAACATATCCGTCCGATCATGGACTCTGCTATGGTTGCTATGGCTATGATGCAGGGACTGACATCTGCTATCGTTAATCCTAACGACAAGAGACTTATGGAGACAATTAAATCCTGTGACGTTCTGAAGAACAATACATTATATGCAGATTCTTATCTGGAGCTTTAATATTACAGATAAAGATGAACATGAGAGAGGAGCTGCTGCACATTTTCGTGCGGCAGTTCCTGTATAAAATAAAGAAAGGCAGAAATTCCTATGTTTAAAGTGACTTTTAAGTTCGGAAGCGGCGAGGATGTCACGACCTTTGCCCAGGAAAATGAGAATCTGCTGGAAGCAGCCCGGAAGGTAAACGTAGCTATCGATGCCCCTTGCGGCGGTAATGCTTCCTGTGGAAAATGCAAAGTAAAAATTCTGGAGGGTAATATAGATTCCCCAAAGACCCGGCATATTTCCGATGAGGAATACAGCGAAGGATGGAGACTGGCATGTGTAAGTAAGGTGACAGGTGATGTTGCGGTACAGGTACCTGATATTGCATCTGCTTACCGCAGTAGAATGAAAGTTGCGGATTTAAGCTCGAATAAAGAAATTGAAATTTTCGAGAATGCAAAAAATGATATAGAAGCAGCAGGAATTGCCTTGACAAACAGCATGGGTGTCCTGGATGTGGAAATGGATGTGCCAACTTTAGACGACACAATGCCGGATAATGAGCGGCTTATGCGGGCTATTAAGAAAAAAACAGGAGCTGCAAGAGTACGCCTTCCGTTCCAGGTGTTAAATAAAATCGCCCGGGTTTTCCGGGAATCTGATTTTCAGGTGTGCTGTGTGATCCGTACCTCTGTGGATAAAGAAGATATTTTTGTCTATGACGTATATCCAAAAGGTGCAGAGGTAGTTATCGGCGGTCTGGCAGTGGATATTGGAACCACCACAGTTTCCGCCCTTCTGATCAATATGGAAACCGGAGAGATTATCGGAAAGGCCTCTGCCGGGAACGGACAGATCCGTTACGGCGCAGACGTGATCAACCGTATCATTGAATCCATGAAACCGGGAGGAAGCAAGAAGCTTCAGGATGCGGTGATCAAAGAAACTATCAATCCAATGATTGAACAGATGTGCAGAGCCAGTGGTTTTAATCCTGACCATATTTACCGCATGTGCGTGGCAGGAAATACTACTATGAATCATCTGCTGACTGGAATGGAAGGAGATCCCATCCGCATGGAGCCTTACATTCCTACATTTTTCAAAACTAATTCCCTGTTTGCATCTGATATTGGTATCCGGATTAACAGAGACGCACATATTATTGTGGCCCCCAATATCGGAAGTTATGTAGGCGGGGATATTACAGCCGGTACTTTGGTAAGTATGCTTTGGAATCGTCCGGAATTTTCTTTATTCATCGACTTAGGCACAAATGGTGAATTAGTCTTTGGAAACTCTGATTTTATGATGAGCTGTGCATGCTCTGCAGGACCTGCCTTCGAAGGCGGAGATATCAGCTGCGGCATGCGGGCTACAGATGGAGCTATCGAGGCCTGTACCATTGACAAAGAGACAATGGAGCCTTCTTATCATGTCATCGGTGAGGAAGGTCAGAAGCCTATTGGTCTTTGCGGCTCCGGGATCATTGATGTGATCGCAGAATTGTTCCGTACGGGCATCATCAACCCTAAGGGTAAATTTATCCGGGAGGGAAAACGTGTGCGCCATGACCAGTACGGCATGGGCAGCTATGTCCTGGCCTTTGAGGAAGAGGCAGGTTCTGTAAAAGATGTGGAAATCAATGAAGTGGATATTGATAATTTTATCCGGGCAAAGGGAGCAATTTTCTCTGCTATCCGTACTATGCTGGCTTCTCTTGATTTCGACGTGGAAATGATTGATGATGTCTATGTGGCAGGAGGAATTGGAAGTGGGATTAATATGAGAAATGCTGTGCGGATTGGCATGTTCCCGGATATTCCCCTGGAAAAATTCCATTATATTGGAAATTCTTCTCTGTCCGGCGCTTATACTATGCTTCTTTCCAGAGAGGCAGAGCGCAAATGCTATGAGTTAGCATCCAATATGACTTATCTGGAACTGTCTGCAGTTCCTACCTATATGGATGAGTTTGTTGCCTGCTGCTTTATTCCACATACGGATACATCGCTGTTTCCGTCCTGTACGCAGGAATAGACTACAAAAATATCCGAGGTGAAAATATGAATTTCGATTATGCAAAAGACAGCAAAGAACAGCGCCCATATGAGCATTATCTGGAGGCTTATAGAGAATTAGAGCCTGAGGAGATCAGTGAGCGGACCGGGTTTCCCTATGATCAGGAGAAAGGTCTGTTTACTCTCCATCTTATGGGAACCACGTACCTTGTTTCATTCCCGGATTATGAGATTCATCATGAGGAGGACTCTGTTGGAGTCTATCCTCTTGAAGAAGCCATGAATGCGAAAATTCTCATTGCCCGCTATATGGCAGAGAGACATGCGGCGCCTTCTTCCGGTAAGTTTATTACTTACCATGAGGTTCCATGGGGAGAGGTGTATTTTAGACAGTTTCAGGGGCGATGCCTTATGCGTCTGGCATTTTCCTATGGGAATAAACTGGAAACGTTCAAAAAGATCATGGAACATTTAGGAGCAGAAAAATCTACAGAAGGAGATTGTTCCTATAAACTGGAATTTATGGACAATCTTTTTATAAAATTCATTCTCTGGGAGGGAGACGATGAATTTCCACCTTCCTCACAGATTCTGTTTTCCGATAATTTTGCCGCCAGCTTTGCGGCAGAAGATTTAGCTGTGGTGGGAGATATTTCCATCAATATGATGAAAGCATTAGAAAAAAAGCTGTCTTAAAAATCAGACAATGTGAAGTAATAGTAGAGTAGGTATTGCGCGTTAAGTGTCATGGGATGGGAAGTTGTCCATGAACGAAGGTGATCTCGGGATCGTCCACGATGTAATATTGCATCCGCTACTACATTAAAGACTTGAGACTATAAATTCTTCTCTTTGGTGTAGTAACTACTATACCAGAGCATAGGTTTCTTTGTGCAGACCAGGACTGGCAAAGGAAAAGAAGATCCTGGTGTGCTGCCAGACAGCAAAAGAGGAGGATTTATAACAGATGAAAAATGCAAATAAAGTAAGAATTATGGCATTTGCAGGCGTGATCATTGCAATGAATATCGTGCTTGCAAGATTGGTTGCTATTAATATCGGACCGACTTTGAGAATCACAGTGAGCCAGACACCTGTTTATCTGGCTGGTTTCTGGTTCGGCCCGGTTGTTGGAGGAATCTGCGGTTTCCTTGGGGACCTGATAGGAAGTCTTCTTCAGGGATATGCGCCAAACCCGTTGATTTCAGTGTCTGCCATTTTGGCAGGTGTGCTTCCCGGACTTTTCCGTCATGTGATGGAGAAAAAACCAGCTTTGTGGAAAGTTGTGGGAATCCTTGTTATACATGGACTCGTAGGAGCATTGGGCTTTACCTGCATCGGTCTCCATATGTATTATGGAACACCTTGGTCTGTGCTTTACGCAACCCGCGTAGTGCAGACAATCATGCTTACGGCTGTTAACTCAGTTCTTGTATTTTTCTTGTACAAGAGCCCTCTTACAGGTTTTGTAAAGAAAAGCATTGCAGAGGGAAAAGGAAAGGTAGGCCAGATAAATACCGCAGATAATAAAAGTATGAAATAGAAAATAATATGGCTGAAGCCATTTTATTTCCCAAAGCAGAAAGTCAGGTGTATATATTACATCTGCACTTGGAGGCTGCTGGGGGAAGCCGGATATCAGTCCTTGGCAGCGCACAAAGTGTTTGATCCTTTCAAGATTGAGGGGAGAGGGAGTTGAGGCGGGTTTGCCTGCTTTGTTCTCTGCCTGCCTAGGATATCCGGTTTAAAATACCAGACAGTAAATATGTACAGGGAATATTGTCTGGGCATAGATGGATGCAGAAAGAGCTTCCATCTGTATAGAAAAAGGAGGTATTTGGTATGGGATTCAAATCAGACATCGAAATCGCACAGGAATGTGTCATGGAGCCAATC
>ERZ1643250.2221-NODE-2221-length-15002-cov-4.981200_pt1 | contig 15002 bp, 20 predicted proteins | sample MGYA00579262_ERZ1643250 | MGnify/ENA primary metagenome ERZ1643250 (study PRJEB29033, sample SAMEA4952265) | chicken gut metagenome | biome: Broiler Chicken; feature: Gastrointestinal Tract; material: Caecum | place: Ireland | collected 2018 | study: Broiler...
ATGCTTTGTCCTAATTGTCATTCTTATACTCCAAACTTTAGAAAAAGAAAGAAAGATAAGGTTATTTCAGATGAAGATTTTATTTATGCACTAAAAAATAATAAAAGTATTCACGCTGCCTTAAAGTTTCTAGGATTAATCCCTTCTTCTGGTAATTATGTAAGGGCAAGAGAACTAATTCATAAAAATAATATTGAACATTTATTTCCAAATGACGCGAAAATTGAGCACCAGAATGGGAAACCGTCTGAGTGAATGAAGGCTAATTCGGCGAAAGTCTAACGGAGATAACGCCGAGCTAAATCAGTAGAAATACTGTAAAAGTGTAGAGACTATACACCTTCTACCTAAGTCATTTTGATATGGTAAAGACATAGTCCAGCGCACAACGCAATTATTGCGGCTATGGTGACATAGAGTGTGAAGAAAATCTGTGGATATTATATCATGTGGGTTCGAGTCCCACTGGCCCTACCATTTATATTTTAAAAGGAGAAAATTATTTAGAAAAGATGACAGAAGAAAAGTTGAAAGACTTTTCTTTATGCCCTCATAGCTCAACTAGGCCAGAGCAACGGTCTTGTAAACCGTAGGCTGTAGGTTCAATTCCTACTGTGGGCACCAATGACTCATTAGCTTAGTGGTTTAAAGCGTTCGGTTGTCTCCCGAAAGACCATCGGTTCAAATCCGATATGAGTCGCCATATAGTGAAGTAATACAATGGTTAGTATAGAGTGCTGATAACGCTCTTATGATGGTTCAATTCCATCCTTCACTACCAGGCGCCCTAAGATTCACCTATACTTAGGGTTTGCCAATAAAAATAGGTGTTGGATTTGCTCAATCCAGGGTTCGTTTTCGCCTTTTCCGTACCTAAAAACCGAAAACAGCGCAGTACCATCATAGAGCAAAAAACGTTCACTGCCCGAAATGAACCATAGTCTCGTGGGTTTAGAAGATGGTTGGAGACTATTAATATGCCCTTATAGTTCAAAGGATAGAACTCGATCCTTCTAAGGTCGCTATCTCCGTTCGATTCGGAGTAAGGGTTCCAATTTATGGAAGGTTGGCTGAGTTTGGTTTAAAGCAACAGACTTGAAATCTGTCGTATCTTCGGGTAGCGTGGGTTCAAATCCTACACCTTCCGCCAATGGAAAGATACTCAAGTTGGTGAAGAGGTATGCCTGCTAAGCATATAGGTCGAAGAAATTTGGCACGAGGGTTCAAGTCCCTCTCTTTCCACCAGAACTGCGCCAATACAGAAAAGGAAGGCGCCGCATAAATTAATTCCTTTTCTTTTTCGGGGACGAAAAGAAACATCTAATTTTAAGGCGTAGCCAAGTGGTAAGGCATCAGATTTTGGATCTGACATCCCGTTGGTTCGAATCCAACCGCCTTAGCCAAGGAGAAAAAAAATAAAATTGTGGGAATGATATTTATTTATCTATAAAGGAGTAAACTATGTATAGAAAAGTTATGATTTTAACTCCAAATGTAAATAATAAAGATTTTATTTTTACAAAAGAAGAGTTAGAAAAACTATTAAATGAAGCGTATGATGAAGGATACCAAGATGGAGTTAGAAGTGTAAGTACCGTAAGTACTCTAAGTTATAACCCTTATTCTACTACCGCTACCTCTACCTCTACTTCTAAATACTAATTTTGACATTTTAATAAAATTTAGATATAATATATAACATAAGATAAGAAATTAGTTTTATATTAAAGTGGAATAATTGGATCGTGTAGCGAAAGTCAAAAATTAAAAAAACTGGATATTGAACCGAATTTTAAAAAGTAGAGAGCAACAGTAGCAACAGTGAGTCATTGTTTTTTAAGGAGGAAGAAAATGGAAGTTCGAGGTTATAAGGTATTTAACCCTGACTGGACTTGTAGAAAAAAGCAGTACACCTGCCCTGGATTTTTTGAAGAAAACGTAATTCCTTCCGTTTGCGAAGAAGGGATGCACTTTTGCAAAAAGGCGGCAGATTGTTTTAATTACTATAAATTCGATCCCCAAAACCATGTTGCGGAAGTGATCGCAAATGGCGCCATTGCGGAAAACGGTGATAAGTGTAGTACGAACAGACTTGAAATTGTCCGTGAAATCCCGTGGGCTGAATTATTAGAAATTGTGAATATCGGAAGTAATTGTACTGGAATTAACAATACTGGCGACCACAATACCGGCGACCGTAACACCGGCTGTTATAATATCGGCAGCTGGAACGTCGGCAACCGTAATACCGGCAACTATAATACTGGCTACTACAATAGTGGCGACCGCAATACCGGTAACTATAATACTGGCAGGTGGAATACTGGCAATTACAATAGTGGTGATTGCAATACCGGTGATTATAATGTCGGCAATTGGAATACCGGCAACTGGAATACTGGCGACTACAATACCGGCGGCCGCAATACCGGTAACTATAATACTGGCAGGTGGAATACTGGCCACTATAATACCGGCAACTGGAACAAAACAAATCATTCTTCCGGTATGTTTAACACAAAAGAGCAACCAATTACCATGTTTGATCTTCCCACTGAATGGAGCTATTCAGATTGGGAGCAAAGCGAAGCCTGTATGATCCTGAATAAAATTCCGAATAATACAGCTGTATGGGTTTGGTCAGAAGATATGACTGAAGAAGAAAAATCGGCTCACCCAGAACACGAGACGGTCGGCGGTTACTTAAAAGAAACGGATTTATCCTACAATGCGGAGATTTGGTGGAGAGGCTTGACAGATAAGGAAAAGGAAGTTGTTATGTCTTTGCCCAATTTCAATAAGGTGATTTTTAAAGAAATCACCGGAATTGATGTCGATAAAGATTAAATTTGTTGAAAACTTTTCGACAAGAAAGGAGGTCTATATCTTTATGAAAGTGTAGTTCAGTAGGTAGAACACTAGCCTTTTAAGCTAGGAGTCGAGGGTTCGACCCCCTTCACTTTCACCAAAAAGAAAGTTTTCTATTATTTAAAAGGAGTATCTTATGAAAAAGGAACTAAAATTTAATGTAGAACAAATTGAAACTCTTTCTGGCCCGCAGTTTATTGCGGTATCAGAAGATTATATCGGAGTTGTTGGTCAAGGAGATACTATTGCGGATGCTATTAGAGAAGCTGAAAGAAACATTTATGAATATAATGGAACTGTATCCATGATTGGGGAGGGAAGACTTTAATGCCTACTTATGGAGCGTTAGCACCTAAAAAAGATTTGAGGAATTATAAAGTGTGTGCTGTTGATAGTAATGCATTGCCCTCTTGTTATAATTTAAGCGACTTTTATTCTCCCAAAGTGAAAAATCAAAAAAATACCGCTTCTTGTGTGGCTCATGCAATTTCATCTGTAATGGAATATTATGCCTATAAAGAACATGATATTGCTGATCCTATGTCAACAGAGTGGATTTACGGAAATCAACGGCGATATAATGGTAGAACTGAACCAGGAATGTATATGCTGGATGCAGTAAAAATTCTTGCAAAATATGGAGAAGTTTTTAATTCAGATTGCTCTGGAAATAATGAAGTAACAAAATGTTTTGACCATGTAGAGTCAATTAATGAAAATACTATTACTTGTTTTGACATCAGTTCTTACGCAGTTTGTCCATCTCAGTTAGATATGAAATATGCTATTTATAATTTTGGACCAATCATTGCATCAATTAAGTGGTATGATAGTTATTATTTAAATAATTATCAGCAATTAATTCAAGATACAGAAAGTGATTATGGCTATCATTGTCTTTATATTTATGGGTGGAATGAAAAAGGATGGCTCGCGCAGAATAGCTGGGGAGAATTCTGGGGCAATGGCGGCCGCTTCGTAATTCCTTATAATATAGAGATTGAAGAAGCATATAGTATTGTTGACGCTGATGATGACAATATTATCGTACCTAATAGTAATTCTAATTCTTTTCTTGAAATTTTTTATAAAATTATTAACTTTTTCTGGAATTTAGGAACGAAGTTGTTGAGACATTTTAAGAAGTAATTTGATTTTTCCTTAAAAATTTAGTATACTATTTATAGAAGCTAAAGAAAAGGAGAAAAAAAAATATGCTGACTGTTGAATTAACTTGGAAAAACGGAGATAATGATGCAACTTCTGTCCATGTAGAAAGAGAAGTGAACTATGAGTGGACTGATGAAATTTCTGAATTTGGAAGAATCATAAATCATTTTTTAAGAATGGTCGGCTATCCTTCGTTTGACAAAGACATGGTCTATATGGAATCAATAACTGAGGAAGAAGCAGAGTATTTAGATAGCTGGCTGAAAGGTTATCGGGAAGAGAAGGAAGGAGAAGACAACGAAGAATGATTTATCTGGATATGGATTATAGAGATACTAACGATGGCAAATGCGCCACTTCTGCCCACTTTAAGCGTGATGTATATTACGATTTAGGAGAAACACCACTTTCAGTTTTAGGAGAAGTTATCAATAGTTTTATCCATGCAATAGGGTATCCTTCTTTTAATAAAGAAACAATCTTGATGACCTCTCTTACTGAAGAAGAAGTAGCTTATCTTTCAGACTGTCTAGAAGATTATAGGAACAGTAGAAAGAAAATTTGAAAAAAGATTAAATTTTAGATATAATTATAGGGAGATAAAGAAACTCCCTAATACTTCAGGGTAGAGGAGCGGCTCCTTGCTAGGTTCATGCCCTAGAGACGCTGGTTCGAATCCAGTCCCTGGAACCATTATCTTAGTAATAATTAAGATATGATGTTATGAGAGCATCTAAAAATAAATCTCAACTATACTCCAGTAGTTCAAAGGTGAGAACGGGCGCCTTATAAGCGCTTAATGGCGGGTTCGAGTCCCTCTTGGAGTACCATTGTGATGGAAACACATATAAAAATTCCCGTAAGCTCCTGGCCATAGAGAACGTAAGAGGATGGCCCGTTCCTAGACGAAAATAGGCAGTTAAAGTTTTCTGAGAAACCGAATCCTTCAAATCAAGTTATACTTGGTGGAGTTGGTGAATCTGAAAAGGGTCATGCCCTGGAAGGATGGCGTCTAAGCGTCATGAACTTAGCCGTCGGTTAAACTATTATTTATTCCTCTATAATTCAGTTGGTAGAATGTTTGACCGTTAATCAAAACGCCGTAGGTTCGAGTCCTACTAGAGGAGGTTCCTCAAATACGAAGCCGCCACGAGGCGAGGAATGGGTAATGCTAATTCGTATAAGTATTTACACTATAAGGAAAGGAAAATTTATGAAGTATTACATTAACGAAGAAAAGCGCACCGTTACAGCTGTAATGGAAGTAAACGAAGATGCTATTTTTGATTACTTGGATAAAAAGTGGAATATTAACCTTTATTTTTCTAAAGAATCAAAAGAGCTAAAAGCGTTGTATATGCCAACTAAATTTGTTGGGGTTGCGCGGTGCGTAGAAGAGGATGTTTTTGATCCAAATATTGGCAAGAGAATTGCACGAGAAAAAGCACTTAACAAATATTATAAATCCTTTAGAAAAAGAATTTTACGAGCATATCAATATTTTACAGGTTTAATGATTGAAGATATTTCAAAGAATTTTCAAGAATGAGAGGGAAATATGAAAGCTAGAATTCGATTGGATACTACGGGTGATGTAACTAAATTTGTAGACATCACTTCTGAGATTGATTGCCCAGTAGTGATTACTGATAATCAAGGACTTAGAGTGAATGCTAAATCTATCTTCGGCGCACTTCATGCTATGGAATTTTCCGAATTATGGTGTGAATCAGAAAAGGACATTTATGCGTCCATTAAGGACTTTATTGTAGAATAAAAAGTTATTTGGGATTGTATCCCAAAATATAATAATTTATATCCTGGTGTACAACTCGTTGCAAGCGGGCCAGGTTGCATTAAATATTTATGGTAACTTTATAAGCGATAGTTTATAAAATCACCCTTTCTTAAACAGTAATGTTATAGAAGAAGAGAGTAAGAAATCTCAACAAATAAGATGTAGAGCAATTTTTTAAGGTAGTTAAAGGTAGAAACGTCAGGGCGAGAATAATAGACGCCACAGTGTGGAATAATCCTAGTTAGGTGAAAGCTGGTTACTTAAACAAACCTAGGAAAACCAATAATCTCGTGCGCACTGAAGCAAAGAAATTTGCTATAACCTGGTTGTTTCGTCTTAGTAGGCAAAAGTGCGGCAGTACTTTGATATAAAAATATGTTTGCTGAAGCTGCTGAAAGGTATGAGTAACCAACCTCATTTCAGCTAGTTAGGATAGAGAAGCTATGAAGTCGCTCTTTATAGCTCAGCCTCTATTCTCTGGATGACTGAATATATCTGCTTTATTAAGTTGTAAGTTGAAGAACTATAAATTATTATATTTTGGGGTACAAAATAAGGAGGAAAATTATGACTAAATATCCATTATTCTTTGCAGTAGATGAGAATCCTTTTAAAATGGTAGGTTTTGCTTCTACGATTGAAGATTGTCTTTCTTTAATTAGAAAAAACTTAAATCAGAATATAAATTATATTCGTTATTATTATAGTAATGAATGTAGATATTGGGTATTTGACTTTGGGTCATGGAATGATTTCTTCTATTTTTATGCTCCGAAATCTATTGAAGATGATTTAGATTAAAAGAGGAGTTAATCTAAATATACAAATAAAGGAGAGGAACTTTATGAAGTATTATAGTGAAAAACTAAACGCCTTATATAATAGCCAAGCTGAGCTAGAAGAAGCAGAATATGCTGTTGAAAAAGCTCAAAAAGAAAAAGAAGAAAGAGAGAGCAAACTAAAAGCAGAAAGAAAAGCTAGAGCTGATGAAATCAAAGCAGCGCTAGAACAAGTTGAATCAGCATCAAAAGAATATTATGATTTGGTTCAGAAGTTTGTTCGAGATTATGGAAGTTTTCATCTTACAGTAGATGAAAAGTCACCTTTTACATCTCTATTTAATATGCTTTTCTAATATAATGGGCGAGGTTCAATTTAGGTAAAACCTAATGGGCTGGTAAGATTCCAGCGTACAGAAGAAATTCTGTACAACGCTTACTCCATTTTATATGGCGCGACATACTTCTGCGAAAATGAAGTTGTTTGAATACAGAAACACAATACTGTATAGTGTGATATATTCCAATTAGTTAGTGGTCAAGCACACGGCGGCACGTGACGCTTCTAACTTTTATAATTCTTGTTAGTTCAATATCTATTTTATAGATTTGGTAGAACAGTCATTTCCGGAATTGAAAGATACCAGTTCAAATCTGGTACAAGAAGCCAAAAATTCAATTTAGAAAGGAAGAAAAAGAATGAAACCATTGTTATATAAAGTTGAGTGGTTTTACTCTAAACCTACTTACTTATTGACTAGCCAAACAAAAATCGAAGAAATTTTAAAAGAATTATCTAGTGTATATATGAAAGAAAAAGAACCTCATGGGGATTGTATTGTTACAATCGACAAAGTAGATTTGGTTGTATCTGAAAACTTAGACATTGGCTAATTTCGAGACGTAATGAAATTTGGAATCATGCTTGATTTGGGTTCAAGTAACTGCAGGTTCGAGTCCTGTCGTCTCGACCATTAGTATCTTGTATACTAAAATAAAAAGAAAAGAGAAAGAAAATGGCAATTAAGAAGTTTATAACTTTTATTTGTTGTTTTTTGTTTGCCTTTGTTTTTTTAATTCCACAAAGTGTTACTGCCCCATCTGTAATGGCAGAAACAAAAAATTTGGAATTACCTATGTTAGATGTTAATGTTGAGGAACTACAAGAAAAAACAACGACAGAAGAAAATCAAATGGATTTTTTTCTGATTCAATTAGAGTAATGGTTCCTTTAGAAATAAAAGAAAAAATCATAGAACAGCTTAATAGTATGACTTATGAAATTCAGATTTTATCAACTATAGCCTGGAACGAGGCCGGCGCCATTCCAAGCATAACACATCAATCGGCTGTAATCTGGTGTATTTTAAATAGAGTAGATAATCAAAATTTTGGAAATTCAATTATTGAAGTGGCTACTTCTCCAAATCAATTTGCTTATTATGGATATATAAATGGTGAAAAACTACAATGGTTGGCGATAGATGTTTTAACCAGATGGCTATTAGAGAAAGAAGGTTATGTAGAAGTAGGTAGAACTTTACCTCAAGAATACTTATATTTTATAGGAGATGGGGTGCGCAACCACTTTAGAACCACTTATAATTCTAAAGCAACTTGGAATTGGAGTTGTGAATCCCCGTATGAAAATTAAAATGGAAGAAAATAGAATTATTTTTATTCAAGATGTTTATGATATTTCTAATGCAATACAATCTATTTTACAGTATAACTGTGAAGATAATGGAATTGCAAGAGATACCAGAATTCCAATAAAAATTATTTTTAATTATTGTAGGGAACAATCAGAAGAAAGTGAGGTATGTTATGGCTTAGCCAATATTATTAAAATGAGCAATACTCCTATTATTGGAATAATACTACATGGTTGTGTTGGCTCATGTGCAACCGCCTTTCTTGCTTGTGAAGATAGATTAGCTTTTGAAAATTCATTTTTAATATTATATTGTAATGGAAAAAGTGGAATTGAAGAAGAAGAAAAGTCAGCTAGAATCCCAATCTCTTATCACATATATCAACAAAACGCTTCATTTTTGCAAGATTTAATTGGGGCAGACCTTCATGAAGGGTTTTGGTATATAGATAACGATTTAGCTTTAAAATTAAAAATAATTAGAAAAAATATAGATGATATAGATGAAATTTTATGGGGTATACTTTAGGTATACCTCTTTTTTCTTTAGGAGGCTACAATGAGTCGTAAGAAAAGGAATAGAAATAGAGAGAGTGAATCTTCATATAAAGTTGAAAAAGGATTCGTATTTTATAGAAGATTAAACGAAAAGGTAAATTCTTTGGGTAATCCTACTAATCCATTTTGGTGGAAAAAACTTGAACCAAAAGCTAGAGGAAAATTGAATAGTTTTTTAAACACAGATAGACAAACTTTAAAAACCATAGTTAATGATGTTATAGTTCAAAGCAATAGCGAAGAAAAAATTGAAAGACAATTCCTAAAAACTTACTTTGGAATAAGAGATGCTGATTTAGATAGTACAGATATGAATAAATATATAAAGGGAATAAATTCAATAATGGGTTTAAAAGAGGAATTTATTCCTTATATAAAACTCTTAATGAGCAAGACTAAAAAGGGATCTCGTGCTCCAGGTGTGGCTGCTAGCTTCAATTTTTATATAAATAAGGCTATAAATGAAAATATGGCGGCGGCAATTAGTAGTTTAAAAGATATAACTGATAAGAAAATATTAGAAGAAAAAACCAATGAAATTTCGCAAAATATTATTATTAATGCTCTTTTAGAGGCAGAGCGTGCGACTGATGTTGTAGATGGTGAAAAATATCAATTTTATCAAAGGGGAATAGATTATTTACTTCGTTCAGAGCAACTTTTAACTCAAATGGGTAGTGACATTGGTAAAAGATATAAGTTGCCAGAAACTATAAAAGAAATGGTAAAATTACAACTTAATGATTCTGAAATTCAGTCTGAATTTAATAAAGTTTTAAATCAAAAAGACGGAGAATATATAAAAACAAAAATAAATGAAGGAAGCATTCGTAGTATTGGTGGTTTTATTCAGGAATATATTCAAGCAGGAATGTTAGGTTCTCAAAATATTAAAAAAGATAGAAAGTCTAAATCAATGACTTTTAAACAGAATCTTGGGAGAGTAGATAATATACATCTATATACCGTAGATAAAAATATAGATGTTGATTCTTTAGTGGATGAATTAAATAATAATTTAATTGAAAATAGTCAGAGAAAAGTTCAAAAACATATTGAAAGATTTAGTAGAGATTTTTTATCTAAAGCTAATGATAATTTTATTATTTATGAAAATGTAAAAAATTATTCTATGAATAATGAACATGGTTTTAGCGGAGGAAGTCCCCAAAGAATTAGTATGTTAAACGCTTTTACTTCTAGCCAAGGAAAAGGAACTCAAAAAAGAGTCGAGGAACTAATATATGTAATTTATAATACAATAAATGGAGCTTTAATGGATGATAAAAAAAATCAAATTAAAGAAGAAATGACAAATATATTAAGTAGTTCCATAGCTAGTCTTCTTTTTGATGATTGGGTTCAAAAAGGAAAAGGAGATAATCGAGTTCACCTTTTTAATTTAAATGGAGTTTATGTACCTTTATCACAGATATTAAGAGGAATAGGAAAGGCATTACAAGACAGAAATTTAAATAGTGTTAAAAAATATTTTACTTTTAATTATAGTGTTCCAGATAATATTATGTATCCCGAAACTACCCAAGGGAATGTTTATGAAAAATGGAAAGAACAAGCAAAAGTAGCGAGAGAAAAAAGTACATATACGATAAGATTTTTAAAAAATTTTAGAAGCATATTAGAAAATATAATTGCACAAGTATAGGAGGAATAAGATGAGTAATAGAATAATAATACGTCATGGAGCTACAGTGCCGGCGGCCGAAAATCTAAATAATTATGAGTTGGGTTTTAAGAACCCACATTCTCTTTTTATTAAAAATTCAAATGGCGTGGTTTTGAGAAGTGATCCTTTTATAGAAGTCTTAAATAATTCCAATAATATAGATAATATATCTGAAGAAGGAATTTATAGTATTGATGGCGCTGCTGGAACTTTTCCATTTGTTTCTGGAAATAGTTATTCTGGGAGGTGCTTATTGAAAATAGAGAGAGTTGGTTCTGGTGAGGGAACAAATAAAAGAACTTACTACTACTCTGATACACTTATTGTGGCTCTTACAACAGATACTATTGAAACTTACCAAAGAAAAAGACAAGCAACTGACACACAGGTGACTTGCGGCGATTGGAAAAAAATAGCAAACATAGATGATATTCCAACTACTATAAACTCATTAGATACTCTATTAAATCAAACCTTTTCTTCTACTGCAACATTAGGGGCACAAGTTTTTAAAGATAATTATAGTGGATTGAGAACAGCGTATTATAGAGCGCAATCTACTCCATATGGACAATATTTTAGTTCCAATACACTAACTCTTCAACTCCTTAGGATAGGAAAAATAGTTAATTGTACAATAACTTCAGTATTAAATTTAAGCGGGGTTCCAGTAGTCGCAGACCATTTTGTAGCTATAAGTGAGATCATACCCCCTGAAGGGTTTAAGCCGAATACTAAAGTTATTATTCCATGTTGTGAAGTAAGTGGTAATGTAATTTACAGTGGGGATACGGCCTATTTTTGGATTCCAAGTAACGCCGATGGTAGTTCTGTTTATGCTGGCATTATGACTTTCCACGGTGATCACTTAGAAAGACATGGTAGTACATCATGGATAACAGATGATGATTTTCCGGAAAATTATTCTCAAACTATAGATTTGGGCGATTTAAGTTCTTCTATTTCTGAGGCTTCTGTAATGAACTATTTACAGTCTAATTCTATCTAATATATTTTACATACAGAAGAGAAGACGAACATAGTCGTACTTTTAATATATTAAACCAAAGGTGATTTAAATGTATAAAATAATAAAGGAAGGAAATGCTTATAATATTCCTGTAAAAGAATTTTTAATAGATACAGAGGCAGAAATAAGTACTCTTCCTAAAAATATACCATTTGGAAGCTACCTTACTATATTAGAGCCTTTTTCTATTAGAATACTTAATAGTTCTGGTAAATGGGTTGATATTACAGGAGGAAGTAACTAAATGGATATACAAACCTTATCTGCTGCAATAGCATTATGTAGTAAAAGGTCAGGAGCTTCTGACTTAGGAATCGCCACACTACAAAAAGAAATTGCGGCAATAAAAAATGGAACAACTGTGTTACCTTATTTGTCTAGTGAAGGAGGAGAGTTATCAGGTAGTATTAATTTAAATAATAATACGATTAACAATATATCTTCCTTATCTGGAACTAAGATTATTCTAAATTCTCAAGTTAATGGGCAGATTTCAGCCGATGGTAAGGTTATTAGTGATATAGGGATTCCAGTATCTGATAACGATGCTGCAACTAAGAAATTTGTAGAGGATGCTATAAGTGAAATAGATGTTTTTTTAAAACTAGATGGAACCTCTGCTATGACAGGAGATTTGGACTTAAACAGCAATAAAATTAAAAATATAAATTTTATTGAATCTAGTAAATTAGATATTTCTATTGATAATTCTCTTTTAACTATGGAAAAAGATCCAAATACTAATTTAGTTCAGCTAAAAGGAGTTGCCGAACCTGTTGAAGATAATGATGTAGTAACCAAAAAGTTTGGAAACAGTCAATATGCCCCTCTCACCACCGCCCCCCGCTATGGCGTCCGTTTTTCCGGTTCCGGAAATTCCGGCAGCACCGTCACCCGGCTATATGACGCCGTGGGGCTGACCGCCGCCGTGGGCACTGATACCGCAGCCGCCGTCAACGACTTTGACGGCATTGCTCCATGGTCCACCCGCCGCCGGTGCTGCGGGTACTGGGACGACGTCGGCCAATTTGTGATCAACGCTTACGAGGGAGAGCCGGGCTACACCACCGACGGGAGCAACGGCGAGGTGTGGGTGGAAAGCTCCCTCTGGTACTACCAGCACACCGTGTCCGAGGACGGGGTGGAGGAAATCATCATCTCCACTTATCAGTACCCCGGGTTCTCCCCCGCTCCCATCTTTTTGAGCCAGGGAGGGCAGGCCCAGCCTTACCTTAAGGCTTACACCGCCGCCTACCCCATGGCCACGGTGGACGGCAAGCCCACCTCCCGCAGCGGAGTGTTTCCAGGCACCTACTCCCTCAACACCGCCATGACGGAAGCCAGAACGGCAGGGGAAAACTACTGCACCACAACCGCCGGAGAGTGGTACAGCGATTGGCTTTTGATGGTGGTGGAATTTGCCACCCGCAACCTACAGGCTATCATGGTAGGAGCAACTCAGCTGCCCTGGGCAACAACCCATACTGCTCTGGTGGCAGAAACCGGCGCAAACCGCATCATCATCTCTGCCTCAAACGCCTCCGGCTATGTGGTGGGACAGACTATTGGCATCGGCACCACCCAGGGCGGCAACCAGGTGTGCTCCAACCGGCGGATCACCTCCATCGAGACGGTAGAGGGCGGCACTGCCATCAATTTTGACGGCGACCCGGTAGACATCGCTGTGGGAAACATGGTGTACACCCTGGCCTGGATCACCGGAACCTGTGACGGGGTGCAGTCTTCTTCCGGCTCCTACACCTCCAACACCTCCGGAAAGTATCAGTGCATCTACCGGGGAAAAGAAAAGCCTTACGGTGACTGCTTTGAGTGGTGCTGTGACGTGCTTTTTCAGCGCCACGGCGCCGGCACCGCAGAAGACCCATACACCTATACCACCCACTATCTCCCGGACCCCACCAAGTACAGCGGCGCCGCCATCACTGAGGACTATGTGCAGCTGGGATACGGGATACCGGTGCAGGATGGGTATTCCACAGCTTTAGGGCTGGACGAGCGGTTCCCATGGGTGCGGATTCCGTCCGCCATTGGCGGCTCTGAAACCACCTACTACTCCGACTACTATCAGTATCCACGCTACGCCGTCACGGGGGGGCGTCTGGGCGGCAACTGGAACTACTGGGGTGCTGCTGGTCCGGCGTTTTGGAACTGCTACGATGCGCCGTCGTCCTCGTGGGTGAACTTCCGTGCCCGCCATTCTTAACTTTTTTACATTGCACATCATCTTCCATACCGCTTGGTAAAAATGCGTCGTTGCGGCCGGGGCTGGTAGGGCAACCGAACGTCCTGGAGACTTTAAGAAAGACCGTAAAAAATGAAACGTGTAGGAAATCTTTTTGAAAAAATTTGCAGCTTAAGCAACCTGGAAACGGCGGTGCTCAACGCATCCGCCAACAAACGAAAAAGGAGGCGTGTGCGCTATGTGGTAGAGCACAAAGAGCAGGCCGCCGCCGAAATCCGGCGAATGCTGCTGGGAGGGACTTTCCGCCCTGGGCGGTGTCTGAGCCGGGAAATCTATGACCACTCCAGTCATAAGGTGAGGACCATAAACTGCCCGCTCTTTTGGCCGGACCAGATCGTGCATTGGGCTATCATCCAGGTAATCCGCCCGGTGCTGATGCGGGGAATGTCCCCCTTTTCCTGCGGCTCCATCCCAGGCCGGGGAATCCACTACGGGCAAAAGTATCTCAGGAGATGGTTATCCAGAGACCACAAAAACACAAAATACTGCCTCAAGCTGGATGTGCGGAAATTTTACCAGAGCGTCGGCCATGCCCAGCTCAAGGCCATGCTCCGACGGAAGATCAAAGATAAGCAAGCGCTGGCCCTGCTGGACGCCATCGTCGACAGCTACCCCCAAGGGCTGCCCATCGGGTACTACACCTCTCAGTGGCTGGCCAACTTTTACCTGGAGGGACTGGATCACTACATCAAAGAGCAGCTTGGCATCAAGTATGCCCTGCGCTATGTAGATGATATGGTGCTGTTCAGCCCGTCTAAGCGAAAACTGCACAAGGCCAGGGAGCGGATCGCCGCTTACCTCAAGCCTCTGGGCATGGAAATTAAAGGGGATTGGCAGGTGTTCCGGGTAGATAAGCGCCCGGTGGATATGCTGGGCTATCGCTTTTACCGGGATCACGTCACCCTCCGCCGCCGGAACGCCTTAAAAATCCGCAGGCGGGTGAAGCGGGCGCACAAGCGGGGATATGTCACCCTCCACGATGCAAGGGCCATCCTGAGCAACGTGGGGATGATTACTCATAGTAATTCAAATCAGTTTTACAAGCGGTATATTGTACCGTATGTAAATATCAAAAAGCTAAAGGAGCTGATTAGCAATGCAGACAAAAAGCAACATCAAGCCGGCAGAAATCGAGGTGGAAAAAATCCCCGGCATGGGGGTGGTAATCTGCCGGGAAAACATCCAGGAAGAAGTG
>ERZ1643250.2225-NODE-2225-length-14991-cov-7.206079_pt1 | contig 14991 bp, 13 predicted proteins | sample MGYA00579262_ERZ1643250 | MGnify/ENA primary metagenome ERZ1643250 (study PRJEB29033, sample SAMEA4952265) | chicken gut metagenome | biome: Broiler Chicken; feature: Gastrointestinal Tract; material: Caecum | place: Ireland | collected 2018 | study: Broiler...
ACACGGGCAAGCGCCTGCACACCGGCCGTTCGAGAAACGACCAGGTCGCGCTCGATATGCGCATGTACGTCAAGCATGAGATCAGGGAGCTGATCTCCATGATCTGCACCTTTATGAAAGCGCTGACCAAAAAGAGCCGTGAGAACCTGGACGCGGTCATGCCGGGCTATACGCACCTCCAGCGCGCGCAGCCGACCACGTTCGCGCACTATATGATGGCGTATGCCAACATGCTTAAACGCGATATCACGCGCCTGCAGGACTGCTACGAGCGCATGGACGAAATGCCGCTTGGTTCGGGCGCGCTGGCGTCGACCACCTATCCGATCGACCGTGAGTTCGTCCGTCAGCAGCTGGGCTTCGACCGCCTGACCGACAACTCGCTTGACGGCGTTTCCGACCGCGACTACTGCGTCGAGCTGCTTTCCGCGCTGTCCATCCTGATGATGCACCTGTCCCGCCTGTCTGAGGAGATCATCTCCTGGTGCTCGTGGGAGTTCAAGTTTGTCGAGCTGGACGACGCATATTCGACCGGCTCGTCCATCATGCCGCAGAAAAAGAACCCGGATGTGTGCGAGCTGATCCGCGGCAAGACCGGCCGCGTCTACGGCGCACTGACCACCATGCTGACCGTGCTCAAGGGTCTGCCGCTGGCATACAACAAGGATATGCAGGAGGACAAAGAGGCAGTATTCGGCGCGATCGATACGGTCAAGCAGTGCCTTGAGGTGTTCACGCCCATGTTCTCCACCATGACCCTGCGCCGCGATAACATGCGCAAGGCGGCGTCCACCGGCTTTATCAACGCGACCGACTGCGCGGACTACCTGACCAAGAAGGGCATGCCGTTCCGCGATGCATACAAGACGGTCGGCCGTCTGGTTAACCAGTGCATCAAGGCGGATGAGACGCTCGAAACCATGACCATGCGCGACTTTGCTGCCATTTCCGATAAGTTCGGCGACGATGTTTACGATGCGCTTGACCTGCGCAACTGCGTCAGCGAACGCAAGGTGACCGGCGGCCCGGCGCCGCAGGAGGTCACCCGCCAGATCGACAAGATCGAGAAGTTTATTGCCGATGTGGAGGATGAGGGGCTGTAACCGGACAGCATAAGGATTTACCACAAAGGAAGAGACACATGAAACCAAAGGTTTATATCGACGGCAAGGAAGGTACGACCGGACTTCAGATCTATGAACGTCTGGGCGGCCGGGACGACCTCGAACTGCTGCTGATCGACGAGGACAAGCGCAAGGACACAGAGGAGCGCCGTAGGTTCTTAAACGCGGCGGATATTGTGTTCCTGTGCCTGCCGGACGCGGCGGCCAAAGAGGCGGTCGGCCTGATCGAGAACAAAAATACCCGCGTGATCGACGCCTCGACCGCGCACCGCACTGATCCGGACTGGGATTATGGCTTTGCTGAACTGTCCAAGGCACACCGTGCAGCGATTCAGGGATCAAAGCGGGTGGCCAACCCAGGCTGTCACGCGAGCGGCTTTATTTCCTCGGTGTATCCGCTGGTCGCGCAGGACATTGTGCCTGCAGACTTCGCGTTCACCTGCTCGTCGCTGACGGGATACTCGGGCGGCGGTAAAAAGATGATCGCGGAATACGAGGACGAAAACCGTGACCCGCGCCATGATTCCGAGCGCATTTACGGCCTGAACCTGAAGCACAAGCATCTGCCCGAGATGGAGTACGTATGCGGACTGATGCAGCCGCCGGTATTCGTGCCCATTGTGGGCGACTTTTACAAGGGCATGGCGACCACGGTCATGCTGCCGGGCGTGGATGCGCACCGCGTGCATGAGGCGCTTGCCAAGCATTACGAGGGGCAGAAGCTGGTTTCGGTTGCGCCGTTCGGCGGCGAGGAGCCGGTGATTTATGCGAATACGCTCGCAGGGCACGACAGCCTCAGGCTGATCGTGTGCGGGCACGGGGAACAGGCGATCGTCACCGCGCTGTTCGACAACCTCGGCAAGGGCGCGTCGGGCGCGGCCGTACAGAATATGAATATCATGCTCGGCATGGACGAGACCGCCGGGCTGACGCTCTGAGCAACAGAAACGGGAGGGCAGCCCCCTCCGGACGATAGGGGAGGAACCTATGAAGATCATCGACGGCGGCGTGTGCGCCGCACAGGGATTTACTGCGGGCAGCATCCGCAGCGGCATCAAGGAAAGCCGCGCGAATGACGATACCGCTATCATTTTCAGCGCGTGTGAGTGCACCGCTGCGGCGACCTATACCATGAACCGCGTCAAGGCCGCGCCGCTCTATGTCACGATGGAGCATCTGGAAAACGGCGTGGCGCGCGCAATCGTGGCCAACGCAGGCAATGCCAACGCCTGCGCGCCGGACGGCATGGAGAACGCCCGCCGCATGGCCAAGGCGGCGGCAAAGGTGCTCGGCGTGGACGAGGACGACGTGGTCGTCGCCTCGACCGGCGTGATCGGCCAGCGCCTGCCGGTCGAGTGCATCGAGCAGCACCTGCCCGGGATCCAGCTGACGGATAACGGCTCGGAAAAAGCCAACCTCGCCATTATGACGACGGATACAAAAACCAAGACCGCGGCGGTCGAGTTTACCATCGGCGGCAAGGTGTGCCGCATCGGCGGCATCTGCAAGGGCAGCGGCATGATCCATCCAAACATGGGTACCATGCTGTCCTTCCTGACGACTGACTGCGCGATCACGCACGAGATGCTGACCGAGGCGCTGCAGGAAAACGTCCGCAAGACCTATAACCGCGTCACGGTGGACGGCGACACCTCGACCAACGACATGTGCGTCGTGCTGGCCAACGGCATGGCGGGAAACGAGCTGATCGAGTGGCAGGACGAGGAGTATCAGGCGTTCTGTAAGGCGCTGAACGAGGTCAACACCCGTCTGGCACGCCAGATCGCAGCGGACGGCGAGGGCGCGACCAAGCTCGTGACCTGCACGGTCTGGAACTCCCGCTCCGAGGAGGCAGCCGAGCGTCTGGCCAAGGCGGTCGTCGGCTCCAACCTGGTCAAGGCGGCCATGTTCGGCGCAGACGCCAACTGGGGCCGCGTGCTGTGCGCGATGGGCTACTCCAAGGCGCCGTTCCGTCCGGAGTATGTCACGGTCGCGTTTTCGTCCGCGGCGGGCAGCGTGACCGTGTGCGAAAAGGGCGCGGCGCTCGATTTTGACGAGGATCTCGCCAAAAAGGTGCTCAGCGAAAACGAGGTCACGATTGCCGTAGATGTGAATGAGGGTACGGACTGCGCGACTGCGTGGGGCTGCGACCTGACATATGATTATGTCAAGATCAACGGCGACTACCGGACCTGAGCTGCGTCTGCACCGCTCATGCTGCGTTGCAGTCTCCTTTGCGTACCCTGGTACGCGGCAGTCGGTTGCGCCTTGCCTGACCGGCACATACTTGCTCAGGGCAACTCCGGCACAGGGTCAACTCATTTTAAGTTAAAGGACGAATGGTATGGATACACAACTGGATGCAGAGCTGAAAGCTAAAATACTGGTCGAAGCCCTGCCGTACATTCAGAAATATTACGGGCAGACGGTCGTCGTCAAGTACGGCGGCAACGCCATGATCAACGAGGAGCTCAAGGACGCGGTCATCCATGATCTGGTGCTGCTTAATCTGGTCGGCATCAAGGTTGTCGTGGTGCACGGCGGCGGGCCGGAAATCTCGGAAATGCTCAAAAAGATCGGCAAGGAGTCCCGCTTTGTCAACGGCCTGCGCTATACCGACCGCGAGACCATGGATATCGTGCAGATGGTGCTGTGCGGCAAGGTCAACAAGGATCTTGTCACCCTGCTGGAAAAGGCGGGCGGCCGCGGCATCGGCCTGGGCGGCATGGACGGCGGCATGTTCCAGGCCAAGCGCCTGACCGACCGCACGGGCACGGACTATGGTTACGTAGGCGATATTGTGGACGTCGATCCATCCCCGGTCATCGACGTGCTCGAACAGGGGTATATCCCGGTCGTCTCGACCGTCGCGCAGGGTATTGACGACGAGACCAATTACAACATCAATGCGGATACCGCGGCGTGCAAGCTTGCGGTAGCGCTTAAAGCAAAGAAGCTGATCCTGCTGACCGACGTGCGCGGGCTGATGCTCGACCCGGACGACGAGACGACGCTCCTGACCAATCTCAAGGTTTCCGAGGTACCCAAGCTGATGCGCGACGGGGTCATCAAGGGCGGCATGATCCCCAAGGTGGACTGCTGTGTCGAAGCAGTGCGCAAGGGAGTGGAAGCGGCCAATATCCAAGACGGCCGCGTCAAGCACTCGATCCTGATCGAGCTGCTTTCCAAAGTCGGCGTCGGCACCATGTTCCAGTAAGAAAGAAGCGAAGAAAATGACCTATCAAGAACTCAAGGCCGAGGAAAACAAATATGTGATGAATACCTACGGCCGTTTTCCGATCGCGCTCGACCACGGAGAGGGCGCGACCGTATGGGATGTAGAGGGCAAAAAATACATCGACCTCGGCTCGGGCATTGGCGTCAACTGTCTGGGGTACAATAACCCGGTGATTGTGGATGCCATCACCAACCAGGCGCACAAGCTGATGCACGTTTCCAACCTGTTCACGACCGAGCCCATGGTGCAGGTGGCAAAGAAGCTGGTCGAAAAAACCCATCTGAACGGCAAGGTGTTTTTTGCCAACTCGGGCGCGGAGGCAAACGAGGGCGCGATCAAGCTCGCGCGTAAATACTCCTTTGATAAATACGGCGAGGGACGCTACAAGATCGTCACGCTCGTCAACTCCTTCCACGGGCGCACGGTGACCACGCTCAAGGCCACCGGGCAGGACCGGTTCCACAACTACTTTTTCCCGTTCACCGAGGGCTTCGACTATGCAGTCGCAAACGATTTCGACTCGGTGCGCCGCAAGGCGGATGAAACGACCTGCGCGGTCATGATGGAGCTCATCCAGGGCGAGGGCGGCGTGCTGCCGCTCGACCGGGAATTTGTTCAGCAGGTCGAGGCGCTCTGCCGCGAGAAGGATATCCTGCTCATCATTGACGAGGTGCAGACCGGCATCGGCCGCACGGGCAGCCTGTTCTGCTTCCAGCAGTACGGCATCCGCCCGGACGTCGTCACGATGGCCAAGGGGCTGGGCGGCGGCGTGCCGGTCGGCGCGGTGCTGGCGGCGGAAAGCTGCTCGAACGTGCTCACGCCTGGCACGCATGCGACCACCTTCGGCGGCACGCCGATCGTGTGCGCGGCCGCAAACGCGGTGCTGGACACGGTGGGGGACGGGCAGTTCCTCGAACAGGTGAAGGAAAAGGGCGAATACCTGAAAAACGGCATCCTGTCCATCGGCTCGCCGAACATCCTCGGCGTGCGCGGCATGGGCCTGATGCTGGCGATCATCGTGGAGGGCGGCAAGCATGCCGCCTACGCGAACAAGCTGCTCGAAAAAGGCGTGATCGGGCTGACGGCAGGCAAAAACGCTGTCCGCCTGCTGCCGCCGCTGACCATTTCCAAGGAGGAGATGGACGAGGCGCTGACCATCATGAAAGAGGTGTTTTAAATGAAGCATTTACTCAAGCTGCTCGACTGCTCGACCGAGGAGATCATCGGCCTGCTCGATCTGGCCGACCAGCTCAAATATGAAAAGAAGCACAATATCTCGCACCGTCATCTGGAGGGCAAGAGCCTCGGCATGATCTTCCAGAAGTCGTCCACCCGCACCCGCGTTTCGTTCGAGACCGGCATGTACCAGCTGGGCGGCCAGGCGCTGTTCCTGTCCAACCGCGATCTGCAGATCGGCCGCGGCGAGCCGGTGCAGGATACTGCGCGCGTGCTCTCCCGCTATCTGGACGGCATCATGATCCGCACTTACGCGCAGAAGGAGGTTGAGGACCTCGCGGACTATGGTTCAGTGCCGGTCATCAACGGCCTGACCGATTTCTGCCATCCCTGCCAGGTGCTGGCTGACCTGATGACCATCCGTGAGAAGTTCGCAGTACTCGAGGGCCTTAAGATGTGCTACATCGGCGACGGCAACAACATGGCGAACTCGCTCATTGTCGGCGGCCTCAAAACCGGTATGAAGGTCTCGATCGCGACCCCCGAGGGCTACCGCCCGCACGCGGACGTGCTCGCTTTCGCAGAGGGCAACCCGGACTTCTTCCTGACCGACGACCCGATGAAGGCTGCAGAGAACGCGGATGTTGTCATCACGGACACCTGGGCTTCCATGGGCATGGAGGCCGAAAAGGAGGTCCGTATGAAGGCGTTCAAGGGCTATCAAGTGAACGACGAGCTGCTTGCCGCCGCCAAGCCGGGCTGCATGGTGCAGCACTGTCTGCCTGCGTACCGCGAGCAGGAGATCACGACCAAGGTGTTTGAGGCGCATGCAGACGAGATCTTCGAGGAAGCGGAAAACCGCCTGCACGCGCAGAAGGCCGTTATGGTCACCCTGATGGGTAATCAGGAGTAAAGCAGATCAGGGTAAGCAGCTGACAAGGGGATATGACGATGGATCGCTTTGAAAAAGTTTACAGTCAAGGCATAATTGACGTTACGGAGATCTGGGTCGATAAGGAAACCGGTGTACAGTATCTGTTCCATAGGAACGGCAACGCCGCGGGTCTGGCCCCGCTGCTGGACAAGGACGGGAAGCCGGTTGTAACCCCCTGATTTTCATGGATAACACGCAATGAAAAAGGCAGTCATCGAAAAGATGACTGCCTTTTGTGATTTGTCAGTGGTTTTGCGGCATTTGCCATGCAAAGTGGTCGCAATGAAGCAGATGTTCTGCTTTTTCGGAACAGGGGTTGTCCAGATATTCGCGATAGAGCGCCTGGACAGCTGCGTTTTCGTGCGAAAAACGCAGCTTGGCAGCCCGGTCCAGCTTGTAAAGAACAGCGCCGCGCGGTACTGCCTTTTCGCGGTCGCTGCCGTCTACCGGCTGGCCGCCGCCGCCCGCGCAGCCGCCCGGGCACGCCATGATCTCGACAAATTCGTATTTGACCTCGCCGCGGCGGATTGCCTGCAGCAGGTGGCGCGCATTGGACAGGCCGCTGGCTACGGCGCAGTGTACCGGGGTCCCGGCAAGGTCAAAGGTAGCCTCGCGCCAGCCATGCACCCGGCCGTCCCCGCGCACCTCGCGGAATGCATCGGCAGGCGGGTTCTCGCCGGTTGTGAGGAAGTAGGCAGACCGCAGCGCAGCCTCCATCACACCGCCCGTTGCGCCGAAGATCACGCCGGCACCTGTGCCGTCTCCCAGCGGGGTGTCGAACGGCGACTCCTCCAGATGGGGCACGTCGATATGCTCAGCGCGCGCCATGCGGGCAAATTCGCGCGTGGTGAGAACAAGGTCAACGTCGTTTCCGGCATCCGGCACGGATTGCATGCCGGGCAGTTCGCATTCGGCTTTCTTTGCCACACAGGGCATGATGGAGATGCTGAAAATATCCTTGGGGTCACAGCCCAGCCGCTGGGCGAGCCAGGTTTTCGCCACTGCGCCGAACATCTGCTGCGGCGACTTGGCAGTGGACAGACGGCCGGTCAGATCCGGATACTGGGATTTGAGGAACCGTACCCAGCCCGGGCAGCAGGAAGTGAACATGGGCAGGTCGGCAAGGTCGCCCGCCTGCAGGCGGTGCAGCAGTTCAGTGCCTTCCTCCATGATAGTCAGGTCGGCAGAAAAGGTCGTATCATATACGTAATCCGCGCCCATCTGGCGCAGTGCGGTCACAAGCTGCCCGACCGTTGCAGCGCCGCTGTCCATGCCGAATGCCTCGCCCCATGCAGTGCGTACAGCGGGCGCGATCTGGACAACGGTCACCTTGTCCGGTGCCGCCAGCGCGGAGAACGCCCTGGCGGTGTCGTCCCGCTCGCGCAGCGCGCCGGTCGGGCAGTGGGTGATGCACTGGCCGCACAGAGAACAGTCGGACTCCTTGATGAAACGGTTGCCCGAAACGTCGATCGTGGTGCGCGAGCCTGATCCGCTCACATCCCATACGGAGAGCGACTGTACCTTGTCGCATACCTGCACGCAGCGCATGCACTTGATGCACTTGTTGACATCGCGGTAGAGTGGGAAGGTGGTCGTCCAGGTCGCCTTTTTGCCCTGCGCAAGATCGGAGGGGTAGGGGATGTTCAGCACGCCCAGATCGTTTGCCACCTTCTGCAGCTGGCAGGTGCCCGAGCGGACACAGGTGGCGCATTTGTTGTCATGCTGGGACAGGATTAGCTCGACGTTGGTACGGCGCGCCTCGCGCACGCGTGGGGAATTGGTATGGATCACCATGCCTTCGCCGACCACATTGTTGCAGGAGGGCACCAGCTTGCCTTCCCCCTCGATCTCAACACAGCACACGCGGCACGCGGAGATTTCGTTGAGATCCTTCAGATAACACAGGTTGGGGATCTCGATCCCGGCCGAGGCGGCGGCCTCCATGATGGTCGTGCCTTCGGGCACAGAGACCGGCACATCGTTGATCATTACATTTACCATTTGGAAGACCGCCCTCCTTTGAAGATTCCGTAGCCGAAGTGGTCGCACCGCAGGCAGCGGGAGGTTTCCTGATGGGCCTCCTCCTCGGTCATGCCGCATTTGACCAGATCGAAGTTCTGCAGACATTCGTCCACCGGACGGTTGCGCAGTTCGACGCGGCCGCAGGCCGGGGAGTTGGTCAGGTGCGGCGCAGGGATGTCCACGTCAAACTCGATCAGATGATGGAAACCGAGGTGCGTGTCGATATTGGCGGCCGCAACCTTGCCCGCCGCGACCGCGCGGATGACGGTCGCCGGGCCGGTGACTGCGTCGCCGCCGGCAAATACATGCGGGGTGTTGGGGACAAAGGCGTCGGATTCCGCCTGGATCTTGCCGCGTACAACCGGTGTGACCTGCTCAAAGGGCTGGGAGTCGATCGACTGGCCGATCGCGACAATGACAATATCGCACGGGGTGCGAAGCGGTGGGGATGCGGCGTCCCGCGGGCGCGGGCGGCCGTCCGAACCGTAATCCCCGATGATCTGCGGCCGGGTCCACAGCGCGGCGACGCAGCCGTTTTCGTCCGCTTCCACATGGTCGGGGGCCTGCAGGGACAGGATCTGGCAGCCCTCGCTCTGCGCGTCCTCGATCTCCTCGTTCAGCGCGGTCATATCCTCGATACGGCGGCGGTATACACAGGTTACGGACTGCGCTCCCAGACGGATCGAGGTGCGGCTGGCGTCCATCGCGACGTTGCCGCCGCCGATCACGCATACGCGTTTGCCGCGGAAGTCCGGCACATGCCCCTCGCCGATATCGCGCAGCAGCTGTACGGCGGAGTATACGCCCTCGCTGTCCTCGCCTTCTATGCCGATCTTCTTGTCGTTGTGCGCACCGATGGCGATATAAACCGCGTCAAAGCGGTTTTCAAACTCGGAGAACGGGATGTCCTTGCCGATCGCAACGCCGGTATGTACCTCGATGCCGGTGGACAGGATGAATTCTATATCCGCGTCTAACTTTTCGGGAGGCAAACGGTAGTCCGGGATGCCGTAGCGCAGCATGCCGCCGAGCTTGGGGCGCTGGTCGTACACGACGACCTTGTGTCCCATCAGGGACAGGAAATAGGCGGCAGACAGGCCGCAGGGGCCGCCGCCGATCACGCCGACCGTTTTGCCGGTCGGCTCCGCGCAGGGCGGGGCGGTCCAGTCGGTCGCATGATCGCATGCGTACCGCTTGATGCCGCAGATGTTGACGGCGTCGTCCACCATGCGGCGGCGGCAGCGCGCTTCGCACGGATGCTCGCACACATAGCCGCATACGGTGGGGAAGGGATTGTCCTTACGGATCAGGCGCACCGCGTCATTATAGCGCCCGGCGCGCGCCAGCGCGATATAGCCCGGGATATCCACCCCGGCCGGGCAGAGCGCCACACAGGGCACGGGCTGGTTCAGGCCGAACAGGCAGCGGCCGTGCTCAACGTGCGAGATATAATCCTCGCGGAAACCCTGTACGCCCTGAAGCACCATGCGCGCGGCTTCGTAACCGATCGCACAGTCCGCCGTGTCCTGGATGACGCGCGCGGTTTTTTCGATCAGGTCGATTGTGTCAAGCGAGGCGGTCGAGTCCAACACATCCTCCAGCAAGGTGGTGAGCTGCCCCAGGCCGATGCGGCAGGGGACACATTTTCCACAGGTTTGCGCGTGGCATAGGCGCAAAAAAGACAACGCCATATCAACCGGGCAAAGGCCCGGCGGGCTGGCGCTGATGCGGTGTTCGACGTCACGGTACAGGCTTTCAACAACTTTTTGTGCCCGCCCCGGCGTCTCGATGGACAAGCGGCTCAAGGGGAGACCCTCCTTTAATAAACAGATTATTATAATAATAATACAAATTGGATGAAAGGTCAATTATTATTCGTGTAAATACGATACTAATACAGCATATTTCACAAAAATGGTGGAATATATCCATGGATTGAGACGGTGTGGGATCCGGTCCCTAGGTGCTTTGGAAAGCAGGAAACGAAAAAAATCCGCCGTTCTTAAGAACGACGGATTTTGGTCCCCCGAGAGATGATAAATCCGAACGTTCAATCTGTTCAAAGGTGATCCGCTCTGCGCCCTCCTTGTAGTTGAAGGTTACGAGAATATAGTCATCATAGACCACCACGCTGTTAACAAAACCATCAATCAGCCGTCTGCGCCCCTCCAAAGTATTGGTGTCCACTTTACGATACTGGAGGATATAGAACTGAATTTGCTCTCTGGTGAACTGGGGCTTTTTCATTTCTTCCTTGATGATACTCAGCTCTAGCTTTTCTTTGGTGGCCTCCAGCTCGTCCAAACGGCGCTTGGTGGAAGCATTGAAAATTCCTGCCTGGATAGCGTTGAGCATATTGTCGATTGCTTTCTCTGTATCTGCCAGTTGCCGACGCAGGGAGGGCAGCTCGTTGCTTTCCTGCCCCTGTAACGCCAATGCCTGATCGACGAAATATTCCACAAAGGCATCATCCATGATATTCCGCATGACGGAACTAACCACAGCCTGCTCCAGAGGCTCTTTCCGAACACTTTTGTGCTTAGCGGTGCAGATTTTCCTCTTTTTGCTGTTGACACAGCGGTAATAGTGGTATTTTCTCCCTTGGGTGCCGCTTGTCCCGCTTTCGCCCACCATCATGGCCTTACAGGTACCGCAGAATAGCTTGGTTGTCAGCAGGTAGTCATCCTCAGCCTTATGCCGGGCTGGGGCCTTTTTATTTTTCTTCATTTGCTCCTGCACACGCTCAAACAGGTCGGTCGGAACCAATGCAGGGATGCCATTGGGCACCACAATGTCCCGATATTGATATTCTCCGATGTACTTTCGGTTATGTAGAATCCCGGAGATAAAGTTTAAGTCTGCCGGTTTGCCACGTACCGTTGTGATACCCAGGCCATTCAGGTGATCCACAATCTGCTTCATGGTGGAGCCGGTGTCATACATTTTGAAAATGTCCAGCACAACGGGGGCAGTGATCGGGTCCGGCTGGTAGTGCTTGTCTGCGTCGATGGCAAAACCAAATGTGGGAGTGCCGCCATTGTACTTGCACTTGAGCGCATTTTCTGTGTGGCCACGGATGACCTTTACGGAAAGCTCAGCGGAATAGTACTCTGCCATCCCTTCCAGCATGGATTCCAGGATAATGCCCTCAGGTCCGTCGGCAATATTTTCTTTGGCTGAAATTACCCGTACTCCGTTCTTTTTCAGGGCTGCCTTATAATGGGCGCTGTCGTAGCGGTTGCGGGCGAAACGGTCCAGCTTCCAGACCACAACCACATCAAACAGCCCCTTGGCGCTGTCCTTGATCATCCGCTGGAAGTCGGGGCGGTTGTCTGTTTTGGCAGAAAGGGCACGGTCGATGTACTCCTTCACTACGGTCATACCGTTCTTTGCGCAGTACTCCATGCACTCTCGGATCTGACCGTCAATGCTTTCCTCTCTTTGACCCTCGCTGGAATAACGAGCATAAATTACTGCGTTCACATCGCCACCCCCTTACCCATCAGCAGTTTCCGAAAACATCCGTAAAACGGATTCTTTCATGCGGTTGTAGTATGGTGATTTGGGATCAAAGCACATCTCGACGAACTGCTCCATCTCAGCTGCGTTTTTCCATACTTTTGGCTGATAGTGATACAGCTTTCCTTGCGGTTCATCGCAGCGTGCAAAGATGTAATCCATGGAAACATCAAAGAAGTCAGCATACTTGCGAAACAGTTCAACCGTCGGGGTGGACTGCCCATTTTCATAGCGATTGAGGCTGGACTGGGTGATACCCAAAAGCTCCGCCAGCTTTGCCTGAGAAAGTGATAAACTTTCTCGCAAGGTGCGCAGTCGGTTACCCACTTGTTTCAATGTAATCACATCCTTCCTCAAATATCACAGCATAAAACGACTTGAAATCAAATCATTTTACGAGTTTAATGTTAACAACAAGTGTTCTCATATTATTCATCCAATACAAGGGCTTCTTCTATATAAAGAACCATTTTAAACAATAGTACTTTTGCCTAAATTTAAGGACACACGGCACATCCATATAAAAATTAAATCTAGATTAATTTGGCTTTCACTACCACTGTGAGCAAAATGGTCACGAAGAGATCGAAACCTATGTACTAGAAAAGCATAATTTAAAGCTTGTAACCTGTATATTTGCTTCTTCAAGGCGCAACGCAGACTGGATATAGGACTGAACTGTAGCCGAATAAAGACAGTGTCTGTCGAAAAGGGGGTTACACCTAAAGACAGATCTATTGCGTTTATATTCAAAACTACCGTCACCACCATAACATCTAAAAAAATAGTATATTCATATTTGTATTTTTATATCCTGATGTTTCTTTTAAAATATCCTGTACTAATTTTTTTTCTTTCCGAGCTATTTCGTCTATAGTCGTTTGAAATTTCTGGTTAGTTTCATAATAGATATGTGACAAGTAGAGGGCAGTGTTTCTCTGTACTGTAACTTTTCGTCTTTCCCATTTAAATTTTATACCGACTTGTTGTAGCACGGTGGAAAGTTCTTCAATAAATCTTTCATCAATTTCTGTTACAATACAGCGAGATTTATTACTACGCTTTAATTTTAGTAGAACATCCACCAATTTTGTATAGCTGTTTGTGTTTATATATCGAAGTCCACAATGGAAAATTGCTATATCGTAGCTAAAATCATTAGGTTTAACATGGAGTATATCTGTACAAATAAATTTCATATTTTCCATATCAAAGTGCCTTTTTTCGAACTCTAACATTTGAGCAGAACTGTCTAAATTATAAACAATACGGAATTTTCTCAGTATATTTTTTTCAATGAGTTCCCTTATTAATCTACCTGAACCACTAAATAAATTTAGCAATACACTTTGCTCTGGAATATCATCGAGGGTATCTAAATATGAATATGATTCATCCTTAATTGAGAGTAGCAATTTGGAAATAGCAGTGTCATGGAATATACCATTTTTGCAAAGGAAAGCATAGGATGTAAACACATTATTTTGCTTATTCTTTTTATGAAGTGCGCAAAACTCTTTCAAAAGCATAGAAGCGTGTTGCTGCAAAATATCTGACTCACTTTCCAATTTGTCAACGCCTCTCTTCGTAGAGATATATTATAATACTTTTAATTTTTGAATAGCAATCGATGTTGGAATATCGTATCTTTTCGATTTCCTCTTTTACCCTTAACAACGATAAAACAAAAAAAGTTCCGTTAAATGAATCGTTTATAACTTTTCTTAAATAAAACGCAAAATCTTGCTTTAATTCAACCAGCTTCTCGAAAGATAAAGCACATATAAGATCTATCATCTTATATTGTGATAAAAAAGATATAACATATAACAAATCAGTATTTTTTTCAATACCAAAACTGCAATCTTTTATGCCTATTAATCCATTCGGAATTAAAGCGCCATAATTATCAAGATAACAATTTATCCATTCGGTAGCGAGATATACTTCCAAGTTTTCTACTGACATTGGATCAAACGGTACACTAATCAGGTTTAAATAGTTTATGCTGTCCCAAACAAATGGGAATCCCCTCAGGCGATCTGGAATCAGAATTATTTCATCTAGTTTTCTGGAGAAAAAATAGTTTTTATTGGCTACTATTAGATTTTTCATACTGTTTTCATGAATATCATTAATTGAAAAGTTATCATTACCCAGTTGTGTTAATTGTTCTATCCATCTCTGACTCAAAAATTTTCCTGTTTCAAATCGTTTGGGTATAGCTGCTGCTTTAATGTTATCCAAAAAACTGTTTATTGTTTCCATAGAAGCCACTTGATAAAAGCCTGGCCTTTCGTAAAACTCTTTTCGTTCCTCCAAAAACATACTTAAATCTTGGTTTGTCTTAGTTCCGGTACAAGATATCAGATAAGTATCTCCAATTTTGCATCTCAAAAGTTTATGAAAAAATTCGCTGTTATACACAGCTGGAGACTGTGTGAGATCAGAAAGTGACACAATAATATTATCAAACAATAGTGCTATAATTTTGGTTGTATTAATTATAGAATTCCAATTATCCCTACCATTCCAAAGAAGTTTTGAAATTTTGGGGCCTAAATAGTGGAGGAAAATTGGTTTATCAAATAAATCTCTATGCTGTTGAATTGTGTAAACGTTTTTATCTCCAGCAATAAAATCGCCGTAGATGATGCTTCCTTGAATGTTGTTTCGAACATTCACTTGCGGTCACGTCCCACAAAATCTCCTCCAATAGATGATAGATTCAGATTGTTTTCTGTCTTGCTTTGATCTATTTTGTTAATCTTATAAAGTGTACAACTAGAAACAATTAGACTAATAATAGAGATTATCAAGCCTAAAATAGATGCACAGCCAGCAATAATGTTAAACAGATCCATAATAGCTCTCCTTTTTAGCACTTCTATCAATAATTAAATAAAGAACAAACTAGAATATGATGTGACCATTCATTACCTTGGTGAGCTAACAAAAATACACGTTAAACAGTAGTA
>ERZ1643250.2227-NODE-2227-length-14976-cov-7.521480_pt1 | contig 14976 bp, 14 predicted proteins | sample MGYA00579262_ERZ1643250 | MGnify/ENA primary metagenome ERZ1643250 (study PRJEB29033, sample SAMEA4952265) | chicken gut metagenome | biome: Broiler Chicken; feature: Gastrointestinal Tract; material: Caecum | place: Ireland | collected 2018 | study: Broiler...
CAGATGGTCATTTATGAGCCGGTGGGAACCGTATTTTCCATTGTACCCTTTAATGCGCCTCTGATGCTGTTTGCCTATAAAGTGGCTCCGGCTCTGGCTGCAGGCTGTGCTGTCATTGTAAAACCTCCCACCAGCAATCCTCTGGCCCTAATGAAGGTGGTGGAGCTTTTGTGGGAAGCCGGAATTCCCGGAGATGTGCTCCAGGTGGTGACAGGAAGCGGATCCGTTATTGGAGATCGGATGGTATCTGATAAGCGGATTCAGGCGGTATCCCTGACAGGAAGTACAGAAGTGGGACTTCATGTGGCACAGACCATGGCAAAGCGTCTGGCGCCCTGTGCACTGGAACTGGGCGGCAACGATCCATTTCTGGTATTGGAGGATGCGGATATAAAGGCTGCGGTACGGGATGCGGCATTCTGGCGGATGAATTCCGCCGGGCAGGTATGTATTGCACCTAAACGGTTCCTTGTGCATCGTTCGGTAAAAGATGATTTTATCCAGGGCGTTCTCTCCTTTGTAAAAACCATTGAAATGGGATTTGATCTGGATGTGGATGCGGAGCTGGAAAAATATCTTGCCACTGATTTTTCCAGATTTGCCGGAGATCACATGGTGATGAACAGCCTAATCTCCGAAGAAGCGGCTATCCGGGTGGACGAACAGGTGAAAAAGACTCTGGAACAGGGAGCAAAACTGGCCGTTGGAGGAAAGCGGCGGGGAAGTTTTTATGAGCCTACTGTTCTGACAGAGGTAACGAAGGACATGGATGTAATGAAGGATATGGAGATCTTCGGCCCGGTAATGCCCATCTGTGTATTTGATACTATAGAAGAGGCCGTCGCCGTTGCCAACCAGAGCAGCTTTGGGCTGTCCGGATGTGTTTTCACACGAGACTGGAAAAAGGGAATGGAGATTGCCGGAAAGATAGAATCGGGAACCGTGGTGGTAAACGGAACGGGTACCTACCGGAATATGATGCAGCCCTTCGGCGGATGGAAGCTAAGCGGACAGGGGAAAGAGGGATTCTTTACCCTGGGAGAAGTAATGGAATCAAAAAATATTGTGTTAAAAGGATTTCTGGAATAAGAGTTCTAAAGCCCCTCATATATAAAAATAAGGTTTTTGCAATTCCTGCAAAAACCTTATTTTTATGAATGTTTCTTATTGTGCGTAAGATAACAGTGAGGTGGTTAGATGATTCCCTGTGCGCTTAAGATAATCTGAGCGATCAGGGCAGATCCCACATAAGTACCAATCATAACGAAGATAGCAACAACGATGCCTCTCCATCCGATTTTCTTGAATTCCAGCCAGTCTTTCCCCATGGATACACCGGCGTAAGCCAGTACAGGAGTAACGGAGGGAAGCAGGCCGATTTTATTTACCTGTTCCGCCACATAAGCTCCGGTGGGGCTGTAAGGCATACCCAGTATAATACCGATAAAGGTGATATAAATAATCGTCGGAATTTTCGGGAAAACGGCATTTAACAGGGTGCTTACAATCGCAATTGCGAAAAGAATTAACATTCCGGGAAGTCCGTCCAGGATGGAAACGAAGGTATCCGGATTTCCGTCGGTTATGGTATTAATAGTATTTCCGATTAAGCTGATTACAGCAGAGATTGCCAGAATTAGGACGAACTCCACTACTTTGTCCATTGTAAGTTTTTTCTCCATACTGATTCCTCCTGTCAGGCTTTTTTCTTGCGGCTAAAGAGTGGTTCCAGTTTCCGGTAAAGGAAGTTACACATGGGAAGACCGATAAATACAGTCATCACAATACCGTCTGCGTTGGAAAGTACGTTACTGGTTCCGGCGTAAGCGGTAATCTGTTCTGCCATTTCCGGAAATGCAGAAACTAAAGAGGCAGAAGAAGCTGCCATCATACTTCCGCTTCCCACACCGCAGGCCATTGCCAGAGCATAAGGATGAAGCAGACCGGTAGCGCCCAGAGCGCTGGCCATGATACCCATGAAAATGGTACCAACTAAAGTTCCTACGACATAAACGGTCATGACACCACGGCCTTCCGGAGAATCCAGACCGTATTTGGATGCGATGTATCCTACGTTTGGTTCCCGGCAGATGGAATGAGTCATACCAACTGCTTCTCTCTTAAATCCAAGAAGAAGAGCGAAAGGAAGAGCCAGAATAATGGTTCCCAGGTTTCCGAACTCCTGCAGAATCAGCGCAGGGCCGGCTGCCAGTACCTGGGGAAGCTGCGTACCGCTGGTAACGGCAACTTTTGCCAGAAAGATACCAATTGCGATAATAACAAATTTACTGGACAGAACGGACTGTTCCTTTTTTACAATTTTTACCGGTTTTGTCAGATAGAGAATCAGACTCACTACCATGGCAAAAAGCATGGGAAGGAACATGATACTTCCTGTAGATACAGGAATAGAAATCGTATTTACTGCTTCACATAGAAGAACAACCACACAAATGACCAGATGGAAAGGCCAGTTCTTTAATATATTTTTCGTATTTTCCATAAGATCTCCTTTTCCTCATATAAAATCTTTATCAGATAGTTATAAAATAATAATTATTTTTTACTCAGGTGTTCAATTGCCTTAAAGACGGACATGGCATAGGTGCCTGCCCCGATGGCAATACAGCGTTCATCTGCTTTAAAGTGAGGGCTGTGCCAGGAATAAACACAGTCGTTTTCTTCGTTCCGGGTTCCCAGCCAATAGAAGAAACCGGGACATTCTTCCATGAAAATGGAGAAATCTTCTCCGCCGGTGGAAGGAATGGGATCTACCGGTTCTGCGCCGATAGAGACAACAGCCTCATGGGCGGCCGGATAGAGAGCCTCATCGTTGGTTGTAGGCGGCAGCTCATAGATATAGTTCAGATTTCCTTCACATTCATAAGCGGCGCAGATAGAATCCACAAGGGCGGTCAGGCGTTTTACCACACAGGCTTCCACTTCTTTGGAATAAGTACGTACCGTTCCCAGCATGGTTACGGAATCCGGTGTGACGTTATTAGCGCCTTCTCCGGCTTTGACACTGCAGATAGATATAACACAGGAATCGATTGGACTGACATTGCGGCTGACAATGGTTTGCGCTCCCTGGATAATTGCTGCTGCACAGACAACGGGATCCACGTTCCGCTGAGGAATACCGCCGTGTCCGCCTTTTCCTTTAATCGTAATTTCAATTCTGTCTACAGCAGCCATTAAAGCTCCATGCTTAACAGCCACAGTTCCCAGTGGGATTTCAGGAGAATTGTGAAGACCAAAGATCGCATCCACACCTTCCAGACATCCAAGTTTAACCATTTTCTTGGCTCCCAGATTGATCTCTTCCGCCGGCTGGAAAAAGAATTTCACACTGCCGTGAATCTGATCCTTTAACTGAGCCAGGATTCTGGCTGCGGAAAGAAGAGACGATGCATGGGTGTCATGGCCGCAGGCATGCATCATGCCGGGGCGTTTGGACGGATAGGTGCAGGTAGATTCTTCTGTGACAGGGAGAGCGTCAATGTCTGCCCGAAGAGCAATACAAGGACCTTCCTCCCCTCCGCGGAGATAACCTACCAAGCCGGTTTCCAGTCCTGAATCCAGAATTTCGATACCTAAAGCTTCCAGCTCTTTACGGATATATGCGGTAGTATCGAATTCTTTAAAACTCATCTCAGGATTTTCATGAAACCAGTGCAGATCTTCGATAAATTTAGGTTCCAGTTCTTTCATTAGCTCCTGTACTTTCTGACTGAGCACATCCATAACGATTCCTCCATTTCTTTGATAATAAAACCTTAAAAAACTAGCTAAATTACGCTCTCTATTTTATCACTTTTTAAAAGAATTGTGAAGTATTGATAAATGAGTAAACAAAAATGGTAAAAATAAAAGCATAATGCATAAAAGGAAAATTTCTGTTGAGAAGGAAGAAAAGAAAGCATATAATCAGAACAACAGGAAAGGAGAATTCTGAAAAATGGAAAAAAAGAAACTGGATTTTCGGATTGTAAAATATATGATTTTTGCAGCGGCTCTGGTTCTGGTGGTTTTATATTTTGAGCCGATTTTAAGGATGGCCGGAAATTTATGGGGGATTTTATTTCCGCTGACGCTGGGATGCGTTCTGGCTTATATCCTGAATATTATTATGAGCGGACTGGAGAAACTGTATTTTCCCAATGGGTCTTCCGGATTTGTCAGAAAATCCAGAAGGCCGGTCTGCGTACTGTTGTCTATTATTCTGACGCTGGGAATTGTTATTTTTATTGTCAAGCTGGTACTGCCGGAACTGCTGAATGCGATTGTGGTGCTGGGGAAGGGAATTCCGCCTTATCTGGAGAGATTCCAGACCTGGCTGTTAAGCTACAGTACACAATGGCCCCAGATCCGGGACTGGATTAACAACGCGCAGCTTGACTGGGAAAATATTATTAAGAATGTGTTTACCTATGTGACAAGCGGTGTGGGAGGGATCTTAAATTCCACCTTTACCATTGTGGGTGTGCTGGGAAAATGGATCATCAATCTGGTGATCTCTCTGATCTTTTCCATTTATTTTCTTATGAATAAAGAAACCCTTTTAGGACAGTTTAAACGAATGCTGAATGTTTATATAAAGCCTCATAAGACAGAGAAATTCTACCGGGTTGCAAAAGTGGCTCACGATACGTTCCGCCACTTTATTATCGGGCAGTGTACGGAGGCGGTCATTCTGGGAACCCTGTGTGCAGTGGGAATGCTGCTCCTTCGTTTTCCTTATGCGGCTATGGTAGGAACTCTGGTGGGAGCCACAGCCCTTTTGCCTATCGTAGGCGCTTATATCGGAGCGGCTGTGGGGGCTTTTCTGATTTTTACAGAAAATCCCATACAGGCTCTGGGATTTTTAGTTTTTCTGGTAATTTTGCAGCAGATTGAAGGAAATCTGATTTATCCCAAAGTGGTGGGTTCTTCTATCGGACTTCCCGGCATGTGGGTGCTGGCGGCAGTTACCGTGGGAGGCGGAATCGGCGGAATCATGGGAATGTTAGTGGGAGTTCCCCTTACGGCTACGGTGTATAAACTGTTGGGAAAAGATGTAAAGAGAAGAGAAAAAGCAGCAGGAAAGGAGAAAGCAGAAAAATGAAGAAAGTGTTAGTACTGGATGCCTGCATCCGAAGAGAAGAGTCCAGAACAAAGAAATTACTGGACCGGGCTGTAGGTGTGATGAAAGAGTTACATGAGGACTGGAGCTTTGAAATACTGGAAGTGGACAGGCTTTCGATTCGCTTTTTTGATCAGGAGTCCTTAATGGAGAGGGATCGGCTGCTGGCAGAAGGAAGACGGAATCATCCCCGTTTTGATCTGGCGCATCAGTTTGCAGAAGCAGACGCTATTGTAATCGGAGCGCCTTTCTGGGATTTGAGTATCCCTGCCGCCCTGAAGGTGTATATTGAAAACATTTCTGTGGACGGAATCACCTTCGGATGTAATGCGGAAGGATTATATGGAAAATGTAAGGCACAGTGGATGTATTTTCTTACCACCCGGGGCTGTGCCTTTGAGAATACAGATATGGAAAACGGCGCCCGCTATCTGGAGGGCCTGTGCAAAATGTTCGGGATTGACGCCTTTTATGAAGTTCACGCCGAAGGCCTGGATATGGAGGGGGCAGAGATTTCCCGGTTAATGGAGGCGGCTCTGGCGGAGGCAGAGCATGTTGCCGAAGGGTTAGCGCTGTGAGGCGGTTACCTTATTATCGGCAATAATGCCCGCTGCTACCAGGAGAATCCCGAAGAGTTTCGGGCCGTTTATATTGTGAAGGACCAGCATATCAAAGAGAATTCCGGCGGTAAGCTGTCCCACTAAAAGGAGGATGGTAGATTCCATCACTTTCAGGCGGTTCAGGGTAATCATAGAGATAATAAAGGCCAGAATTCCGAAAGCTCCTCCCAGATACATCCACCAGGGAGCCTGGACGAAGGAGTAGAAATCAATATGGAAACGGGAAGAAACCAGCAGCAGGAGAAAAGAAACAACAGAAGCTACCACATAATTTACCAGGGAACCATTATTGGTTCCCAATATTTTTGTACAGCGGTAATTAATCATTTTAGAGATTACCGTTGCGCATCCATTGACAAAGGCCAGGGTTAATACAAATGCCATAATCATATCCACCTTTCTAAGATAAATTAATAATCAGAAGTCCTGCCAGAATCAGGGCGAAGCAGGGAAGTCGTTTTAAGTTGAAGGCTGCTTTGGGAACGCCGAACCAACCGAAGTGATCAATGACTGCGGAGATGGCGAGCTGTCCGGTAACAGACAGGCAGGTGGTTACCGATACCCCCAGGTTTCCGATACAATAGCTGGAAGTCGCCACCAGAAAAATTCCGAAAAATCCGGCAGAATACAGATACCAGGGGAGCCCGGTAATCTTTAATTTCTCACGGGTGGCAAGTTTCATATAGAGAATCAGCAGAAGTCCGCCGATAAAATGAACGGCAAGGCTCATTCCGAACATTCCCAGATAACTGGTTATCATGCCGTTTAAACTGGCCATGGCAGACTGGCAGGCGCCGGCAATCAGGGTAAAAAAAGCGTACATAATATCCTCCTAATATAGATGTGTGGAATAACAGCCCTGCCCCTTGGTGTGAAGGGCAGTGTTATACATATAAAACATTTTATCTCTTTTTCCTGGACGTTGACAAGAATTTTCAAAATTTATATGGAAATTTTCGGAACTGTATTGTAAAATGGTGATATGACAAAAGACAGGTATCCGGCTTTGACAGAAAGGAAGGCTAATGTATGAAAGCATGGGAAATGGCTCAAAAAGTTTACACAAATGCGAAACCAGTCATATTGAAGGAAGAAGAACAGACCTGGACGGAAAATACCAATGTCTCGGAATTTTATGACAGCAATCTGAATCTTGACTGGGGCAGCCATGTGCCTGGCTCCGGAGCGCCGGAGAAAATTATGATCGCGGCGGTTCAGGCCATGGAAAACCGGGGATACCAAATCAGTGAAAAAGGCTACAGTCTTTTAGAACAAGGGTTAAAAGCGCATGAAGAACAGGATTTTGTCAGTCTTCATAAGATTTCTGCGTCTCTGAGAAGGGAACTGGCAGAGGCAGAAAGGGACGACGCATCTCCCTACTGGAATTACACATACTATCATTCTTTTGAAGAGTATGAAAGAAAAGTAACATTTCCGGACGCCCGGGAAGTGGATGTTACACAGGAGGAATTCCGAGAGAAGACAGAGGCGGCCTGGTTGGCTCAGATCATCGGCGGAGCTATGGGAACCATGGTGGAGGGCTATACATCTGAAAATCTGTATAAAGCCTTCGGAAGCGTTCATGAGTATTTAAGAGAACCCAATACCTACAACGATGATATTACATTTGAGCTTGCTTTTCTGGATGCTTTTTCTCAGAAAGGGTACGAGGTGACTTCCGAAGACATCGCCCTTTCCTGGGTGGGGCTGATTCCCTGCGGATGGTCGGCAGAAGAACTGGCAATAAGAAATATAAAAAATGGAATATTTCCGCCGGAAAGCGGACAGTACAGGAATCCTTTTAATGAATGGATAGGCGCCCAGATGCGGGCGGCCGTCTGTGGAATGGTATCGCCGGGAGATCCTTATACGGCGGCCAGACTGGCATGGGCGGACGGAGAAGTTTCTCATGCAAACAACGGGATTCTGGGAGAAGTATTTAATGCGGTAATGGTTTCTTATGCTTTTGTGGAAAATGATGTTTCCAGAGTTGTTCAAAAAGCTATGGAATGGATTCCCAAAGACAGCGAATACTATTCTGTGATCCGCTTTGCTTTTGAATGCTGCCGGGAATATGAGGACTGGCATCTGGCGTTGAAAGCCTGTGAAGAAAAATACAGAAAATATAACTGGATTCATGCCTATCCCAATGCCTGCTGTGAAATCATTGCGCTGCTTTACGGTCACGGCAGCTTTGAAGAAACCCTTCACATTATTACCATGTGCGGAATTGATGTGGACTGCAACGCCGGCTCCATTATGCCCATACTGGCAGTGCAGGAAGGAAAACGAGTGATTCCTGAGAGACTGATAAGCCCTGCATTTTCCCGTCTGGATACATACATGAGGGGGAAATACAGAAGTATCACATTAGAACAATTGGTGGATGACACCTGCGATGCAATCAGAAGAGCCAAACAAAAGGAGGAAAAGAGATGAAGAAGAAATTATTAGCAATGTTACTGTGTGCGGGAATGGTAGTTTCCCTTGCAGCCTGCGGCGGTTCCGGCGAGGACGGGGACAGCTCAGGCGGCGGCGATGACGTTTACAAAGCAGCCCTGCTGTTAAACGGTACGTTAGGAGACAAATCATTCTATGATTCTGCAAATGAGGGTCTTACCGCACTTCAGGATGAGCTGGGTGAAGATAAGTTTACTTTTAAAGTAGAGCAGATGGGAGCCACTTCTGCAGACGAAGCAAAATGGGAGCCTACCCTGTATGACTACTGTGACGACGGAAGCTACGATGTAATTATCGTGGGAACCTTCCAGATGCTGGACGCTCTGTCAAAAGCGGCAGCCGATTATCCGGATCAGAAGTTCATTTACTTTGACGAACAGTACGATTTCTCCGTATCAGAGAATGATAATGTCTATAATGTTCTCTACAAACAGAATGAGGTTTCTTATCTGGTAGGAGCGGCAGCAGCGATGATGACCACAGATGAGACTCTGCCTTATGTGGATCCGTCCAATAAAGTTATCGGATTCCTGGGCGGAATGGAAAACTCGGTTATCAATGACTTCCTGGTTGGTTACATTCAGGGAGCTAAGGATATCGATCCGGAAATTCAGGTAGCTCTGGCTTATGTTGGAAACTTCTATGATTCTGCAGCCGGTAAGGATATGGCTCTGACTCAGTATCAGAATGGCGCAGACGTAGGATTTAACGTAGCCGGAAGTGCAGGACTCGGACAGATTGAGGCAGCGGCCCAGTCTCAGAAATATGCCTTCGGCGTTGACTCTGACCAGGCGGCGCTTCTTCCGGAATATGCAGATTATATTCCGACTTCCGCACTGAAAAATGTTGGTAACTCTCTGATTCGTGCCATTAAAGCGGATATGGAAGAAGAACTGGAATTCGATCAGACAGAATATCTGGGATTCGCAGAAGGCGGCGTAGAATTGCTGGAAGACGACCATTACAGCGAAGTTGTACCGGAAAATATCCGTACAAAGATTGAGGAACTGAAACAGCAGATTACAGACGGAGAGATTGAAGTTCCTACAGCTTTAGGCGACAATGCTATGAGCAACGATGAGATTCAGGAGTTAATTGACTCTGTGAAAGTAAAATAAACTTTAGTAAGTAACGGAAAATCCTGCACCAAGATTTTCGACGGTGCAGGATTTTTATCATATGGAAGAAAAAGCGGGGTGAGAGGGATTGAATGATCAGACTGTATTACAGATGAATCACATCATGAAAATATACGGCAATGGTGTGGTAGCCAACGAAGACGTGTCATTAGAGCTGAGAAAAAGTGAAATCCACGCACTCCTGGGAGAAAACGGCGCCGGAAAAAGTACGCTGATGAAGGTGCTTTTCGGAATTGAGGCTCCGGATCAGGGCGAAATTATTTTAAAGGGAAATCCTGTAAGCATAAAATCTCCTCAGGATGCGATCAGCAAAGGAATCGGTATGGTACATCAGCATTTCATGCTGGTGCCGTCGCTGACTGTGGCGGAAAATATTATCCTGGGAGTTGCGCCGAAGAAAGGCCTTTTTATTGATATGGATAAGGCTGTTGAGGCAGCTTCTTCTATAGCTAAGGAATATAATTTCGACATTGATGTAAAACAGAAAGTGGAAGATATTCCCGTAGGTATTAAACAGAAAGTGGAAATTCTCAAGGCTCTGTACCGGGGAGCGGAAATCTTAATTCTGGATGAGCCCACAGCCGTGCTGACGCCCCAGGAAACGGACGAGCTGTTTGTTCAGCTTCTGAAATTAAGAGAAAAAGGCCACACCATTATTTTTATTTCCCATAAGCTGGATGAAATTAAGAAAATCTGCAACCGGGCCACCATTATGAGAAATGGTAAGAGCATGGGTACTTACGAGGTGGAAAGCATTACCACACAGGAAATGTCCAGACTGATGGTGGGCCATGAAGTTTCCCTGCAGTTTGAGAAAGAGGAACAGAAGCTGACCGACGAGGTCTTCTTAAAGGTCAGAAACCTTACCATTAATAATTCCCAGGGGGTTATGAAGGTGGATAATCTCTCCTTCGACCTGAAGGGCGGAGAAATTCTGGGGATCGCAGGGGTGGAAGGAAACGGCCAGACGGAGCTGATTGATACCCTCACCGGCCTGAATAAAAAATATAAGGGCGAGATCCTGGTAAAGGGTAAGGACATTCAGAATTCTTCCGTTAAAGACATCCGGGAGATGAAACTGGCACATATTCCCGAGGATCGTATGACCTCCGGCTGCGCCAAAGATCTGAGTATTCAGGAAAATCTGTTTTCCAATCAATACAAAGACGGGAAATTCTCCGGCAGATTTATGATGAAGAAAAAAGCCATTGAAAAACGCAGCGATGAATTAATTAAAGAGTATATTATCAAATGTAAATCCAGAAAGCAGAACGTAGGAATGCTCTCAGGAGGGAATATCCAGAAGGTTATCGTTGCCAGAGAATTTTCCACCCAGCCGGATATTATCATTGCCAACCAGCCAACCCGTGGAATCGACGTGGGCGCCGCTGCCTTTATCCGTAAACGGCTTCTGGAATTTCGTGACGCGGGCTGTGCCGTCATTCTGATTTCTGCGGATTTAACGGAAATCTTTGCTTTAAGCGATCGGCTTGCAGTTATGTATAAAGGAAAATTTGCAGGATTCTTCACCGATGTGGAGAAAGTTACTGAAGATGAGCTTGGACAGCATATGTTGGGAATCAAGCGCGATGATGTATTGGAGGGCGTAACCTATGATTAGTTCAAAAAGATTTGATATATTAAGAACTATATTATCCGTATTAATTGCGCTTGCCATCTCCTTTGGAATTATTTTTCTGGTAAGTGAGGAACCGGTAAACGCAATTACCAATCTGCTGATAGGGCCTCTGAAAAGTAAGAGAAGTCTGGGAAACGTGGTAGAATCCATGATTCCTCTGATTTTCACAGGAACGGGCGTATGTATTATGTTTTCTGCCAATCAGATTAACCTGGCAGGAGAAGGTGCGTTCCATGTGGGAGGTCTGTTTGCCACCTGTATTGCCATTAAGCTGGCAGCCCCGTTTATTTCTCCGGTGACAGCTCTGTTATGTGCGGGACTGGCGGGCGCTGTATTTACAGCGATTCCGGCGATTATGAAGATTACCACAACGGCAAGCGAGCTGGTATCTTCGCTGATGATTAACTATATTGCTCTGTATTTCGGAAACTATATGCTGAATAATGTAATCGGCGATCCGGATGCCAGCGCAGCTTCTTACAAATTACTGGAAGCTTCTAAATTGGTGAAAATAGTACCGGGAACCAGAATTCACTTCGGTCTGATTATCGCCATTGGAGTGGCAGTGCTTGGATATTGGTTCCTGTACCGTACCAAAGCAGGATATGAACTGCGTCTGACAGGTGAGAATGAAGAGTTTGCCCGTTATTCAGGAATCAACATTGTGAAAGTTATTATCGTTTCCCAGCTTCTGGGCGGTTTTGTGGCCGGCCTTGGCGGCGGTGTGGAAATGCTGAGTCCCATTTACTCCAGATTTACCTGGACTTCTCTTATGGGATACGGATGGGATGCGATTATTATCTGTACTCTGTCCAAAAAGAATCCGCTGTATACGCCGTTTGTAGCTTTATTCCTGGCGTATTTAAGAACCGGCGCCTCCATTATGGCCCGCCGGACGGATGTTACTCTGGAAATTGTGCAGATTACGCAGGGTATTATTATTTTGCTGGTAGTGGCAGAGCAGTTCCTGAGTAAGTATAAACATAAGATTATTGCAAAAGAGGCGAAAGCAGCTCTTAAAGACGAGGAGGTGGCATAAGTATGTGGAGTGCAATTTTATCCCCTGATTTTTTCAGCACGATTTTAAGATCAACAACTCCGATTCTGTTTGCCACTCTTGCATCGTCGATTGCATCCAAATCGGGAATTACCAATATGGCGCTGGAAGGAATCATGCTTTTTTCCGCTTTGTTTGGAGTTATCTTTTCCTCTTTAACGTCAAGCGCATGGATGGGTCTGATTATCACCATGGTAATCGGCGGTCTGATTGGCCTGATTCTGGCATTCTTCGTTTTAAATTTAAAGACCGATGAAATTCTGGCGGCAATTGCCATTAACCTGACGGCTACAGGCGGAACGGTTTTGATTATGGTTGCTTTTTCCGGCGACCGCGGAGTTTCCTCCTCCATTAAAAGTATCTCTGCGCCGGAAGTGGTGATACCCTTAGTGAAAGACATTCCGTTTCTGGGAGAAGTGCTTTCCGGACAGAATATTCTGACATGGATTGCGATTATAGCGGTCATCCTGCTTCATCTGTTCCTGTATAAGACGCCTCTGGGACTGGCAATCCGGGCCGTAGGAGAAAATAAGGATGCGGCAGAATCAGTTGGGATCAGTTCCAGAAAGATCCAGTATATTGCCCTGGTTCTCAGCGGCGTGCTGGCTTCCATGGGAGGCTTCTTCCTTTCCGGCGGATATATGAATATGTTTACAAAAGATATGTCCGGCGGCCGCGGTTTCATTGCGCTGGCTGCTGCCAGCATGGGAGGCAGTACGCCGGTGGGAAGTCTGCTGGTGTCTCTGCTGTTTGGTATTGCCCAGGCATTTGCCAATATTATGCAGCTGACCTCTATGATACCTTACGAAATTGTCCTGATGGTGCCTTATCTGGCAACCCTTGTGGGACTTGCAATATTCTATTACGGCCAGAAAAAGAAAAAGGAGCGTTTAAGTGGAAAATAGAAGAAAAATTATCATGGACTGTGATCCGGGAATTGACGATGCGATTGCCCTGTGTCTGGCGGCTGCTCATCCGGAAGCCTTTGAACTGCTGGCAATTACCACAGTAACCGGGAATCAGTCCATAGAGAAAGTAACGACAAACGCCAGAGATCTGGCGGAGTTTTATGGGTTGGATGTCCCGGTGGCAAAAGGTTCTCCCGTGCCTCTTCTGCGCAGTCCTCTTCCTGCGGCAGACGTTCACGGGAAGAACGGGCTGGGAGAAGTGGAGCTGCCACAGGCCAAGAAGGAACTGGCTTCTGAAAATGCCGTGGCATTTATGCGGGATCTGATTATGAATCTTCCGGAGGGAGAAAAGGTAACTTTGGTTCCCACAGGCCCTCTGACCAATATTGCTTTATTGTTCCGTGTATTTCCCGAGGTGAAGGAACGGATTGAGGAAGTGGTGCTCATGGGAGGCAGCGCTTCTTACGGAAATGTAACGCCTACGGCAGAGTTTAATATTTATGAAGATCCGGAGGCGGCGCAGATTGTTTATAACGAGGGAGTTCCCACAGTCATGTGCGGACTGGATGTAACCAGGAAATGCGGACTGACCAGAAACCAGATTGCCAAGCTTGCCCAGAGCAAGGGAGAGGTTTCCAGACGGATCGGAGATATGCTGGGCTTCTATCTGGAGGGAAAATCTTACAAACATGCGCCCATGTGTGTCATTCACGATGCAGTAACCTTTATGTATCTGCTTCATCCGGAACTCTTTAAAGGAGAGAGAATGCCGGTTACCGTGGAGTGCAGCGGCGGCGTCAACCGGGGAATGACCATCTGCGATCGGAGATGGTGGCTTTACGATAAGGAAGACTGTCCGGTCTGTGTTCTGCTGGACGCAGATGAACTGAAATTCCAGGAATATATGATAGAAGCCATTTATGAGATGGATGAAAGATTAAAAAGTTAAAAGAAACTTCCGTATGGAACAGGACAAAGCCTGTTGTTTCATACGGAAGTTTTTATGTTGTTCTGTAACTGGAATTTAATTCTGCGGAAACAGTTTTCCGAAAGCCTCGTCGGAAAGGAGGGCGCCTTCGGTTTCCACTACTGCGGAGGAAACCCGGTTTGCTTTCCCAAGAGCGGTCTCCAGATCGTCGCCCTGTTTCAGGCAGGCGATCAGACTTCCGATATGGGCGTCTCCGGCGCCGATGGTATCTGCCTGTCTGGCTCTGACGGAGGGAATGTAAGCTTCTTTTTGTCCGTCAAAATAGTAACAGCCTTTTTCTCCCAGGGTAATTACCACCAGATTGGAAGTTTTTTCGTACAGCCAACGGGCCGCTTCCTCTACATGTTCCATGCCGCTTGCTTCTTCTGCCTCCCGGCGGTTCAGATGGAGAATGGGTGAGAGGGAAAGAAGACGTTGGATTTTATGGGGTTCGATTTTTGTAAACCGGGGACCCGGGGCAAAATAAACGGTAAGCTGTGGATTCTCACAGAGAAAGTCAATAATTACGTCGCCGGTTACCTCCTCGATTTCCAGGCCGCACAGATAAACCGAATCAATCTGTGACAGATCCAGAAGGGAAAACCACTCCTTTTGAAACAGGTATTCTGCTCCGTGGTAACAGACAAAGGTACGTTCTCCGGTGGTCTCCACAAAACAGTAACAGCAGCCGTTTTCCTGCTGTGGAGTGGGTATGGGAGAGACGATTTGCCGCTTCCTTAGCTCTTCCCGGACAAAGTTTCCGTAGACGCCGGTTCCAACCGGGGAGAATAAAAGGTAGGGCGCCTGAAAATGGCGGATAGAATCGGAGACATTATAGGCGCATCCGCCCAGGGAAAGCTGCTGCTTTATTACATGGACGTCTTCTCCGGTACGGGGAAGACGGTTTTCCAGATTAATAACCACATCGGCAACGGTAGAACCGATGACTAAAACCTTTTTCATGGGGAAAACTCCTTTATTTTCAGAATTGCTTTGATGTAACAGTTCAGCTCATAGGTCTGCCCGATTGAAAAATCATGCGAGCATGATTTTCTCTCACG
>ERZ1643250.2229-NODE-2229-length-14970-cov-5.550989_pt1 | contig 14970 bp, 14 predicted proteins | sample MGYA00579262_ERZ1643250 | MGnify/ENA primary metagenome ERZ1643250 (study PRJEB29033, sample SAMEA4952265) | chicken gut metagenome | biome: Broiler Chicken; feature: Gastrointestinal Tract; material: Caecum | place: Ireland | collected 2018 | study: Broiler...
AGTCTCCTTTGACCTGTTTTCTATATCCGGCACTTTTGCTTCCTTCCGCTCTTCCGCCGCGCCGGCTTCCCGCCGCTTACCGGGCTTCCAGCGCCTGGCGGATATCCTCAGCCATGTCCTCTACGGCCGCTCTGGAGGCGTCTCCGAAGTTCTCCGGACCGAAGGACGCATATTTTTCCTGCTTGTAGGCAGCGATGATGCCTCTGGAAGAGTTTACGATGGCGCCCAGCCCGTCTTCATTGAAGAAGTTCACCAGATCCTTCCCCTGGCCTCCCTGGGCTCCATATCCCGGCACCAGGATGAAGGTCTTCGGCATCAGCTTCCGGAGGACTGCTCCCATCTCCGGATAGGTGGCGCCCACAACGGCTCCCACATAGCTGTAGGTGTCGCCCATGTGCTCCTCGCCCCACTGGGCCACTTTTTCTCCTACCAGCTCATAGAGAGGCCGGCCGTCTACCAGCTGATCCTGAAATTCTCCGCTGGAAGGATTGGAAGTCTTCACCAGGACAAAGATTCCCTTGCCTTCCTCCTGGCATACTTCGATAAAGGGCTTTACGCCATCGCTTCCAAGGTAGGGATTCACCGTGGCGAAATCCTCATCAAAGGGCACATAACATTTGCTTCCCACCTGAATCTTTCCCAGATGACCCACCGCATAGGCCGCGGAAGTGGAACCGATGTCCCCGCGCTTAATATCTCCGATAACCACCAGATCTTTGGACTTGCAGTAGTCAATGGTTTTCTTGTATGCCTTCAGGCCTTCGATTCCGAACTGCTCGTACATGGCAATCTGAGGCTTCACGGCGGGAATCAGATCATACGTCTTGTCCACAATCTCCTTATTAAACTGCCAGATAGCCTCCGCCGCGCCTTCCAGGGTCTCGCCGTATTCCTCAAAGGCCTTTTTCTGGATATGCTCCGGGATATAAGAGAGCATCGGGTCAAGGCCTACCACAATGGGGGCTTTCGTCTTCTGAATCTTCGCAATCAGTTTGTTAATCATATTGATATCCTCCTTGGAATTGTTTTCCGTATCTGAAATAACTGTACCCTAAACCGGGCACGCCGTCAAGTTCCGGCTGGCGTAATAACGGACATAAATTCCGTCCTCCCGGTATTCCTCCTCCAGAATCTGCGCGTATCTGCGGATGCGGGCAATGTCACCGGCCTGGGCGTAAGGATAGACCTTCTCCACCAGCACACGGCTCTCTCTCAGATAGTCCTCCAGAAGCTCCTGGAGCTTTAAGAGTCCCTCTCCCGTAGCCGCAGAGATTCCCAGCGTCCGGCTGGCCTTCAAGTCTTTGGGAAGCTCCGCGCCTTCCGTCAGATCCCTCTTATTAAACAGGGTGATCACCGGCTTTCCGGTGATATCCAGCGCCTGCAGCGTCTCATAGACTGTCTCCATCTGCGCATCCATCTGGGGACTGGAGCTGTCCACCACATGCAGGATAAAGTCCGCGTACCTGGCTTCCTCCAGGGTACTTTTGAATGCCTCCACCAGATGGTGCGGAAGCTTTCGAATGAATCCTACCGTATCTGTCAGCAGCAGTTCCTGGCCGCCAGGCAGCTTCATGCGCCGGGTGGTGGGGTCCAGTGTGGCAAAGAGCTTATCCTGGGCGAGGATGCCTGCTCCGGTCAGCGCGTTCATAAGCGTAGATTTTCCGGCGTTTGTATAACCCACCACAGCCGCCACAGGCACCGCGCGCTCCAGCCTCTGCTTTCTCGCCGTATCCCGGTGCAGCTGCATCTGCTTCAATTCCCTGTTCAGCCTTGCCAGACGGCTTTTGATCAGTCTCCGGTCTGTCTCCAGTTTTTTCTCTCCCGGTCCTCTCGTTCCAATGCCGCCTCCCAGACGGGAAAGGGATTTTCCCAGGCCGGACAGGCGGGCAAGCCGGTACCCCAGCTGGGCCATTTCCACCTGAAGCTTTCCTTCTCTTGTAGTGGCATGCTTCGCGAAAATGTCCAGAATCACCAGCGTGCGGTCCATGACCTTCAGCTCCAGCTCTTTCTCCAGGCCGCGGAGCTGGGCAGGGGAAAGCTCGTCGTCGCAGATCACGCCGTCTGCCCCCAGCTCTTCTGCCAGAAGGCGCACTTCTTCTATCTTTCCTTTTCCAATATAGGTGCCGGGGTGAGCCGCTTCCCGGTTCTGAATGACTCTTCCCAGGACCACCGCTCCCGCCGTGTCAGCCAGCTCTCCCAGCTCATCCAGGGAGGCTTCCATATCCTCATCCTGCGTGCTTACGCCGATCAGAAGGACCTTTTCCTCCTGTTCCTGATTTTCATAGAAATCTGCCAAGATCGTTCTCCATTTCTGTCTCTTGAATGACTGCTGTTTTTCAGGTTATTTTCGGGGTTCTCCGGCGTCTTCCCTTTCCCAGTATGCCCTGTTCATGGTACAGCGAAGCACCAGGCCGCGGGGAAGCCTCCGGTATGCCTTTCCCAGCCGGTATCCCAGATATTTGCAGCCGCTCTGCCAGACAAGAACCGCAATCAGCCAGGGCTTCCCGATCTGCAGGCAGTGGGCTGCCGTCTTTTTCACCAGGCGGATTCCCTCCCCCTCGGAGGCCACGCCCCCGAAAATCTCCGGGTGCTCCGCCTGGGACACTGCCAGATCAAAGTTCCGGTGAAACTGTTCTCTGCCGCTGTAATTGTGGGAATGAATCACCTCCGCGTCCGCCGCATAAGCGATGGCATAGCCGCTCTGAATCAGTCCGCCCGCATAGATCATATCCTCGTTGAAAATCGTTCTGCGGGGAAAGCCGCCCTGGGCCAGATAAGTCTCACGCTCATACATAGCGCAGACATTGGAGCAGAAAAAGGTCTTGATGCCCAGCTCCGGCAGGTCTGCCGCCGTCTTGATCCGGCTTTTCTCCGGATAATTAAAGTTCCGGGTATACCGTTCCAGCTCCCTGCAGTCCTCTTTGGGCAGCTGTCTGGCATAGGCTGCCTTCACCCTTTTATCCCCGAAAGCCGCCGCAAGCCTTTCCACCAGATGATCGTCTGCCGGAAGGGCGTCCTGAGTCAGAAACAGCAGATAATCCGCCTCAGAAAGCCTCGCCGCGCGGTCCCGGGTCCCTCCGTGATCAAATTCATTTTTTTCCAGGGATACCACCTGGATTTCGGGCCGGTCCGCAAGCAGCTTCTCCACATCCACCTGGGACCGGGTATTCATCACAAGGATTTTGCGCACGGGAAGCGTCTGTCTCTCCAGCCGGTCTATCAGCTCCAGAAATTCGGCTCCGGGCCGGTATGCCGGGATAATCACATCGATCTTCATGTTATTCTCCACTCGGTAAAAATGGACGAGGCAAATCCTTCCCCGTCCATTTTGTTTCTTCTATCTCTGTCTTTTCAGGGTCCGCTTTCCGGCGGGCCTGCCTGACAGTCCTTATTCACTGCTGCTGTCTGTCTCCTGCGCCGTCACTCCTGTGTCCGCGATAATCTTATCGTTGATCTCAAGTACAGTCGGTGAGGGATAGTAATCGTCCTCATCAAACAGGAACTTATGCAGCTCCGTCACATTTGCCACCAGATCCGCAGGAACTACCACCTGCTGGCCGTCCATTCTCGCGTCCGAGCGGTAACTTGGGAAACCGCTGCTCTCGCCCAGCTCATAAGACATCATGCTGGCCGCCATGCCAATCAGAGTCGTCTGCGGAATATTCGTAGCTATCAGCGGGAATACCTCATCGATAATGGAATTGATCGTACCAAGCCCCGCTGACTTGGCTTTTTCCACAATCTGCTCAATCACCCGGCGCTGGCGCTCCGTTCTCTCAAAATCGTTGTTTCCTACCTTACGGATACGGCAGTAAGCCGTAGCCTGCACGCCGTACAGAGTCTGAAGTCCCGGCTCTGTAATAAAATCGTTGTAGGGATTAATGGAGTCATCCTCTGCTTTCTCAGCGATCTCGGTTGTCTCGTACATGTAACCGTTGATAGCGTCGATCTCTTCCTCTTTGACGTCGATCTCCACGCCGCCCAGCAGATCCACCGTCTTAATCAGGGCGGTAAAATCTATACTCACATAATACTTGATATTCAAATCCAGGTTTGTATTCAGCATCTCCATGGCCTGCTTGGGGCCGCCTTTGGAATAAGCCGCGTTACACTTTCCGTAAGTATCGTCCGCCCGGTTCAGATAGGTATCCCGGTAAACGGACATCAGACGCACTTCCTTCGTCTCATTGTTGATACTGGCGATGATGATGGTATCGCTCAGCTCTCCCTCTCCAAGACTTCCCGGAGTTCTGGAGCCAAGGCCAAAAAGGGCGATATTCGTATACCCCTTCAGAAGCTCTGCCGTATTCGCGTCCATATCCTCATTCTGGCCCACCTCATCGGGATCAACTCCCAGGTTCTGGAGCTTTCCAATCTTGCTCAGACCGAAGACGCAGACGCCAAGCACCAGAATCAGCACAAATTCCACAGCCAGCATCGCAATCAGTTTTCTTTTCCGCTTTGCTTTCTTGATCTTTTTCTGCTCCTTGCGGCTCAGTTTATATTCGCCGTACTCATCTCTTTCTCTGTGAGTTCCGCGTTCCCGCCGGCTTTCGTTTCCCGTTTTCTTTCTTCTCGCATTTCTGCTTTTCGTATTGGTTGTCATAACATAACCCTTTCTGTTTCCCAACATTTAATAGGCGTTCTTGTTAATGAAGCCTTTGAAAATTGTCAGAAATAAGATTTTTATATCAAACCCCAGCGTCCAGTTCTCAATGTAATAAAGGTCATATTCTATCCTCTTGCGGATGGAAGTATTTCCACGGTAACCGTTGATCTGTGCCCAGCCGGTCATGCCCGGACGCACCTGGTGTTTAATCATATAACGCGGGATCTCCTCCCGGAACTTTTCCACAAAAAACGGACGCTCCGGACGCGGTCCTACCAGACTCATATCCCCTTTTAAAATATTGAAAAGCTGCGGAAGCTCATCAATGCTGGTCTTCCGTATGATTTTTCCTACTTTTGTAACTCTCGGATCTCCCGGAACTGTCCAGGCGCCTCTCTCTTTCTTTGGAGACTGCACATCCATGGAGCGGAACTTGTACATCCGAAATGTCCTGTTATGAAGTCCTACCCTTTCCTGTGTATAAATCAGCGGGCCCGGAGAAGTCAGTTTGATGGCGATGGCCGTCACCAGCATCACAGGCGAAAAGATAATAATCGCGCATACCGCCCCTGCCAGATCCATGGAGCGCTTCATAAACGCGTTAAAGGTATTGGTCAGCGGCACATGACGGATATTGATCACCGGAAGGCCCATCAAATCCTCCGTATAAGGACGGGTAGGAATGATATTATTGTAATCAGGAATAAACTTTGTATGCACACCGGATTTTTCACAAACCGCTACGATATGCTCCAGCTTGGAATACTCACTTAAGCCCAGAGTAATCGCGATCTCATCCGGCTTCGCGGTCTCCAGAACTCCGGCAATCTCTTCCGTCCTTCCAAAGACCTCCACACCCCGGTATTTCATGCCGCACTGGACATTGTCATCCAGGATGCCCATGATATCGTAGCCCCATTCGGGATTGGCCTTGATCCGGTCAATGTATTCCTCAGCCGCCCGGCTGTAGCCCACCAGAATCATATGCTTCTGATTGAAGCCTTTCTGGCGGATATGCTGAAGCACCAGACGGATAAAATTGCGGAACAGGCATTCCAGCGTGATATTGGCAAGATAAAACCATACCAGCATCATACGGGAATAGTTGTTCGTAAATTCCACATTTTCCCTGAACAGGAACATGGCTGTCATAAACAGCACAATACCGATGGTGTTGGCCTGTACGATCTTTTCGACCTCTACCCGCTTCCTGCGGACGCTCTTTGTGGCATACAGGCCAAAAGCCGCGTACAGTATCAGATAGAGCGGAATCAGGAAGGGCAGCATGCTCATGTAATGCTGGAACAGAAAACCCGATATTCCACCCAGCATCTCAAACTGTATCGCCCATGCCAGGATATAGGCCGCCGCAATAATAAACGCGTCTATCACCACATGCAGCCGGTTAAAATGACGCTGGTTGTCCTTAATCACACTCTCTCACCCAAATCTCTTAACAACATTGATCCATAATTCTAACTGGATTTTAACATAGCAGGGCAGGTTTTTACAACTGAACTTTACCCTGGTGCCTTTTCCACACATGCGAACCCCCTCCAGAAGTCCCCGGGCATAGATGCCGCCCATGCCCTTTCTGAGGAAAAATAGAAATTTCACTCCAAAGCCTGCCAGCAGAAACGGCAGATTCATAAGGAGCTGAAGAAAAGGCATATTTTTCCATATCAGATAAACATTATTGCGGGAGCTTAAGGTTACTTTGAATTCATTATACCTTGACCCGCTTGTGCCGCTTCCCGCGTGGAGAACTTTTGCCGCCGGGACATACAGATTCCTCCAGCCCGCGATCCGGGCTCTCCAGCCTACATCGATATCTTCCAGGTAGGCAAAATGGGCTTCGTCAAAATAACCGATTTCTTCAAATACGTGTTTCCGGTAAACTGCCGCCCCCGCGCAGGCCGCAAAAATTCTTCCCGGTTTCTCATAGTATTCCACCGGACGGTCCTTTCCTCTCGCGTAAGCCCAGCCAAGAGCGCAGTAAAAATTTCCTGCGTCGTCTATCTTCTCCGGGTCATGAAGAGAAATCAGCTGCGCCTGTGCGGAAAAAGCGCGGCTGTCCGCCTCAAGCGCTTCCGCCAGGGCTTTCGTAAATCCGGGAAGCACCTCGGTGTCGTTATTCAAAAGAATCACATAAGGCCGCAAAGACGCCCGGATTCCTTCATTAACCGCCCTTGGGAAACCATAATTCTGGTCAAGGGCAATCAGGCGCACCTCCGGAAAACACTCCTGTACAAGCTCTCTGCTTCCGTCAGAGGAGCCGTTATCCACCACCAGAATCTCCGACCGGGGCGCGTCTGCAAGCAGAGCTTTCAGGCATGTCTCAAGAAAGGCCATTCCATTGTAATTGGGTATCACCACGGATACCTTCTCACCTGCGTTCATACATCACCGCCCACGGCTCATAATAAATATGATACCCTTTTTCCTTCAGCTGTCTGCACAGCTCCGGGACCGATACAGTCTCACGTTCTCCCAGCAGTTCTCTTCGAATCAGAAAACAGTCTGTGGGAGCCTCCAGCTCCTGCTGAAGCAGGGCTCTGTGAAAATAGCCGGAATATCCCGCTTTCAGCCCTTCCATTCCCTGCGCAAACGGATCATGGACGCCGGCCATGCGGATATCGCACCGCAGCCTCTTATCCTTTCCATACACCCGCGCGCAGGCCATTCCCGCGTCCTGCCTTTCCAGGCAGGCCAGCAGCTGCTTCCAGAAGCCTTTATTTATCTTTGCCCTGCGGACACAGGTAAAAAGCACATAATCTTCCTTTCCCAAAATTGTTACAGAATTATTACATGCCTTATCATAATATACAACGTTTACACCCGTTTGTCCATCAAAATTTTCAAAAGATTTTATTAATAATTCTAAACTTTCCGGGTAGCAGACCCTGAAAAATCCATAATTTTCCGTATTCAGGACTTTCCCGGGCGTGCCCATTCTCTCCAGATGGGCTGCCACAGCTCTTTTTCCGGACTCAAACGCATAAAGCTTGCTCTCCGGATTTCCGGCTGTGGAGGAGGCATGACAGCGCCAGGAATATAATACCCGGGGCACATGGAGGATTTTGTCCGCCTTCTCCGTACAGCGGAAGATAAAGTCATGATCCTGAGCCCCGTCGAATTCCTGGCGGAACCCTCCGGCTTCCAGCGCGATCTCCCGCTTCACCACAAAGAAATGGCAGATGTAATTATTGCTCCTTAAGTATTCCCCGTTGAAATCAGGCTTGAAGTGAGGCTGGAAATGGCAGTTCCTCTCCGGGTCCAGCTTATCCTCATCCGTATACACCACGTCTGCCGGTTCTCCGTCATTTAAGGCCCGCACGATCTCAAAAAGGGCCCCTGGAAGAAGCAGATCATCGTGATCCAGAAGGCCCACGTAGGCCCCGGACGCTTCCCCGAGGGCCGCGTTTGTATTTCCTGAAATTCCAAGATTTTCGTCCAGCTTCCGGTAGCGCACCCGGCTGTCTTTCCGGGCATACGCTTCCGCAATCCGCTTCACCCCGTCCGACGGGCTTCCATCCGCGATGCACAGCTCCAGTCTGCCGTAGCTCTGTTGCAGCACAGAATCTATCATCTGGCGCAGAAAAAGCTCCGGCGTCTCGTAAGCCGGCACAAGGATGCTAATCAGGGGAGAGAACGCAAATTCCACGCTCCGCTGTCTTTCCGTCTCTTCCCTGTCAGGAAGCTGTCCCAGAAGCCAGTCCTCATATCCCGCTTCCGCCCGGTTTCTGTCTCTTCTCTCTTTCACCTTCCGGTAAAGACGCAGTACGCCATACCGCCTCACAAAGCGCCAGCCGCGCCCGAAGAGTCCGATCAGTTTTCCCATGAAGCGCTCCTAGAAGGTCACTTCGCCGTCGTGGGCGATGAGAGACGCGGACTGCACAGTGTCAAGAGCGCAGACTTCCTTGACGAACGCACTCTCATCCTTTACCTTTACTTCCACAATCATATCCATGCCGCCGCCTGTGAGATTGCGGGATCTCACCTTGTAGAAACGGCTGTATTTCCTGGTGATATCCAGCACCCGGGACTCCTGATCCGCGTCGGCAAGATTCACCACCAGCATCATAGGCGCCCTGGAAGCCGGAATATTCTCCAGAACAAGGACGAGCACCGTCACCACAAGGCAGGTCAGAAGGGCTACTTCATAAAGGCCGGCGCCGCAGATGATTCCGATACTGATAGACCAGAAAAGAAATACCAGATCCATCGGGTCCTTGATGGCCGTACGGAAACGCACAATAGACAGAGCGCCGACCATACCAAGGGAAATCACCAGGTTGGACTGCATGGCCAGAATGATCGCCGCCGTGATCACGGAAATCGCCGCCAGGGATACATTAAATCCCTTTGAATAGAAGGATTTCCGGGTCATCAGCCGGTAGATCAGGAAGATATAACAGGCAAGAACGCAGGTCACCACAAAGGTAGCCATAATCCGTCCGGCCGAAATATCCATGCTTGTGAACCCTTCCAGAACCGAATTTTTAAACATGTCTTGAAAACTCATTTAGTGTTCCTCCATTTTTTATATATGAATACACGCCGCGCCGGGCGCAGCCGTTATTCTCTCTGTATCTCCCATCTGCGTTCCCGCCGCTTCTTAAGCCCGCGTTCCGGAAAGGGAATATCTTCTGCAGAGATAATATTTGGAAAAAGTGGTCTGCCTCAGACGGGACAGCTGCAGGTTCCTGCACAGATAATCCGGCAGAAATTCATCGTATTTCACCTCAAGAATCTGTCTGCCCGCCGGCATAATCGGCCTTCCCGGAATTCTTTTTTCCAGAAAAGACTGCACCGCGTCCGAGGAGCGGATATTGCGGTCAAAGGTCACCCGGGTATTTCCCAGCTTCTCCACAAAAGGCGTCCTGTCATACTCTACAATCACCTTCGGGCGCATCAGTCTCGTACGCATCAGAAGATTCAGCTTCTGCAGCACCGGAGGATAAGCCGGGTCTGCCGGAAGAGGCCGGCCGGCCATCAGCTCCCGGCACTGCTGCTCCGAGAGAAGGCAGGAAAGCTTCTGGGTCATGCTGTGTTCCTTTCGTTTCAGCTCCAGACTGATACGGCCCGGATCGGCATTGTAAATCCGGATGCGGAATTTTTCTCTCGGATCGGTGCCTATCTCGTTTTCGTTATAGCAGCTGTTGTAATAATCATCAAAATACAGGCTGCGGATCTGATAGGTCCCGTCAGCCCCCGCATGTCTGTCCGGGGAAATCAGATGACCTATCCTGTTTTCCAGAAGCGCCAGCTGGGCCTCTGACACCATATATTTGATCTCATTCCGGTAATCCATAGCTCTTCCTTTCCCTGGGGGCTTTACTCATATCCCAGCCCCATATATTCCTCCAGGTTTCCGTCAAAATAGTAATCCAGGATTTTCATGCGGTACAGGGCCATCCGGACGAACAGTTCGTAATCCTGTCCCGAATTGCTGTCCGGCCAGCGCTCCGCGTCCCGCTCCAGCGCCCCCGAATCCCGTACCTGATGAATCAGTCCGTCGATCTCCTCTGTAAGACTCTCATCCGAAAGCACTCCCTGGCGCAGTTCTTTCCACCTTTCAGACACATAATCACAGGAACCGTCCACATCAAGCTCAATGAGCCGGTCTCCGAAGCTCCAGTTGATTCGCTCTGAATAGAGCGCAGTGAAAAGCCCCACATCCCATACGTTATCCCCGGTTCCTTCGCTGAGAGCGTCTCCCCAGGTAATGTCCATATCCCATGGGGCAAAATAAACCACCTGACGGTTCCCCCTGTTTTTTGCCACATAATACATGTTTTTCCCACGGTTGTCAATTCCAAGAACCGCCTGAAGGTAAATCCAGATATCCAGAGCCCCTTCCCTGTCCGTAAGCTCAGAAGCCGCTGCCGCAAAAGCTTCATCGTCAGACAGATCCCGCAGCTCCAGGTAAGACAAAAGCGGCTCCCAGGAAGTCCTGTCTATCACTGTATGGCTGCCCTTCAGTTCAAAGCCGGAAAGGGTCTCTCCGTAAGCCTCCTGATTCAGCAGTTCTTCCGTAGACACATCCTGAGGCGTCACAGACTTATAGGAATATTCCTCCTGGCCGCCCTCCCCTTCCTTCGTCCGGTCCAGCTGTTTGGAATCCACCGGTTCCATCAGCACATAAAGTCCCCAGTACTCATGATTGAAAAAGACCTCCACATAAGTCATCCTTGTGCCAAAATACGCTTCCGGGAACTCCTCCTGATAAGCTCCTATTTCCGCCCAGATATCCGCGCTCAGCTTGTCACGGATTTTGGAGGAATCGCTGTACATGGCATTGAGCAGCCATTCATCATCATTTCGAAGCCCGAACAGGGATTTTTTATCCTCCACAATCTCCCCGTTCTTATTCTGCTTTTTCAGGCTCAGCTTATATCCCTTTTTCTCATAGGTGCGGCTGGTATTTCCCCTGATATTTGCTTCCAGGATACTCGAAGAGGTCCAATCCACTTTTGTGCTGCTGTCCCAGAAATAGGCGCTTCCGCCAAAGATTTCCGCGTCCGCGTCCGCTTCGGTCTCAATGGAAACCACTGAAAGACCCGTAACCGTCAGCCAGCATTCCTGATATTCTCCGTCCCGCACCGCATAGAAACGAAATTTTGTGCCGTTTTTTATGGCCTCCTGCTTATCCGCGCCGGTAAAATCTTCCTCAAAAATCAGGCTTACGCCGGACGCGAGACTGGTAAGCTGCCCGCTCTCCCATGTATCAGTCTCCATATTCAGGGGCAGGTAGAAGGTAGACGTATTCCGGTCATAGGGCAGCTGCTCGCCGGAAAAAGCCAGTTCCGTGAAAAAGGGCTCCGCCGCCTGCGAATGAGTCGCCAGAAGCTGCGAAATCTCCTCTTCCGTTCCCTCCTGAAACGCGATAGGACCCTTCCATAACGGCCACAGGAACAGGAAAGCCAGACTACACGCCAGCAGTATCAAATTCAGCAAAAGAGCTCTCCGTTTCCTCACTCTACATATTCCTCCAAATCCAGATAGGCAAGCGGGTCCGTAAGCTGTTCGTCCAGAAAGGCCATCCGCTCAAGGACCAGCTCCTTCAGGCTTTCGTAATCATCGTTGTGTCCGCCGTTCACCCACAGAGCCTCATCCCGGGAAAAGGCGCCGGAATCCACCACCTGGCGGGCATACGCGTCGATATGTTCCGTCAGCCATTCATCGGAATACACCGTCTCCCGGAGCTCTTTCCACCTTTCCTTCACCTTTTCCCGGGCATTATCCACATCAAGCTGTATCAGCCGGTCGCCCAGCTTCCAGGCAATCCGCATAGTCAGAATCTCTTCCGAAAACCGGGTCCGGTTTCCCGCGTCAAAATCATGCACATTTCCCCAGGTATAATCCATGTCCCAGGGCATAAACCGTATCCGGTACTGTCCGTCTTCCCAGACAGTTGGATAGAAAATGTTTCTTTCTATATTATCCATGCCGATGACCGCCTGCAGATACAGCCAGACGTCCAGCGCATTATCCACATCGATCAGATTTCCTATCTCAGCTTTAAAATCCGAATCATCACCTTCCAGATAAGCCCGGTAGGTCTCCAGTATCTCAAAATCCTCTTCCGTCTGCTCCGTCCAGCTGCCTTTCAGCTCAAAGACACCCGCGTCCTTCTGCTTGTACAGATATTCCACCGGCTGCGCCTCGCCTTCCCCGGTCAGGTCCAGCTGCTTGTAATCCACAGGCTCCATCAATCCGTAGATTCCCCAGTACTCTCCGTTCTGAAACACCTCTATATATTCCATATGATACCCGTAGAAGCCTTCCCCGTCAATCTCCAGGGCTCCGGATTCATTCCAGATATCCAGGGACAGCTTGTCCCTCACCTTTGTATCCTCACTGTACATGGCATACAAAAGCCACTCATTATCACTTCTCATTCCCAGGAACGAGACATCATTCTTACGGAGAGCTCCGCTTCCGGTCTGATTCTTCTTGTACAGTGTGATTTTATAGGATTTCTTCGGATTCAGCCGGCTGCTTCCTCCCCGGATATGCCCGCTCATAACACTTTCCGTCACCCAGTCCTTCTTGGAATCCGCCTCGTAAAAGCGGAGAGTGCCGTAAATCTCATCATAGCGAATCTCAGCGCCCGTATCTGTATCCAGCGTCACTATCGGAAGTCCTGAAAAAACCACAGCATATTCCCGGTACACATCTTCGCTTACCGCCAGCAGGCGGTAGCTCTTTCCTGTCCGGACAGCCTCCTGCTTCTCATCCTCCATGGGATTATCCAGAAGATAAACTTTCACTCCGCCGCCTTCCGCCAGGAAAGTGCCGGTCTCCCAGTCTTCCTCGTCCATATCCACCGGAAGATAAAAGGTGCCGCTGGGCCTGTCGCAGGGCAGTTCCTCTCCCGCAAATATCAGCCCCTGGAGAAGCTCCTCCTCCGTGGCCGTCCGCCCCTCCCTAAGCGCCTCCGCTTCCTGCTCTGTAACCGCCTGACTCCCCATATCCGCCTCTTCCAGCGGGAAAACCACCAGTCTGAGATATCCGCAGACAAGCAGAAGCAGTCCGATTGCAAGCGCTGTCCTTCTATTCCGCATATCCGCTCCTTTCTCTATCCGAAAGTTCTCTATCAGAAAGATCAGTGCTTCTCAATAAAGATTTTTCTCGTAATGAAATTATAAACCATTACCACTGCCGTTGCAAAGATCTTCACAATCATGTAAGCATAACGCGCAAACGCTGACAGCATCTGGCTCTGCAGCATCAGTCCTTCCAGCCAGTCTGTTCCCAGCCACATAATAAGCTGGTTGATGCCAAGCCCGATCAGGCTCAGGATTACAAAAATGATAAACTGGGCCGCCTTGTTGGCTTCCTTGTCCGCGTCAAACACCACAGTAATGCTTAAAATATAGTTTACAATTGTCGAGATCGTGTAGGAACAGCCGCTGGAAATCAGCGACGGAATCCCCGCCAGTTCTGTCAGTCCGACCATGATGAAATAGTCGATGAAAAAGCAGAGGAAGCCCACGGCTCCGAATTTGATGATTTGTGCGAGTAATTTTTTCATAATTTTCTCCGTTGTTTTTGTATCCTTTTCTGCATTCTAAACTTACTCCCGGCTGTAAATCCGTCTTAGCTGTAAAATACCAGGATACCTGCCAGAATCAGAATATTGCCAAGAGTTTTTCTTTTCGTAATTTTCTCTCCGAAAAAAATACGGCTCCAGATCATAACCAGCAGAAAACCAACTGAATCTATTACAGGTCCATTTTTATAATCTACTCCCCGGTAGGCAAATACAGTCAGCAAAGTAGAAAGAACCATCATCCCATAACCTATAATAACCCAGGGATTTATGTATTCTCTCCATATGGAGGAATATGTTTTTAATGCACTTTTTTTCAGCAGGATCTGAGAAAATGACGCGATTACCACAGAACCAAGCAATAATAAATAATATTTACTTTCCATCCGTATTCACCAATATCGTACCTGCTAGGACAATTAATACGCCCAGCACATTATTTATGGTTACCCTTTCATGAAAAAAAATCACAGCCCAGACCAGAGACCAAAGTATCGCCATGGAACGGTTGGCATATGCAACCGATAAGTCGAACCTTTTTATTATTTGCTGCCAGAGAATCGCATAAACTCCCAGAATGGCAATCTCCATGCCATAAAAAAGAATAAACTGCCAGGATAACGTCTCGTATCCCGCCGCGCCCTTGGCCGCTACGCCGGACAATGTATAAATTACAATTACAAGCTGTAAAATCAATATATTTTTTAAACTTATTCGTTTCTTTTCCATATCTTTAATCTTTTTATAAATTTTCCAGTATCTCTTTTTCGCCTGGATGCAGTTCGTCTGCCTTTACCTTTGCCGTTCCGTAACGGAGCTTTGAAGCCAGAATACAAAGAGCCGCGGCTGCCGTCAGCACTGCTCCTGCCGCCACTCCATATCCACGAAGTACTAAGACAGGCAGAAATGTCACACAGGCAATGTCAATCAGGGAAATAAAAATCCACGCAAATCCGGAGTCCTCCAGGACACCGCTTTTGAATTCAGGATCTACGATCCTGAGAAGAAGCACTGCGATACTCATAACTCCCGTAGACCAGCCAAAAATATAGATTCCCCGCTCTACCCAAAAGTTGCGGAAAAATTTTCTGGAAATCACAAAAAAGAACAGTACAACAAACAGCGTTCCAAGAAGACATAATAACAGCATCGGCTTCCAATACTGAATCACAACGCTGATATTAATTGTTGCCACCCCAAAGCCAACCAGATAATCCGTCGCGCTGCTCCCAATTCTCGAGACCACTCTGCGGTCCACATAATCTTCCAGTCTGCACCATTTTAAAATCTTCTGCACAAGCAG
>ERZ1643250.2231-NODE-2231-length-14964-cov-52.342008_pt1 | contig 14964 bp, 21 predicted proteins | sample MGYA00579262_ERZ1643250 | MGnify/ENA primary metagenome ERZ1643250 (study PRJEB29033, sample SAMEA4952265) | chicken gut metagenome | biome: Broiler Chicken; feature: Gastrointestinal Tract; material: Caecum | place: Ireland | collected 2018 | study: Broiler...
AGCTGACAGGAAACGTGATAAAAGAAATCTATGTTCCTAAGAAGATTATTAACATAGTAATGAAATAATCTATATTTCAAATCGTGATAAGAGACGGCGCAGATAGTGGAGACATTATTTGCGTCGTTCTGTTATATAAGAAAATTCCTTTACCATCTGGTGGAATTTTTCTTCCCGAGCTGGAAGTAGAATAGAAGATCTGCCCTGGATTCGCCCAGGAATAGCCGGAAATGGTATATGGCTCCTACTTTTGAGCTTCTGGGGACGGTTATAAAAGAGAAAGAGGGATTGTAACCGTATTTATGGGACTTTAGGAACGGTTACAAAAGAGAAAGAGGGAAATAGAACCGTATTCATAGAACTTCTGGGACGGTTACAAAAGGGAAAGTGGGAAATAGAACCGTACTCATGGAGCTTCTGGAACAGTTATAAAAGGAAAAGTGGGAAAATAGCCGTCCTTATAGAGCCCAGGGGACGGTTATACATGGAAAAGTGAAAAAATAACCGTCCTTTTATTACTTTTGGGATGGTTGTATAGGAGAAAACTGAAGGGATAACTTAAATATGAGGAGTGCAAAGGATATTTGCGGCAAAATATAAGGAATGTAAAAGAGGTATTGCTTGCTGTTTGAGTATATACAGTTACAATGAAAGTATAAGGAGAAAGAAAAGATGCAGTTAGGTCAGATGATTGCAAAGATCAGAAAAGAACAAGGACTGACACAAGAAGCTTTTGCAGAAAAGTTTCATGTAACAAGACAGACTGTTTCAAATTGGGAAAATGAAAAAAGCTATCCTGATTTACGTACATTAGTAAAAATCAGTGATATGTTTCATATTTCTCTTGATGTACTGCTGAAAGGAGATTCTGTTATGGTACAGGATATCGATAAGAAAATAAAGAAGAACCCTCTCTACAAAGGTATTATCATAGGCTTAGTCATTATTGTTGCCGCTCTGTTTTCATTTATTTATTTCAATAATAGAAGTCTTAATGATACTGTTAAAGATACTATAGCCTGGAGCATTAATGACATAGAGATGATAGAAATATATGATTACGAAAGTAAAGAACTGGTTGCGCAATATGAGGACAGGGATAATATAGATCAGCTTATTTATACTTTGGATATTGAAAACTGGGAAAAGGCGGGAAAAATAAGTGCTGATTTTAGTCCGAAATATACCATAGAAATGTATCACGATACTGAAAAACAAGATACAAATAATGATATTGAAGAAATCACCGTTTATGGGAATGGAGAATATGCATCCATTTTTATTACTTCTCCGGGAGGGGCAAAACAAAATTACAAGACGAAGATTGATGTTTCAAATTTCATTGAAAACAAAAACTGAAAAAAGATTTTAGTTGAAAAAAATTTCTGCTTGACATATAATATACTTAACAAGGAAGCCGATACGATAGTTCACACCTATCCGTTTCCGGCGAAATATTGTACTGAGAATAGCACCTTTACTTTACCAGAGCGGGGGTGCTATTTTCTATGTGTAAAATTCAGAATGGCGACAATCAGTAAAGCAGTGCTTACAATCAGGCTTAATTCCTCATATGTACTCATAAAAACCGCCTCCTTTCTGCAAGGCTCAGAAACGGAGGTATTCACACCCTATCGGCTCCCTGGGTAAGTATATTATATTGTCATGGTTCAATCAGGAATCCTGTACCCCGATTCCCAGCAGAATTTCACGGTCTAGTTCAGGAAAGGGTATGACTGGAGCCGGAGCAGCTCCGTGTGTGCTGATGATCTTTTCCATCCAGATCATATGGTACCAGCGGCCAAATTTTAGACCGCAGTTATAAAACTTTCCAGCCAGACGATAGCCCAGATGGGCATGAAATTCTGCACTGTTTTTGGTCAGGTATTCGTCTTCTGTCTCAGGATATCCGATACAGGCATATAAATTCGTGATATTCTGAGCTTTGCAGATTTCTTCAATGGCACTGTAAAGCTTTCTGCCGATTCCCATTTTACGTTTGGTCTCATCAAGATAGATGGTCATTTCTGAAGAATGGTCGTAAGCAACTCGTCCTACAAAATCGCTTGTATAGGCATAACCTAGGATTTCACCCTCCTTTTCTGCCACGAGATAGGGATGCTTTTTTAGTGTGTTTATTATTCTGCCTTTGAACTCATCAAGAGAGGGTACCTCATACTCAAAAGAAATAGCAGTTTTCTCTACATAAGGCCGGTAGATTTCCAGCAATTTTTCTGCATCCTCTGTTCTTACTATTCGAAGCTTTATATCTGATATCATAAATTATTTTGGGCCTCCATTCAAATATACTTCGGATTATATGTTTGGTAAGATTATATTATCGGAGAAGGGAGAAGTCAATGAACCGGAAAAATTCTTTAGCATTCTTTAGTGGAAAAAGAACAGTAAAAACCTTCAGGTATATATTCCACAACTAAAACATAGCTTCTTCAGCCATTTCCCATGGTCTATAATATAGGTGACTATAAACAGGAGGTGAAGCTGTGAAAAAAACAGACTGTTAGCGGGCTGTCTGGCATTGGCGGTTTTTGGGGCAGGCTGCGGGCAAACAGGAACTGAGGAAAACAAAAGGAGCAGTGAGCAGTCTGCGCCAGTCAGGGAAGAAAGCCTGGATCAGGAAGAAGCTTCAGAACAGACAGAAGAGGCGGCGACAGAAACGGAAGGTGAAACAGTAACAAGAGGAGCGCTCCCGGAAGAACTGGCAGAGATTCCCCAGGATTATTTTTCTCAGTCAGATCAGCAGGGAACCCTCGTGGAATTAGAATATGACACCTATGAGTCTATGACCTATGAGGAGCAGGAACAGGTCCTTCATAAACGGGCGATTGTATATCTGCCTTACGGCTATTCAGAAGATACCCAATATGACGTATTTTATTTAATGCATGGAGGATGGAGCAACGAGACTACATACCTGGGAACGCCGGATCAGCCTGGTGAATTTAAAAATGTGCTGGACAATGGTATTGCCGATGGAAAGATCCAGCCAATGATCGTGGTTTGTCCCACTTATAATAACGAAAGTGAATCGGACAGCTCTGACTATTCCCTGGCTCTCCGGCTGACTGAGAATTACCACAACGAGCTGATCAATGATCTGATACCGGCAGTGGAAGGTACATATAGTACCTATGCGGAGGATACAACTTTAGATGGAATCCGAAGCTCCAGAGATCATCGGGCTTTCTGCGGTTTTTCCATGGGCTCTGTGGCAACCTGGAGGACTTTCCAGTATTGTCTGGATTATTTTCGATATTTTATGCCCTCCAGCGGAAATCTGACCTCAGATGGCGAGTACATGGCTTCTATTGTGAAAGATTCCGGACATGAATGGGATGACTTTTTTATCTTTGCAGCCTCTGGGACTGAAGATTTTGCCTACGCTTCTTTTAAGAATCAGATAGAGGCTATGGCAGATGTCAGTGACGGCACATTTCGCTATGCAGATAATGAAAGAGAGGGTAATCTGTATTTCCTGGAGCAGGAGGGAGGCGTCCATAGCGGTGAGTATGCCATGGAATATTTCTATAACGGTTTATGCTGGATCTGGAAGTAAAAGGCATGTCAGCGCAGATGACATACGGAGCCTTGCAAGAATGCAGACAGTATTCTAAAATTTAAAAACACAGGAGGAATTTTAAAATGAGTATTTTATTTATTAACGGAAGTCCAAACAAGAACGGAAACACAGCAAAGCTGGCGGCAAAGCTTCTGACAGGAAAAGAGTATGAGACTTTGGAGCTGGTAGATTATAAGCTGTATGCCTATGGACAGAAATTCGAAGATGACCAGTTTTCAGAGATTTTAGAGAAAATGAAAGAAGCAGATACAATTGTTATCGGCTCTCCTGTCTACTGGCATAATATGTGCGGAGCAGTGAGAAACCTCCTGGACCGTTTCTACGGCCCTGTGAGCTCAGGAGAACTGTCAGGAAGAAAATTCGCTTTTATATTCCAGGGGGCCGCACCGGAGCTGTGGATGCTGGAAAAAGCAGAGTATACCATGAGCCGTTTTGCAAAAATGTATGGCATGGAATATGCAGGTATGGTGACAAATGAGAGAGAAGCAGAAAAAGTTTCTGAAAAACTTGGGAGGTAAGCGCTGATGAAAAGACCTTATGTGATCTGCCATATTCTTAGTTCCCTGGATGGAAAAATCAACGGTCCTTTTATGGGGACAGAAACTGTGGCAGGATTGAGCCGCGAATATGGAGCTATCCGCAGCCAGATGCAGGGAGATGCCTGGATGTACGGAACGACTACTACCAAGGAATTTACCGGATTTGCAAAACCAGTGCTGGAAGAGAAAAACCAGGTGCCGGAAGGTGATTTTGTGGCAGATGACCGGGCAGAAATGTACTATGTATCTCTGGATATCCAAGGGGAGATTGGCTGGCAGTCCGGAACTTTTGATAACAGGGGCAGGGGAGAAGCCCATGTCATTGAAATTCTTACAGAAGCAACCTCTGCTGCGTATAAAGCTTATCTGAGAAGAAGAGGAGTTTCCTATATCCTTGCCGGAAAGGATGAGCTAGACTGCAGGATGGCATTGGGAAAATTATATGAACTTTTTCATATTGAAAAATTGCTGATCTGCGGCGGCGGTATGGTAAACTGGAGCTTTCTCCAGGCAGGAATGGTAGACGAGCTTAGTCTTGTGCTGGCGCCGGTAACAGACGGAGGAAAGGGTTCAGCCTCCCTCTTCGCCCAGCTTCCTTCTCAGATGGACGGGAGTCCGGTAGAGTTTACTCTGGAAAAGGCAGAGAAAATTGGAGACGGCGGGCTGCACTTAAAATATCTGGCCAAGAACGCTTTGTAAAATCTTATAGATGATTTCTCACAGAGAATGTGTTAGAATCGAAGAAAGCACAGAAGATGTGAGGAATAAAATTGGAAGAATTAAAAGTACATACGTCTTATGGAAATATAAATGTTTATAAAAGAGGAACTGGAGAAAAAATCCTCTTTCTCCTCCACGGCAGCGGCACAGACAGCGCCATGCTTTCCTGGTGGGGGATGATGAAAAATTTTACCAGAGAATATACGGTATACGCCCCAGACCTGCTGGGCTACGGAAAAAGTGACAAGCCGGATATACGAGGCGAAAATTTTTATCCTGTTCATATCCAAGCCCTGAACGAAATGGCAGATCAGTTGGGGGCCGAAGAATTCTATCTGGCAGGTCTGTCTATGGGTGGAGCAGTGGCCATTGGATATGCGTTGAAATATCCGGGCAGAGTAAAGGCCTTATTCCCCATTGATTCCTGGGGACTGACCTTAACTCTGCCATTTCATCCTTTGTCTTACTGGTTTATACAGAAGACAAATCTGACCCTGTGGCAATATAAGCTTTTGGGAAAAAGCAAATGGCTGGTCCAGTACATGCTTCAGGAGTATCTCATTGGGAGTAAACGGAAAATAACCAATAAAATGCTGGGTGAAGTTCAGAAAGCCTGCCAGGAGGAATCCTGCGGAAAGGCTATGCAGGATTTTCAGAGAAGCTCCTGTGATAAGAAGAGGGCAATTCCCTGTTATGTTCAGGAACTGCATAAGCTGAAAATGCCAGTGATCTTCATACACGGGGAAAAAGATCCTCTGGTACCGGTAAGCGATATTTTTAAGGTGGTAAATTTATGCCCCAATGGAAAAGTTCATGTAATGAGAGGCTGTAAGCACTGGCCTGTAAGGGAGCGTCCCGAAGAGGTGACCATGATCATCTTGGAAAATACAGATGAGAGGCAGGCAGAGGAAAATGGATAAAAAAGTCTGTGATACGGCCACAATATAATAAAAACCCGGCTGGTCAGGATATAGAGATTAATAGGAAATGCTTTTCCCTGCAGGTTATGATAAAATAGTACCATCATTTATGGCAATATACAGAAGACAGGGGAGAGTGGACATGAAGAAATATCTGGGTCTGCTGCTGGGCGGATGTTTGCTGGCAGGATGCAGCATGGCGGACTTTAACGGGAGCAGAACGGGAAATGACAGCCAGTTCCTTATGGAATATACGATTTTAATACTACAGATTCCCAGTTGCTGGAGCTGAAAAAGGGAGATAAGATACACGGAGAAATTGAAAAGAAAGCAGGAAAACTTGCTGTTACCATTCAGCAGGAAGGGAAAGAGCCTATTTTAGAGAGCCGGGATATGCCCTCAGGTTCCTTGGATATTGAGATTGAGGAAGATGGGGCCTATCGGATTACGGTGACAGGAGAAAAGGCAAAAGGCAGCGTCAGCTTTACAAAAGAGTAGGTGACGGTCCTGCAGGACTGATTACGAGAATAGTCAGTTATCAGTTGTTCCTCCAGAAAAGATTTGATACAATGGAATTTAACAGGAGGAGCAAAAAGTCAGTTGAAAAATACTATATTGTTTTTCTATTTTCGCCTTCCATGGAAGGCGATTTTGTATTTTCAAGAAAAGCGTTGATTTATGACAGACAGGAGCTGAGGAGAATGTTTATAGAAAAAGAGATTAGAAAACACCTGATCTTTTCCGGAAGGGTCCAGGGCGTGGGGTTCCGCTACCGGGCCATGAACATTGCCCAGATGCTGGGGCTTACCGGCTGGGTGAAGAATCGCTGGGACGGAAAGGTGGAGATGGAAGTCCAGGGAAAACGGGAAGAGATTGGAAAGATGATCTCCATGCTGTATCAGCAGAGATTTATCTGGATTGAGGATATAGAAGAAAAGGAAATCCCTGTGGAAAAGGAAAGCAGCTTTTCTATTCACTGAAAGAGGGGAGAAGAAGGTTATGACGGAAGAAGAATGGCTGAAGCAGCTTTTTGCAGGGCTTTTAAAATCCAGTTTTCGCAGCAGATTTCATCTGAAAGAACAGGACAAGGAGTATGTGAGGCAGAAGGGACTAGACAAAATCCAGGAGCATGCTCAGGATTTTATAGAAAAGAGACTGGCTCCGGCAGTGATCCCAAACGATGGAAAGCAGACTCCTATGCGAGGCCATCCGGTTTTTATCGCCCAGCATGCTACGGCGACCTGCTGCAGAGGATGCCTGGAAAAATGGCATAAGATCCGGGCAGGAAAGGAACTTACCCCCAGGCAAAAGGAGTATATTGTACATGTGATTATGCTTTGGATCAAGGGGGAGATGGAAAGATGAAGAAGAAAAATCCGTCTTATGGAGAATAAAAATGGAAAGCAAAGAGATTGTAACAAAACGGCTGCTTTTAAGAAAACTTCAGAAGGAAGACTGTGGATTTTTCCATAAGCTTCTGAGTGATCAGGAGGTGAACCGTTTCCTTCCCTGGTTCCCGGTAAAGTCCATGGGAGAAACAGAGCAGTTCTTAAAAGAGCGTTATCTGACCGTATATGAAAAGGGACAAGGCTATGTCTATGTCATATGCCTGAAAGAAACAGGAACACCTGTAGGATATGTGAACATCAGCGGTGAGGAAAGCCATGACCTGGGATACGGGCTGGCCAGACAGTACTGGAACCAGGGAATCGTCACTGAAGCCTGTCAGGGCCTGATCCAAAAAGTGAAACAGGAGGGGCTGCCTTATATTACAGCCACTCATGACAGAGAAAATATTCCCAGCGGAAAGGTAATGAGAAAACTGGGAATGAGTTACCAATATTCCTATGAAGAACAATTGCAGCCGAAAAATTACAAGGTGATATTCCGGATGTATCAGCTGAATTTTACCATGCCAAAAGAATGGCGGTATGACCGATACTGGAAGGAATCTCAGATACATTTTGTAGAAGAAGAGTTATAAGGAGAAGCCTATGAAAACCAGAGAAGAAGCAGTTCAGTATGCCCTGACCTTTCCTGATGTTTACAGAGACGAGCCTTTTCACGATCTAAACTGGACGGTGATCCGCAAAAAGAAAAGCAGGAAGGTGTTTCTCTGGATATTTGAAAGAGAGGGACATATCTGGCTGAATGTAAAGGCAGACCCGGAGTGGAGAGATTTCTGGAGAGAGGTATATCCTTCGGTGGTTCCGGCCTATCATTTGAATAAAAAATACTGGAATTCCATTATTTTGGACGGCACTGTACCGGAGGAGAAGATACGGCAGATGATAGGTGAGAGCTATGATCTGGTAAAAGGATAACAAGTGAGAAAATGAAAAGATATGGTTTTATGGTGTGGGGATTTTTCTGCCATTTTTGGATTGATTTTTCCTGCTCATGGTTTATTTTTCAGGAGGTTGTAGGGGAGGCTGGCTGGTATACACTCTTATTCTTTTATAATTTTTTTGCCTTTGCTTTAGAGCTGCCTCTGGGAGTTCTGCTGGACAGGATTTGTGAGAAGAATAAGGGCAGCTTAAAAGGCTATTCCTGGACAGGAATTGCAGGAATTTTTCTGGTGCTGCTGGCGCTGTATGGAGATATTCCCCTGTGGCTGGGCATTTTTCTGGCTGGTTTTGGGAATGCTGCCTTTCATGTGGGAACAGGTGCCCTGGTCCTGGCTGTATTTCCGGAGAAAATCTGGCCCTCAGGGCTATTTGTATCTTCCGGGGCTCTGGGAATCTGCCTTGGAAAGCTGCTTTCCGGGAAAACCGGTATGAAAATAGCTATGGGAATAATGCTGTCACTGCTGTTTTCGACGGCGGTACTTGGAGAGGAAGCAGGGAAAAAGAAGAAAAAATACAGGGAAATCCAAAGGGAAAAGGTTCCGATGGCAACTAAAGGAATATTACCGGAAACTGCATTTGACCTGCTCTCAGTGCTCTGTATTTTTATGACTGTGGTTCTCCGCTCCTATCAGGGAATGGCCCTTTCTTTTCCCTGGAATCAGACTGTAAAGACCGGTCTGATCCTGGCGGGGGCTACGGCAGCAGGAAAGCTTGCAGGAGGTATTGGAGCGGACCTGACAGGTATGAAAAAAACAGTTGTTTTATCTCTGGGTCTGGGAGGAATCCTGCTGCTGCAGCCTTCCTCTATGTGGTCTGGTACTGCCGGAACCCTGCTTTTTAACATGACCATGCCGATTACCCTGGTGCTTTTGTACAGGACTTTTCCGAAATGGCCGGGAATTTCTTTTGGACTGCTGACCTTTGCTCTGTTTATAGGTTTTTTGCCTTCTTATTTTGGAGTTGGAAGCCTTCCAATGCCTTTTGGAGCCGGTTTTTTATCTTTTCTGTCCTTAATTCTTTTATGGATGACTATAAAGAGAAGGGAAAGGGCAGGGCAGCAAGGGAAAAGCGATCAGTAGGAGGAAAATATGCATATTTGGATAAAAACCCTGTTCCTTTCTCTGGTTCTTACCTGGATCATCAAGACCCTGGTTTTTCTGGGAATGGGAATCCGAAAAAGGAAGGATCTGTTGCTGCTGTTTTTTATAAATTTATTTACAAATCCTATGGCAGTAACAATCTATCAGCTTCAGCCAGTTCATAGTGGCTTTATGAGCTGGATAATACAGATTTTTCTGGAAATTTTTGTGGTTTTGACAGAGGGAATCCTGCTGTATAAATGTATGGAGAGAAAGAAAAATCCATGGATTTTGTCTCTGGCGGCCAACGGAGTTTCTTATTTGTGCGGAGCAGTTTATACAGTGGCGCTATACTGGAAGTAGAAAATGATAGGAGGAGGCTATGAAAGAGAAAAAGTTTGCAGATGTTGAAAATTGGAGGAGCCGGTTGGTTTGGGGAGTTTTACTTGCTGGGGTGATTTTTTTTCTGGTCATAAAGCCGGAGGAGGTCCAGGCGGACCTGATCCTGGAGCCGGAGGACCAGTTCTATCAGGCACATGCTGACCAGTGCGAATATGTGGACCGGAATTATTATACAGATAGCAGCGTGGACTTCTGGACGGCGCCTAACGGGAGAAAAAAGGGGAGTTTTCCGGCAGATACCAGGCTTCAGGTTACCCATGTATATACAGACAGCCAGGGAGCGCAATGGGGTGTGTTTTTGGAGCAGGAAAGCGGCTGGATACTGATGGCGGATGTATATCTGGATTATGACAGCAGGCAATTCAGCGAAGACCATGAAGAAGAAATCCTGCCAGGAGAAGAGCAGGTGCTGGCAGAAGGGGAAAAGGTTGTATTCTGGTCCTATCCCTGCTCGGGAGAGAACTGGGGAACAGAAGAATTACAGCAGGAACTAAAATTTTCCGAATTTTACACGGACAGCCAGGAACGGCTCTGGGGAAATGTAGGGTACTATATGGGAAGCAGAGATTTCTGGATCTGCCTTTCCGAACCCGGAAACCAGGAGATCCCCATGGAAGAGGAGCCGCCTAAAGTACCGGGACAGGCAGTAGTGATACAGGGACAAACAGCAGAACAGGAAAATGCTGTCTCAGAAGAAACTCTGGAGAAAATAAAAGAACAGGGGAGTCTGCCGGTGTGGATATTGGTTCTTCCGGCTCTTCTGACTGTTGCAGTTGCCGGAGGATGTATCTGGTTTTTCTGGTTACGGAAAAAGTAGATTTTCCTTGTATTGGGACAGGCATTGTGCTATACTTTTTTGGGCTGCCGGTGCAGCGGCAGCTTTCTTAAAAGGTAAATTTTTGAAAAAGGAGGGCGCACAAGTGGGCTGGAAAACACCATTTTTAATGATTAAAAAAGGTAACTTTTTTGGTGTTCAGGCTATAAGTGCGCCCATTTTTAGAAGATAATCTTATCTGTGGCAGGGCCTGAGGAGAACAGGAAACTGTTCTGCCGGACGTAAAAGACTGCTATCTGAAATTCTGAAAATGGGCATTATCTAGGAAGAATGAGAGGATAATGCTATGAACATCAAGAAACAAATTTCCAGGTTATATCTTTATGAAATTGTAAGTGGTCTGCAGATCGTAGATGCAGTATGGGTATTTTTCCTTTTGCAGCGAGGATTTTCCCTGGGACAGGTGGGAATTGCCGAAGGAGTTTTCCACGCAGTGAGTATGTGCTTTGAAATTCCAAGCGGCATGGTATCGGATACCATAGGCAGGAGAAGGACGCTTATGCTGTCGGGAATCGTATCGGCTATGGCTGCCTTCTTTATGATCGCTTCCGATAACTTTTACATGATTCTTCTGGCTATGGGGATCAATGCGGTCAGCTACAATCTGGTCTCCGGTACCAGAGAAGCTCTGACCTATGACAGTCTTCTGGTGACGGGACAGGAGGAGCAGTATCTGAAAGTAGCGTCCAGACAGGATTTCCTCTATGAGGCCCTGTTTGCTTTCACCAGCCTGATGAGCGTAGTAACGGTAAGTTTAGGCTACAAAAAAGCCTATCTGCTTGGGATTCTTCAGGGGATTTTGTGTACTTTCTGCGCATCTCTTCTGAAAGAAGCTGTTGTTGAAGAGAAAAAGAATAGAGAAAAAATGTCTCTGGGCATCATGGCAAAAGAAGTTGCCGGACATTTTGTGAGAACGGCGAAGTTTCTGAGAAAGACCCCAAAAGTTGCCTGGCGGATGGCCTATTCCGGACTGGTATCTGCGGCAGTGTATGTGGTCTACATGCTTCTGCAGGACCATCTTGTAGCCGTGGGACTTGAGCCGGGATTTCTGGGAATCCCGTTGCTGCTGATTTCCTTATGCACCATGGCAGGAGCAGTTCTGGCGGAGAAAAGCAGAAAGATTTCTTCCAGAAAGCTCTATCTGGCAGGGGGAATCCTTACAGGGCTTTCTCTGATCTTTGCCGGGAGAAATTCTCTGGTGATTTCAGTTATGGGAGGAGGAATTGCCCACTGTGTCAGCGAGGTCATCATGCTCCGTACGGAAACTGAAAATCAGAAGTTCTTTTCCAGCGAATCCCGTGCTACAATGGTATCAGCAGGCAGTATGGCTTACAGTGTTTTTATGACCATTTTAAGTCCCGGAGCGGGGGCTCTGGCAGATGTTCTTTCTGTTTCAGAAGCCTTTGCTCTGCTGGGGTTGTTAGCTGCTGCTGCCGGAGTGATCGTGTTTTGCAGGATGAGGTATGAAAATGAGAAGTGAAAAAGAAATGTTTGAACTGTTAATTTCTACGGCCAGGGATGATGAACGGATATTGGCTGCTTATCTGGAGGGGTCCCGGACAGTACCCCAGGTTCCAAGGGATATTTTTCAGGACTTTGATCTGGTCTACGTAGTGACAGAAACCAGGCCTTTTATAGAAGAAAAAGAATGGATCAACAGGTTTGGTCAGCGCCTGTATATGCAGTACCCGGATGAGGGAATCTGGGATAATGGGAATCATGAGAACTGCTATGGATGGCTGATGCAGTTTGCAGACGGCAACCGTCTGGACCTCCATGTATGTACCCTGGCTTTTGTAAAGGAACAGTTAAAGAAAGGGGAACCTTATCGGATTCTTTTAGATAAAACCGGCTGCCTGCCCCAGCCCGGAGAAAATCTTGAAAAAGTATACTGGGTGAAGAAACCTTCCCAGGAAGAATTTCTGGCAGTCTGCAATGAATTCTGGTGGTGTCTGAATAATGTGGCAAAAGGTTTGTGGAGGGAAGAACTCCCCTATGTGATGGAACAGCTGAACTTCGTGATACGGCCAATGCTTTTTAAAGTTCTTGCCTGGAAGGCTGGAAAGGACCATGATTTTTCTGCCAGTGTAGGAAAGGGAGGAAAATATTTGAAAAACTATCTGCCGGAGGCGGTTTATGAAAGCTATATGAGAACCTATCCGGCAGGAGAAAAAGAAGCGATACAGAAAAGTGTCTTTGAGATGTGCAGTCTTTTTGAGACAATGGCCAGAGAGGTGGCCCAGGCTCTGGGATTTTCCTACCATGAAGAGGAAGGGAGAAATTCCAGAGCTTATCTGGAACATGTCTGCCAGCTCCCCAAAGACGCAAAAGAGATTTACTGATCCATAGGTTTGCAGACGTCTATCCAGTCTTTGGCGTTTGTATAGTTTTCCAGCTCGCTGCAGGTCAGCTCAATAGCGGAGTTTTCGCTGCCTGCAGCAGGGAAAACGGTTTCAAAGCGTTTTAAAGACTGGTCCAGATAGATTTCCGTATGAGAAGGATTGGCAAAAGGACATACGCCTCCGATCCCATGGCCGGTGAGAGGTTCCACGTCATCCTTTGCCAGCATTTTCGCCTTCATACCGAAGTAATGTTTGAATTTGCTGTTATCGATTTTCATATCCCCGGCGGTGACAATGAGGATTGCATGGTCCTTTTCTTTGCTGTAAAAAGACAGGGTTTTTGCAATCCGGGCAGGGGCGGTTCCTACTGCCTGGGCAGCCAGCTCCACAGTAGCGCTGGACTGGGAAAATTCCCGGATATCATTCTCCCTTCCCAGGGATTTGAAATATTGTTTTACAGATTCTAGTGACATGGTGAATAATTCCTTTCTGTTTTATATAAAAGTTTGTTGAGTTTTGCTGCTATAGAGTTATTTTATATAGTTATTTGGAAGATGTCAAAGTTTATTGCACACTGATATTTTCAACGATAGACATTTTCTGTAACTGTTTTGCAGGTCCCCGAATCGCTAAAAAAGAAGTAAACAAAACAATAGCGATTATGAGCATAAGAGGAATGAACGGAACACTCCAAGGCGTTCCCCAAATATTTGTTATCAGGCTTACATAGATGACCCAGTGCATGGGAAGACCGATAATACAGCCTAAAATAACTCCGCTTATCCCATAGGTCCCTGCTTCGGCAATTATCATTTTTACAAGCTGCCGATTACTCATTCCAATCGCCCTCATACCTCCGTATTCTTTCATTTTGGCGGCAACTCCCATATTATTTTGAATCATAGCATGTATGAATAAATAGCTGAAAAAGACATAGAAATGCGGTATAATTATAAAACACAGAAAAATAAGGGGGTGCTTTATGCTGTATGTGATCTGGGGGATTTTAGTCCTTCCTGTGATCATTGTGGGAATGATCCTGCATTTTAAGATCAAGGAATGGGGGAAGCGCAGATGGAATATCCTTCCCAAATGTCTTTCTACCTGGATGATCGTGTGTACTGGTTTTTTAGGAATCTGGGCCAGAGGAGACAGCCAGGGACTGGATAAGAAATGGATTTTGGCGGCCTTGGTCCTTTTCCTGCTGGCGGACGGTTTTCTGGAAGTACAGTTTTTCCTGGGTATGGGAGTATTTGCAGCGGGACATCTGATCTTGATCGGATGGTTTCTCACAAGAGGAGCCTATACGCCGGTAAGTTTTTTCTGGTGGGTTCTCTTTATGGGAGTTTCCTTATATCTGTTCCACAGGGAACTAAGGGGAGCCAGAGAGAATCCCAAACTGTATGCCATGATCTTGTATCCGGCAGTGCTTATGGGAATGACAGCGGTGGCTGTTATGCTTCCTTCAAAGCTGGGGCCGGATTACCTGAGAGCAGCAGTGGGAGCAGTGCTGTTTGCGGTTTCGGATTTAATGGTGGGAAAGGGTTTTTTTAACAAGCTGTCAAAGCCTATGAGCGTACTGGCGTTGAGCCTCTATTATGCAGGAATATTTTGCATAGCATTGATTACGTGGATATAAAAGGAGATAAGAGTGGAAGAAAAAACAGAAATGATTTATGGAGAAATTTATCAAAGTCCCATAGGAGCTCTGACAATTTTGTCTGGAGACAAAGGAATTAAGGCCATAAAATTTTATGAAGATGAGAAAGTGAAAGCCCAGGGCAGGACTAATGAGATGACCAGGTGGGCGGTGAAAGAGCTGGAGGAATATTTTCAGGGAAAGAGAAAGGCCTTTACGGTGCCCTGTGTTCCTCAGGGTACAGATTTTCAGAAAAGAGTATGGGAAGCTCTTACTCAGATTCCTTATGGCGAGACAAGGACTTATAAAGAAATTGCAGCGGCGGCAGGGAACTCCAAAGCCAGCCGGGCGGTGGGAATGGCAAATAACAGGAATCCCATACCCATTATCATTCCCTGCCACAGAGTGATCGGAACTAATGGAAGTCTGACTGGTTATGCAGGGGGACTGAAAGTTAAAGAATATTTGCTGAAACTGGAAAGCAATTTGAATTTTTGAAAGTATGCAGGGAAAGGAAGATTGGTTTGCTTGTTTACGAT
>ERZ1643250.2233-NODE-2233-length-14961-cov-4.521535_pt1 | contig 14961 bp, 10 predicted proteins | sample MGYA00579262_ERZ1643250 | MGnify/ENA primary metagenome ERZ1643250 (study PRJEB29033, sample SAMEA4952265) | chicken gut metagenome | biome: Broiler Chicken; feature: Gastrointestinal Tract; material: Caecum | place: Ireland | collected 2018 | study: Broiler...
GGAAGCACGAACATACGCGCCTGTGGCGCTCCGTGTTCGTTTCCGTTTAGGTGCACCACTAAAAAAGGGACGACTTTTGTCGTCCCTTTTTTAGTGGTGCACCGTAAGGAATTCGAATCCCTAGCCTTTGGTTCCGTAGACCAACGCTCTATCCAGTTGAGCTAACGGTGCATACTGTTGTGTTGCTGTATTATGAAAATCTGTGTCCGCTGCCCTGTTTGTTGAGCTAACGGTGCATATTTCGTTTACAGCCTATTTATTATATAAAATACGTTTGCCTTTGTCAAACTGTTTTTTGTGCCTTTGTCTATTTTTTAACCAAAAATTTGAACGGCGGGGGACGCCGCTTATCGGTACGCCCAAACAATGCCCTTTGTATGCTTTCGGAGTGTTCTGTCAGTGTTCGTTTTGTTCCCGTTCGCTGTGAATGGCTGCCTGGCTTGCGGCAGAGCAATCCGTGCTTTCGCTTTTGTTATGCGGCGGTTGCTCTTTTTTATAAGCGCACGCCGTGCAACCGTAGCAATGCCCGCTGCAATCGGAGCATTTTCCCTTATTTTTAATTTTTCGGCGCACAATATAAACTACTGCCAGCACGGCGCAGATTGCTATTATGCACGATAGTAATATGGTCAGCCACATAAGCGCCTCCCAAGCGCTTCAATATTGCGTTAGTCGCGGCATACTGCCGCTCCAATTCATATTTTGACGGCCGCCGCGCCGCATTTTGCGGCGCGGCGGCCGTTTTACTATCAAAATACCGTTAATTGCGGCATATTACCGCACCAATCTAAAAAAAACGCTCTCACTGCAATCAGATTATAAGCAGGCCTACCTGATAAACTATCAGCGTTATCACCCACGCAACGACGAGCTGGAACAGCGCGGTGAAGCCCGTCCACAGCCAGCTCTTCGACTCCTTGCGTATGGTGGCAAGCGTCGCCGCGCAGGGTATGTACAAAAGGCAGAACACCATCAGGCACACGGCGTTGAGCGGGCCGAATCCTATCGCCTCCAAAGCGGCGGCAAATCCCGCGGTGTCGGCGCTGGCGTTTGCTATTCCGAACAGTACCGCGCAGCTCGAAACAACTACTTCCTTTGCCGAAATGCCCGCAATCAGCGCCACAACAATCTGCCAGAAGCCCAGCCCCACGGGCGCGAATACGGGGCTTAAAAATCTTCCCACGTACGCCGCAAAGCTGCCTTCGCCGCCCTCGCCCACAAAGCCCGTCGGGCCGAAGTACAAAAGCGCCCATATAATCAGCGTGGCAATAAAAATGGTTGTGCCCGCCTTCACGAGGTAGTCCTTTACCTTCTCCCAAACGTAAATGCCCACCGTGCGCGCGTCGGGCAGCTTGTATTCGGGCAGTTCAATCAGAAGGTAGTTGACTTCTCGGTTTCTCTTCCTGTCTATAAGGTGCATTACGGCAGTGACGCCTATCGCCACGAATATGCCGAGTATGTACATCGAAAACGCCGCGATGAAGGCATACTGCGCGAAGAACATTTCGGCGAACAGCACGTAGATGGTGAGGCGCGCGCTGCAACTCATAAAGGGAGTGACCAGCATCACCTTGAATCGGTCGCGCCTGCTCTCCAACGCGCGCGAAGCCATTATCGCGGGCACCGTGCAGCCGAAGCCGAGCAGCATAGGTATGAACGCCTTGCCCGAAAGCCCCAGCCTGCTCATAACGCCCTCCATAACGTAGGCAACCCTTGCCATATAGCCGCTGTCTTCGAGGAAGGCGAGCGCGAGGAATAGTATGAATATGTTGGGCAGGAAGGTGATAATCGTGCCCACGCCGCCTATTATGCCGTCGACGAGCAGAGAGATTATAATCTCGCTTGCATCGGCCGATTCAAGCCCGCCCTGCACGGCGTCTGAAAGGGCGCCTATGCCCATTTCCAGAAGGCTCTTTATCAGGTCGCCGACGAAGAAGGTTAAAAAGAACACCACGGCCATTATGCCGAGGAATATGGGTATCCCCCATATTTTGTGCGTGAACGCGCGGTCTATCTTGTCGGTCAGCTTGTCCTGGCGCTGTTTGTGCACCATAACTTCGTCGATGATTTCGTTTATGAAGTCGTACTTTTCGTTGATTATGCGCGATTCATAGTTGCCCGCAAGCTCTTCGGGCAGTTCAAGCGGATACTTTTCGCAAATTTCCTTGTCGTTTTCAAGTATCTTTATTGCGTGCCAGCGCACGTTTTTAAGTTCGGGATATTTTTCAACCAGCAGCGTGCTCACGCCGTCGATTTTGTCCTCTATCTCGTCGGAGTAAACCATAGTGTACTCCGCGTGGTGGTCGTGCTCGTGGTGCGAAACTTCCTTGTGTTCGTGAATGAGCTTGTCGGGCCCCTTGCTGTCCTTGTGGTGAATGGCCGCGTGGAGCAGTATGTCGAGTCCGTTGCGCTTGCGCGCCGATACGGGAATTACGGGCACGCCCAGCATTTCGGGCAGGCGGTGCAGGTCGATTTCCATTCCGCGCTTCAACACTATGTCCATCATATTCAGCGCAAGAACCACGGGTTTGCCCAGTTCCAGCAGTTGCAGGGTGAGGTAAAGGCTGCGCTCCAAAGCCGAAGCGTCGGCCACGTTAATCACCACGTCAACTTCGCCGCTTAAAATAAAGTTGCGCGAAACGGTCTCTTCCATCGTGTAGGATGTAAGGGAGTAGGTGCCGGGCAGGTCCACAAGCCTTATTTTCTGGCCGTGGTCTTTTATGGCGCCTTCAACCTTTTCCACGGTAACGCCCGGCCAGTTGGCCACTTTAAGGTTTGCGCCCGTGTAGGCGTTAAAAAGTGTGGTCTTGCCGCAGTTGGGGTTGCCTATAAAGCCTATGGTCATCGTGTAATCTTCCGGCTTTTTGCTCTCTGCCTCGCCGGACGAACAGCAGCTTCTTCGCTTAAACAGTTTCATCCGGTTCCACCTCGATGTTCTTAGTTATGTTATAACCAAGGGCGAAGCGCGTGCCGCGCAGCTTTATGATGAGTATGCCCTTGCCCTTGCGGTTCAGAACGGTGACGGGCGCCTTGCCCGTCATTCCCAGCGCTTCAAGCCGCCTCTCCGTCTCGAACGGAAGGTTGATTTTTTCCACGGTGTAGTTTCCGCCTACCCGCGCTTCGCATAAGTACATTTTCTTTTCTCCGAAACAATACGTAAAGCAAACGGATAAAAACCCGCGGCAGTATTCTGTGCTTTAAGCGCCGCCTGGTTTGTCCGCATACATATTATAGTGTGCCGTCCGCTTCAAGTCAAATTTATTTTAGCGGCATTTTATGGGGAATGGGGAGCAAGCGCGGCGCCCGCTCTTGTGCCGCGCGGGCGCCGCTGATTCAATTGTAATATAAATTAAGGAAACGCGCACGCGCAGGGGATTGCGGAGGCAAGGGGAGGGTAAAGTTCTGCCGCTTACAGGTTTTTATTCCGCGCGGCGCAAAGTTATGCGTTAAAATGCACAAAATACGATAAAGCGCGGAAATGAGTAATTTTTTTACGAAATACGCCTTGCGGCATAATTATTCGCAAAAGCGCATAAAACGCCGTGTAAAAGCAAAAAACAAAGGCTATTTCTGCAAGTTTATTCAGGCTTAAAATTTATTTATAGCAAACTTAATAATAATTTATGCACGAACTTGAATTAGTTTGCAAAAAATTTATTGACAAATTTGTAAAAAGTATGTAAACTTTATGCTTGTAAAGTGAATTCGGCAAACACGTGCAGGCATTTTGAACAAAAAAAGCGAAAGATGTCGGCTCTGGTGCCGTTTTGCATTTTATAAGGGGCGTTTTTAAACGCTTCATCGGAAAAACAGAAACTAATGGCGCCGGCTGTGTGCGGCGCTGAAAAAAATTGGAGGTTTAACATGAGCAAAATCAAAAAGCTTGCCGCGATAGCTCTTTCTGCCTGCATGCTTGGTAGTGTCGGCTTTATCGCAGCTTGCGGTGACGGCGACGGGACTATTCCCGATGCCAACCTTAAACAGGGCACATACCGTACGTACACTTCCGTTATGCCCAGCAACTGGAACCATCTTTCTTATGCTGACAATAACGATACGCAGATAATGAGCTATATCAATAGTAAATTCTACGAGTACGACTATGCGTTTGACGAGTCAAAGGGAGGTAAGTTCAACGACGACGGCACCGTTAACGCGGATGCCATAATATCCGGCGCTTTTGACGTTAAATACTCGGCTGCCACGAAACTCGAAGATGTTACCGAAGAGATGGCGGAAGATTGGGGTTATACCGAGGAGCAGATTGAAACCGGCGGCTATGCTTGGAAGATAACTTTGCGCGAAGACCTTAAATGGGACGACGGCACGCCTATCGACGCAAGCGACTTCGTATACACGATGAAGGAACAGCTCAACCCCGACTTCCAGCTTATGCGTGCTGCTACCTATTATAACAATATAATGGTAAAGAACGCGCGTAACTATCTGTATCAGGGACAGTCCGGATATTTTGATAACAATGAAATAGGTTATACCTATGCAGACCTTAAAAAGGGTACAGATGGAATATATACTCTTGCGGGTAATGATTGCTATATTCCTCTTACTTCTACGCTCAGCTGCCTTGGCGCTACAATGGAGCAGGCTATCGCGAAATACGGCGGAACTTATCTCGATACAGAGGCATATAACGGTCTTGTAAAACTTGCCGATAAAGATGGCAACGTTAAGGTCACCGACGAGTCTCTTGCTTTGCTCGAAAAGATGATTACTACTTATCCCGCTTGGGGCGAGACTAAAGAGAATGTAGTAGGCTATATGTATGTTTACTATACCTACCCGGAAATGTCTTACGACGAAGTCGGCGTGCAATCTCCTTCCAAGTATGAGATTGTCGTATGTTTAGACAGCCCCATACAGTGCCTTAAAGAAGACGGCAGCCTTTCGTATCAGGCGGCTTACAGCTTTGCAAGCCTTCCTCTCGTAAAGAAAGATTTGTACGAAGAATGCAAGCAGGAACCCCAGGTCGGTTCCGAACTTTGGACTACCAACTACTGCACCAGTGCAGAAACTTCTGCAAGCTGGGGTCCCTACAAGCTCACCAGCTTCCAGGGCGGCAAGTCTTATGTGCTTGAACGCAACGATAATTGGTATGGCTATAAACTTGAAGACAATGCCAACCAGTATAACGTTACAAAAATAGAGTGCGAACAGTTGGCAGAAGTCAATACCCAATGGCTTGAATTTTTGGGCGGCAATATCGATGAGGTTGCACTTGACGTAGGCCACAAAGATGATTACAGAAACTCTAAATATACCATATATACTCCCGGCGAAGGTACTTACTCGCTTAATCTTTATGGCAATCTCGACGTGCTCAAAGAAAACGGACGCAACAACGGCATACTTGCAATAAGAGATTTCCGCAAGGCGATATCGCTCAACCTCGACAGGGATGATTATAATGCCGCAACCACCGTTGCGCATCAGTCCTGCTACGGTATTATAGGACCTGCTTATTACTACGACGTTGAAAATGCGGCCACTCTTCCCGACGGCGGCGTGTATAGGAACACCGAGCCCGCAATGAAGACCCTTCTCCGTGTTTACGGCTTTACCGAAAATGCAGACGGAACGTGGACTGACGGTACCCGTACCTACGACACGTATGAAGACGCATACGAAGTAATGAACGGTTATAACCCCACGCTTGCGAAAGAGCTTGTAAAAAGCGCTTACGAAGAACTTACCGCCAATGCCGACAAGTATGGCTATGATTCAACAAAGAACATTGTTCTTCTCTACGGTACAGCTGCCGATAACGATAATACGAAAAGGGACTACGAATATATCAAAGAAGTAATTCTCGACCTCGTTGAGGATACCCCGCTTGAAGGCAAAATAGTAGTAGACTTCGACGCTTCGTTCGGCGCCAAGTGGGCAGAAGACTTCCGTGCAGGTGCATACGACATAGCTTCCGGTACCGGCTTCGGAGGTGGTGCGTTCGACCCCGCCGGTATGCTTCAATGCTACGTAGACCCCGACGCAGGCCTTATGTATTCTACTTGGTGGGATACCAAGAGCGAAACGATGACTTTCACTATGCCCGAAGGCGATTATGACGGCGCAGGTGAAGAGCTTACGATGAGTGTATACAACTGGTATTGCTGCCTCAACGGACTTGCAGAAGCATATAACCAGGCCGAAAAGTACAACTGGGGTGCAGGCTTCATTCCCGAATCTGACAGGTTGGAACTTTTAGCCGCTTTGGAAGAGGTAGTGCTCGAACAGTATTATTCCATAGCTACGACTTCGCAGTACAGCGCAAGCGTTATGGGCGCCAAGTTCAGTAACATAACCGATGAATACAACACGTTTATGGGCTTCGGCGGAATGAGGTATATGCTTGTAAACTATACCGATAGCGAATGGTCAACTTATGTATCGCAGCATAATAACGACCTTGAAAGCGAATATAAGAAAACCGAGTAAATTTTGAATCTGATAAAGGGTAATGCGGGGACGGAATGGCTTTCCGCCCCCGCTTATTTCTTTAATGGTGCGTTTGGCTGAGGGCGGTTTATGTCCGGTCAGCCTTTTGCCGTTTTAATGCGCGCCGTTTTAACTAACGTTAAGGAGCAATTTTGCCATGTACATGTTTAAATATGTTTTAAAGCGAATAGGACTGATGCTTATGACGTTCTGCATCATAATGCTGATGTGCTTTGTGCTTATAAAACTTTTGCCGATAGTTGTCACCATACAACAAGGCGAAGACGCCAATATAGTATACCGCCAGCTGGAAGCCAGAGGATATATCTGTAACGTCGTCTATAACGAAGCTACAAAACTTTGGACGTTCGATACCGTTCCCATTTTGACGCAGCTTGGCACATATCTTAAAAGAATATTCCTCTACGGCGACTTCGGCATGGGCGTGAACATGACAGAATATCGCAACCAGCCCGTGTGGGACGTGTTTGTTGAAAAAATGCCTCCTACGGTTTTAATAAATGTATATTCCAGCCTCATAGGCATTCCCATCGGCCTCGGCCTCGGCATATTTGCCGCATTAAAGAAAAATAAGTGGCAGGACCAGATTATAAACGTGGTAGTAATACTGCTCATATCTTTGCCTTCGATAGTCCTCGGTCTTATAGTGCAGTATGTTTTTTGTTTCAGACTTGGGTGGTTTCCCAATACTATGGAATCTGGCTATGACTATTTTACGTGGCCGATGTTCCGAAGTATGCTGCCGGCGGTGCTATCGCTGTGTTTAGGCTCTGTTGCGGGATATACAAGGTATACCAGGGCAGAGCTTACGGAAGTTTTAACCAGCGAATTTATGCTTCTTGCCCGCACTAAGGGACTTACTAAGGGACAGGCCACGTTCAGACACGCATTGCGCAATGCGATGGTGCCCATATTCCCTATGCTCCTTTCTGAATTCGTGCTCGTTTTAAGCGGCTCGCTGGTTATCGAGCAGATGTTCTCTATTCCCGGCGTGGGCAGGCTCTATCTTGAATCTATAAACACGCAGGACTATGACTTCTTTATGCTTCTTTCGGGGTTCTACACGCTTATAGGGCTCTGCGCAGGAATAATAACCGATATAAGCTACGGCTTTATAGACCCGAGAATAAGAATGGGGGCCAAGTAATATGGAGCAGAAAAATACAAGCATACCTAAGGAAAAATTCAGGTTCGTCGACGGCAGAGAGCGTCTGCACGACTCTAAGCTCGAAACGAAACCGCACAGCTATTTTTACGACGCATTTTTGCGTTTCTGCAAAAACAAAGGCTCGGTTGTGGGCGCAGTCGTAATAATATTCCTCATACTTTTTGCAATAATCGTGCCGTTCTGCACGCAGTATACCGTCAATTATAAAGACACATATTACAGAACTATGCTTCCCAGGGCAAAGCTCTTCGAAAATACAAATTTCTGGGACGGGTGCGAAGCCGTTACTCACGGCAAGCACGACTTTACCTATTATTATGCTATGGGCGAAGAGACGGGACACAACGCCGTTAAAAATCAGGACTATACCATTAACGAAGAAGGCCAGTATTGTTACCGTCTTGACAGCGTCCATAAGATAGGTATGAAGTATATAAACGTAAGTTACGAAGAATACAGGGCAATACAGGAATATCAGGACGAGAACGAAGTACAGGTGATATATCCCACCGTAAGAAAACGCAACCGCCCTCAGTTCCTGCCCGACAATAACGACGCTAACTATTATTTCAAGACCACAGGGACGGGAAAAACTTCGATAGTATACGACGAAGACGGTAATATAATACCGGTATATGATTCTTATATTGCAGATAGCCCGGACATAACTATTGACGAGTATACATCGAAAATGAGGATAGAAGGCGAAGATGGCTTTGTGGACGAAGACGGAAATAACAGTTATTATACTTATGCTATTTTAAGTTCTACTGTAGAAATAAGAGTAAACTATTACGAATATTACATCTTTCAGCATAAGTGCATACTGAAAGACGGAATAACCGAACCTTACTTTGTATTCGGCACTACGCAGAACGGACAGGATATTTTAACCTGCCTTGCATCCGGCGCAAGGTTTTCGTTCATATTCGCTATCGTCGTTGCGGCGGTGAATCTTATATTCGGTGCCATATATGGCGCAATCGAAGGGTATTACGGAGGCAAGACAGACCTTATAATGGAGCGTGTTTCCGATATTCTTGCAGCCGTTCCGTCAATGATAGTCATCACGCTATTAAAACTGCATATGGGCGGGTCTAGCCATATTTTAGTGTTGTTTCTCGCATTCTTTATGACGGGGTGGATAGGTATGGCATCCACCACTCGAATGCAGTTCTACCGATATAAGAATCAGGAATATGTTTTGGCGGCACGTACTCTCGGAGCAAAGGACAGGCGAATTATATGGAAACATATATTCCCTAATGCGCTCGGCACGCTTGTTACAAGTTGCGCGCTGGTTATTCCTTCAATGATTTTCTCGGAAGCCAATCTTTCTTACCTCGGCATTATAAATCTTTCGTCAGGCAATATAACAAGCGTCGGCACGCTTATTTCGCAGGGGCAAGCATCGTTGACTACTGCGCCGTTCATTGCGTTGATACCGTCTGTCTTCCTTATACTTTTAATGCTCAGCTTTAACTTGTTCGGCAACGGTTTGCGCGATGCGTTCAACCCCTCGCTGCGCGGCTCGGAGGATTAAACTGTGGAAAAGAAACTTGAAGTAAACAACCTTATAATTTCCTTCCGTACCCAGGGCGGCAAGGTGCAGGCTGTGCGCGACGTTTCGTTCGATTTGTACAAGGGCGAAACGCTCGCCATAGTCGGCGAATCGGGCTCGGGCAAATCGGTTACCAACCGCGCAATTATGGGTATTCTCGCCAACAACGCGATAGTTGAGGGTGGCGAAATAATTTACGACGGTCAGGACCTTTTAAAAATCTCCGAGGACGATTTCCACAAACTGCGCGGCGATAAAATCGCAATGATTTTCCAGGACCCTATGTCCAGCCTCAACCCCATAATGCGCGTGGGCAAACAGCTCACCGAAGCAATGATTTTAAAGGGTAAGGTCAGCCAGCGCACCAGCAGGAACGAGTTCAACGCCCGCCTTAAAATGCTTCGCATTGCTATGGACGAGGCCGACAAGAGCGACGGCGCCGCAGACAAAATTGCCGCCAACACGGAAAAGTGCAAAACTTTCGATAATTTCTGCATAAACAGCTGCCGTCTGGAAGGAGAGTACAACGAATCTTCCCGCGCGGCAGTGGAGCTTTCGGCAGAGATTGAAGACTTGCTCTTTATGCTCGACAAGAGGCAGAAGGTAGACGTGCGCGCCCGCCTTAAAACGGTGGTGAAGTTTGCAAAAAATGCGCTGCATCCCTTCGTGCTTGCTTCCACGGCAGAGGTGCAGGAGCTGATAGCCGCAATAGAAGCCGACAGAAAGAAGTGCGGCTACCGCGCTACCGTCATAAACGACGAGTGCCGTGCCCGCCTTGAAAAGCTCAAAGGCGTTGCAGATGCGGCCTGTGCGCGCACAAAACCCAACTTTTTCAGAATAGGTTACGTCGTGCTCCGCAAGCCGGAAGAGGATATCTATTCGATGGATATAGACGAGCTCAACGAATCGTCCAAAAAATTCCTCGACGAAGATTTCCTGCTCGATTTCATAAATTCGGCAATGCGCGGCATACAGTACAGCCACGACCGTTCCATCGCCCGCAAGCGAGAGCTTGTGGCCGAGTGCGTCAGCTTTATAGAATTTTTCAAGTCGGGCGACATCGATAAAAAAGAGGTATATCCCCGACTTAAAGAATTCTCGCATAAACTTTCCGAGGCGATAGACAGGCTTTCGGTCACAAAAACGAGCACGGAATATACTTTCCGCAGTTCTATGCTAAGCTGGCTGAAAAAGTATTATGACGGCAAAAAGAACAACCCCAAGGAGCAGAAGCGCTTCGACAGGCAGACTGCCCGCCGCGAAAGACTGGTGGCAAAGGGAAAGACGCCCGACTGGAAGGTTGTTCCTCCCGCGCTTGCCGACCTCGAACTCATAAAGAGCACCATAATTTCGGTTATAGTGCGCCTTAAAGAGAGTCTTGAACGCGACATCGCCACCGACGGTCAGTTCGACAGCCACAGCCAGACGATAGCCTTCATCGACGATTTGAAGGACAAGGCCAGCGCCGCCGTCTATAAAATGACGCGCCATATGGCAAAGGTAAGGGCTTTAAAACTTCTCGAAGAGGTGGGCATCCCCGAACCTTCGATAAGATACAAACAGTATCCCTTTGAATTTTCGGGCGGTATGCGCCAGCGCATAGTAATAGCCATCGCGCTCGCTGCAAACCCCGATATACTTATCTGCGACGAGCCCACGACGGCGCTCGACGTTACCATACAGTCGCAGATACTCGAACTTATAAACAAGCTGAAAGAGGAACGCCATCTTTCGGTAATATTCATAACTCACGACCTTGGCGTTGTCGCCAATATGGCAGACAGAATAGCGGTAATGTATGCGGGCAAGATAGTGGAGTACGGCACGGCGGACGACGTGTTCTACGACCCCCGTCATCCCTATACGTGGGCGCTTCTTTCCTCTATGCCCGACCTCGACACCAAGGAGAAGCTGGAAGCTATCCCCGGCACGCCACCCAATATGATTTTCCCTCCCAAGGGCGATGCGTTTGCGGCGAGGAACAAGTATGCTATGGAGATAGACTTCGAAGAGCAGCCTCCGATGTTTGAAATCAGTCCCACTCACAGCGCGGCGACGTGGCTTCTGCATCCCGACGCTCCCAAGGTGGACCCTCCCAAGATTGTGACGGACAGAATCAGAAGAATGAAGGAGAGAGCCGATGAGCAGTGAAAGAACCTTCAAAAGCACGCGCGAAGTCCACGATTATATGAAGGAGAACAACGTTCTCCTCAAAGTGGACGGGCTCGAACAGTACTTCAAAATGGGGCGCAAGCAGCTCAAAGCGGTTGACGGCGTAAGTTTTGAAGTAAAAAAGGGCGAAGTGTTCGGCATAGTCGGCGAGTCGGGCTGCGGCAAGACGACTACCGGCCGTTCAATAATACGCCTTTACGACATAACGGGCGGCAGTATCTTCTTTGAAGGCCAGCGCATATGCGCCGGCGACAATCAGTACAAAGAGCAGCTCAGCGCTGAAAACAAACGCTATTCCGAGGCTAAAAAGGCGGCGAAAAAGCGCGCCGAAGAGCAGAAGGCCGCAGGAAAGTTCGACGACTTTGCATACGTGCAGGAACTCGACGATTTGCGCGCCGCACACGAAAGCGTCGCTTCCGGAATACACGCGCAGATAAGAAGCGCACATTATGACCACAAACACTGCAACGAAGAGTATGCAGCCGAGCAGTGCAGGCAGATAGACGAAAAGTATCTTCCCCTGCTTGCCGCCGCGGAAGGCGAAGTAAAGGCCGCGGAAGAGGCAATTGCCGCAGAGCAGTCTGAAAGCCGCCGTGCCGAGCTTGAAAGCAGCAGGCAGGAGCTTGCCACCAAGCACGCGGAACTTTTGAAGCAGTATAAGTCTGAGCGCCGTCTTGCGAAGAAAGACAGGATAATGAATAAAATCCAGATGATATTTCAGGACCCTATCGCTTCGCTCAATCCCCGTATGACGGTGCGCGAAATTATTGCCGAAGGCCTTATAATAAGGGGCATAAGGGACAAGAAGTATATAAACGAGCAGGTATATAAGATGCTCGATTTGGTAGGCCTCGTGCCCGAGCACGCAGGCAGGTATCCGCACGAATTTTCGGGCGGTCAGCGCCAGCGCATAGGCATAGCGCGCTCGATAGTCCTCAACCCCGACCTCATAATCGCCGACGAGCCCGTATCCGCGCTCGACGTATCCATTCAGGCACAGGTAATAAACCTGCTGAACGATTTGAGGAACAAGCTCGGCCTCACCATAATATTCATCGCGCACGACCTTTCGGTTGTAAAATACTTCTCCGACAGGATAGCCGTAATGTACTTCGGTAAGATAGTGGAGCTGACGACTTCCGACGAGCTGTTCGCCCATCCGCTTCACCCCTATACCAAGAGCCTTCTTTCGGCAATACCCCTGCCCGACCCGCACTTTGAAAAAAAGCGCAAAAGGATAATTTACAACCCCATTGCCGAGCACGATTATTCGGTAGATAAGCCCGCAATGCACGAAGTTGTGCCCGGGCACTTCATCTACTGCAACAATGCCGAGTTGGAACGCTATAAAAAAGAACTCGGGGTGCAAGCATAAACCCGATGAAAGCTAAACTTTTAAGTTACGGCATATCTGCGCTGATAGGCGCGGCGATAGCGCTCGCCATTATGGGTGCAAAGGGAGTATTCACCGAAACGGATACCGTTCAGGTAATGCAGATACTTTCAGATTCCTTTTTTGTCCCGGGGGTGATACTCGCGGGCGTAGGAGCATTGGTATTTGCCAGCAACGGCGGCCTGTTCGATATTTTCGGATTCGGCTTCCATATGTTTATAAATCTGTTCCGCCGCGACGTCACAAAGCGCAAATACAGAACTTTTTACGATTACCGTCAGGAGAAGAAAGAGAAGAAAAGGCCGATAGCCTTCCTTCTCATAGTCGGGGCGATATTCATTGTCGTTTCTATATGTTTTCTCATCCCGTATTATGCGCTTCAACAGCCGGGAATGTAAATTTTTTGGCAGATATACGCCGCCCGCGCTACGGCGCGGGCGGCGTTACAATACGGCGGCAGCAATTGTGCGGCGCAACAATGCCGTGTCTGTAATATGCGGCCGCGAGGCGGATAAAGCGCGCGCAGAAACGTCGGGTTTTTTCGCGGCGCAGCGGCATAAATTTAGCCGTGAATTTTCGGTAAAAAGTTGAAATTGAGGCGCATATATGCCTCAACCAACCGTTTATTTTTAAACTGTAAGTTTATTTGTGTTTTCCTGTGCAAAGTGCGGTTTATAAAAAACTGTATGCAAAATAAATTTTATAAAAATTTGCATAAAATCTGAATGCTGCGCGCCGTTCGGGTGCATACCCGTTCCCGTAAGGCCTGCGCAGATGATAAGGAGACGTATGTTTGATTTTAAAGAGGGTTTCTATTCCGACGTCAGAATAGAAGACAGGTTTACAACTTCCATCCGCTACCGCAACGGAGCGCTGGAAGAGAGCAAGCAGTCCTCGGTAAAAAAGGCGTTTATCCGCGTTTACGACGGCAAGATGTGGTATTATGCTTCAACTTACCGCACGGGCGCCGTGCAGGAGGAGCTTGAAAAACTTTACGCAATGGCAACGCCCAACCCCGCCATAAATGACGACGCCACCGTGCGCCGCTTGCAGGGCAACAGGGCAGAATTGATTAAATTCAGCGGCGACTGCGTAAAGGACGTGCCCATCGAAAAGAAGCGCGCGCTGCTTGAAAACGCCTTTGCCGCCGCGCAGAGCTCGCAGTACGTAAAAATGTACGTAGGCGTATATTCCGACAGGTACTCCGTATACGAATTCTATTCGTCAAAGGGCGCCGAAATAAAGTATGATTTCCAGCTTTGCGGCGCAAGGACGGCCCTTGCGCTTGCAAACGACAGCGACAATTTCTCTGATTCCGAAGGCGATACCGCAGATTCGTTCGGTAAACTTGCCGCACTGTTTACGCCCGATAAAATTAAGGACTTCGTGGCCGAGCTCGAAAACTTTCTGCTCAACGCAAGGCCCGTTCAGGCGGGAGTATTCCCCGTAATTCTTTCACCCACGGCGGCGGGCGTGTTCGCGCACGAATCGTTCGGACACAAGTCTGAATCGGACTTTATGCTGGGCGACGAGAATATGAAAAAGGAGTGGACGCTCGGCAAAAAGGTGGGCGCAGATATACTCTCCATCTACGACAGCGGCGAGGAGGAAGGCTCGGGCTACGTTCCCTTCGACGACGAGGGCACGCGCACGCAAAAGACCTACCTTATAAAGAACGGCGTGCTCACGGGCAGGCTTCATTCGGCGGCCACCGCCGCAGACCTTGAAGAGGAGGTAACGGGCAACGCCCGTGCGATAAACTGCGAATTCGAGCCGATTGTGCGTATGACCAGCACTATAATCGAGGCGGGCGAAACGCCGAAAGAGAAGCTGTTCTCCCGCGTAAAGCACGGCTATTACATAAAGAGCTATAAGCACGGCTCGGGTATGAGCACGTTCACCATAGCGCCTGCGCGCGCTTATGAAATAGTGGACGGCAAGATAGGCGACCCCGTTAAAATCGCCGTAATTTCTGGCAACGTGTTCGAAACGCTCAACCTCATCGACGGGCTCTCCGATAAAGCCGAAGTTATTTCCAACATCTTCGGCGGCTGCGGCAAAAACGAGCAGTTCCCGCTCAACGTATCGTTCGGCGGGCCTTATGTGAGTGTGTCGCGGATGAATGTACAGTGATAAAGGTTCACGAATTTTTAGCGCGGGCCGCGCACTAAAAATTCCGTGAGGTTGAGAAAC
>ERZ1643250.2234-NODE-2234-length-14958-cov-8.808965_pt1 | contig 14958 bp, 10 predicted proteins | sample MGYA00579262_ERZ1643250 | MGnify/ENA primary metagenome ERZ1643250 (study PRJEB29033, sample SAMEA4952265) | chicken gut metagenome | biome: Broiler Chicken; feature: Gastrointestinal Tract; material: Caecum | place: Ireland | collected 2018 | study: Broiler...
ACAAACATCGTTCACGTGCCAATCGGAAAAGCTTCTTTCACAGAGGAGCAGTTAAACGAAAACTTCCAGACATTAATAGATGCAATCAACAAAGCAAAACCAGCGGCTGCAAAAGGTCAGTACATCAGAAGTGCTACCCTTACATCCACCATGGGCCCTGGCGTGAAGCTGAACACTGCAAGATTAGTATAATAACGCTTCCAGACAGCGATTGCAAAACAACACAGGACGGACAATTTTCACGGCCGCAGATGCGGCCGCGGGAGTTGTCCGTCTTTTTCTTTTTCTTGTTTTCGGGATTTTGGGCAGGAAAATGGCAGAGAGTCAAAGGTTTAAAATAGTGCGTTTTCATTCTAAAGGAATTGATTAATTTGTATAGGAAGAGTATAATGAATATATTATAAAATATTATATGACAATGACTGAACGGGAAAGGGGCAGGACGAACCGGATGGGGAAAGGAGAGCAAGATGAACGAAGAAATGAATGTAAGCGAATTATTAGTACAGATAACAGAGGAAAATCAGACGAGAAAAATCCTGGAGATTCTCAATGAATGTGGGAGCATAGAAGAAGCCAGAGAAAAAGTAAAAGAGTTGCTTAATAAATAAGTATAATTCAGGAACAGCAGAGAGGGGCGGGCCTGCCGCCGCTCTCTGTAAATATATTTTTATTATATAATATAAATAATTGACATAAATATAAACATACGGTAAGATATTATTGTTATATAAAGTATTGTATAACAATAATCAAAAGGAGAAGGGAAGGATGAACCAGATGGGGAAAGGAGAAATTATGGAAGATATGGGTATGACTGATTTACAGTTTAAAAGCTGGTTAAGGCAAATTATACGCCGATTAGAAGAAGCAGAAAGTGAAGACAGTAAAGAAAAAACGGATATAAAACTGGATGAGTTATTGAAAGATCTGAGGGAAGATTTACAGGGATGATAACTTCCTGTAACAGGAACAGCAGAGAGGGCGGACCTGCCGCCGCTCTTCACACAAGAAAGAAATACAAGTTGGAAAATGTAAAAATTTGACAGGATATATCATATATAGTAAAATACTGATTGTCACATAAGTATTGTGTAACAATAACCAAAAAGGGAGAGGCAGGACGAACTGGATGGGGAAAGGAGAACATATGAATGATATGAATATGACTGAAGTTGCGAGACTTTTAATTGGATTGCGTGCGGCTGGATGGTCAGAAAAGGAAATTAATGATTTTATTCTTTATATAGAGACTGGAGAAGAACAATATAAACCAAAGAAAAAAGAGACGGCAGAGTAAAACAGGCGTCAGGAACAGCAGAGAGGGCGGACCTGCCGCCGCTCTCCACATAAAAAGAATACCATAATATGATGAGGGCGTCAAAAGGTATTTTGACGCCTATGTACACGGATCGTTACGTGCTGACGCACTTCCGCGCTCTTAAAGTCATGCATGCCTACGCAAGCGCGGTCCGCATGACCTTTTGACGCTTGTATCATAATATATTTCTGATTACAATAATGATTTGAGACGGCCTTATCGTCTGTGCTTCAGGGTGCAGAGATAAGGCCTCTTTTTTGCTTTTTATATACTTTTTTGCTGACGGGGATAATAACTGTTGTTCTCGTCTCCCACAGGGAGTCCACCATGCAGGTGGCCGATGAAGTTATAAAAATGGGAACCGTATTGTAAGCGGTTCCCATTTTGCTGGTGTATGCAGTTACACAGTTTTGCGAAATATTTCAACTGTCTTGTGCCGTGCCTGATCACACAGCTTTGCGAACTCTTTCCGACACGCTGTTACACTGCCTCGTGGAAGGTACGCATGATCACTTCCATCTGCTGCTCACGGCTCAGACGGTTGAAGTTTACGGCGTAGCCGGAAACCCGGATGGTCAGCGTCGGATAATTGTCCGGATGTTCCATAGCGTCGATGAGCAGGTCGCGGTTCATCACGTTGACATTGAGGTGATGGGCGCCCTGCACAAAATAGCCGTCCAGAAGTGCCGTGAGATTCCGGGTCCGTTCTTCCATGTTTTTGCCAAGGGCAGGAGGCGTGATGGAAAATGTGTTGGAGACTCCGTCCTGACATACGGCCCGGTACGGGATCTTCGCCACGGAATTCAGAGAAGCCAGTGCGCCGTGGATGTCCCGTCCGTGCATCGGATTGGCACCCGGGGCAAAAGGTTCTCCGGCTTTTCGTCCGTCCGGTGTGGTACTGGTCTTTTTACCGTACATCACATTGCTGGTGATGGTGAGGGCGGAAAGGGTGTGGATGGCGTTCCGGTACAGCGGATGTTTTTTCAGCTCCGCAGAGAAATAGGAGACCAGCTCCACGGCGATATCATCCACAGCGTCGATGTCATTGCCGTATTTCGGGAAGTCGCCCTCCACACGGAAATCCACGGCGATACCCTGCTCGTTGCGGACAGGATAGACTTTGGCGAATTTGATGGCTGACAGAGAGTCTGCCGCCACGGACAGACCGGAGACGCCGAAGGCGGCCAGCCGTTCCACCAGGGTGTTGTGAAGAGCCATCTGGCTGGCCTCATAGGCGTATTTGTCGTGCATATAGTGGATGATGTTAATGGCGTCCACGTAAAGTTCCGCCACATAGGAAAGCACTTTTTTATAGTCAGTGAGCACATGAGAATAATCCAGTACCTCTTCGGTATTTTTTTCAATGCCCGGAACTACGAGAGTGCCTTTCAGCTCGTCCACGCCGCCGTTGATGGCATAGAGAAGGCTCTTTGCCAGATTGGCGCGGGCGCCGAAGAACTGCATCTGACATCCCACGGCCATGGCGGAGACGCAGCAGGCGATACAGTAGTCATCCCCGTAAATCGGACGCATGATGTCGTCGTTCTCGTACTGGATGGAGTCGGTGTCAATGCTCATTTTTGCACAGTATGCTTTAAAAGGCATCGGAAGATTCTGGCTCCACAACACAGTCAGGTTCGGTTCCGGCGCGGTGCCGAGATTCGTCAGAGTGTGGAGATAACGAAAAGTATTTTTGGTGACGAGAGTTCTGCCATCGGTGCCCATGCCGCCCAGACTTTCGGTGACCCAGGTGGGGTCTCCGCCGAACAATTCGTTATATTCCGGAGTGCGGAGATGGCGGACCAGGCGGAGTTTGATGATAAACTGATCGATCAGTTCCTGGGCCCCCTCTTCGTCAAGGATACCTTTGTCCAGATCTCTCTGAATGTAAATGTCTAAAAATGTGGAGGTGCGGCCGAGGCTTGTGGCGGCGCCGTTGTTTTCCTTGATGCCTGCCAGGTAGGCCATGTAGAGATTCTGCACTGCCTCCCGGGCGGTTTCTGCGGGTTTTGTGATATCGCAGCCGTAGCGGGCAGCCATGCGGCTCATGGCCTGGAGAGCCCGGATCTGTTCATTGACCTCCTCCCGCAGACGGATGCGCTCATCGGTCATCGGACCGTCAAGATTTCGCAGGTCTTCTTTTTTTGATTCGATCAGAAAATCAGTGCCGTAAAGGGGTACCCGGCGGTAATCGCCGACGATACGTCCTCTGCCGTAGGCGTCCGGCAGGCCGGTGAGCAGACCGGCGGAACGGGCGGCGCGTACCCTCTCAGGATAAGCGTCAAAGACGCCTTCGTTGTGGGTCTTGCGGTAAAGCCTGAAGTTTTCTTCCACGTCAGGATCCAGCTGATAGCCGTATTCCGCCAGGGCGGATTTGGCCATGCGCATGCCGCCGAAAGGATTGACGATCCGTTTGAGCGGCGCGTCGGTCTGTAATCCGACAATCACTTCATTTTCCCGGTCAATGTAGCCGGGAGCAAAATTGTCAATGCCGGATACCGTCGAGGTGTCCACGTCAATGATTCCCTTCTTGATTTCTTCTTTGATCAGGGCGCTGGCTTTCTCCCAGACCTTTTCCGTGCGTGGGCTGATGCCCGCCAGAAAAGACTCATCTCCGGTGTAAGGACTGTAATTTTTCTGAATAAAATTCCGTACGTTTACCAGGTGACGCCATTCTCCGGTGCGAAACCCCTGCCAGGCGGTGCAGTTTACATCGATGCTCATTGATTTTCCTCCTTGTTTTCCTTGCATGGTTTGTGTGGGTTCATGCGTTCCTGCCAGCGGGTCAGTGCTTCGGCATCCTGCGGCGGTACATCCTTAAGAGGGTAAGGGATCTGCATGCGGGTATATTTGTGTACGCCCAGGGTGTGGTAGGGCAGCAGTTCCACCCGCTGTACACCCCGGAGCGTCTGGATATAGCTCCAAAGTCCTTCCAGATGTTCTTCGCTGTCTGTGAGACCGGGAACCACCACATGCCGCAGCCACAGCGGAATCCCCATTTCCTGTACCAGGGACAGAAAATGCAGGGATTCTTCCGGTGACCGGCCGGTGATACGGCGGTAGCCTTTCTCCGTGTAATGTTTGATATCAAAAAGTACCAGGTCAGTATTTTTTAATATCTCTTCATAGCCTCCCGCGCCGCAGCCGGCCGTGTCCAGGCAGGTATGAATTCCTTCCTGGCGGCAGCGGCTGAGGATTTCTGTCAGAAATTCCCTTTGCAGGAGAGGTTCTCCGCCGGAAAATGTCACGCCGCCTTCCGTTCCGTAATAAGGACGGAAACGCCGCAGACGGGCCATCACTTCATCAACTGTTTCAAGGGTGCCTCCTTCTTTTGCCCAGGTGTCAGGGTTGTGACAGTAGAGGCAGCGCAGGCGGCAGCCCTGCAGGAACACAACGGTTCGGATGCCTGGACCGTCCACCAGACCCATGGATTCCCAGGAATGAATCTTCCCTGATATCATAGTGATCCTCCATTTCTTCGTAAAAAACAAAAAGAGCCGGCCGTCCAGACAAAAATGCCCAGACGGTCGGCTTGGTAAGGTCATACTTCATGTGGTCAATTCCACAGTTCCGTCAGTCATATGACTGCCCCCATTGTAACGGGGAAACGGGAATCTGTCAATGGTTTTTAAAAATATTTGTTGTTGAACGAAGACGGGGGTATCATATATAATATGCGGAGAAGTATATGTACAGGAGGAATTTTTATGAAAAAAATGTTTCGTTGGGCAGTCGGCGGCCTTTTGATATTAAGCCTGCTTGCGCCGGTATCGATTCCCGCAGCGGCAGCGGAAAAAGCGCAGACAACAGAGAATTCTCAGACGGTGGATGCCAGCGCCGGCCAAAGCACCAGGAAAAAGAAAAAAACAATTTTTATCGCGGCAGGTCATCAGGAGAGGGGAATCTCTTCCAGGGAACGTCTGGCGCCGGGCTCTTCCGCCACCAAAGCGAAGCTCACTTCCGGCACCAGCGGTGTGAGCACCGGTATCCCGGAATATAAAACTAATCTGGCCATTGCAAAAGCCACGAGAAAGGCATTGAGAAAAGCCGGCTATAAGGTGATCATGCTCCGCACCACCAATAAATGTCCTCTGTCCAATCAGCAGCGGACCAGGAAAGCCAACAAGAGCGGTGCGAACCTGCACATTTGCATTCACTGTAACGCAGGTTCTTCCCGGGCCAAAGGACCGCTGGTCATCGTGCCGGCAAGTTCCCGCTATGTGGGGAAGAAGATTTATAACAAGTCCTGCCGTCTGGGCAGCAGCCTGATCTCTGCGGTGGCGAAGTCCACAGGGAAAAAGGCCAATGCGACGATCCGGTCCAATTATTACACTACCATCAACTGGGCGGAGATTCCAACGGTGATTCTCGAGTGCGGATTTATGAGCAACGCTTCAGAAGACCGGCAGCTGAATTCCGCCAGCTATCAGAAGAAGATAGCCAAAGGCATCGTGAAAGGCGTCAATAAATATTTTAAAAACAGGTAAAACCAGGGAAACCTCCGTTCTTCCTTCTTTTGAGGAACCATAGTATAGTAGTTTCAGCAAGAGGAGTTCAGTAAAAGATACATTTGCTGAAAAATATGAAAGAAAGGAAAAGGAGGAATAGTATGGGGTGCCTGGGAAATATTTTATGGTTTATATTCGGAGGAGCGGTGAGCGGCATTACCTGGTGCCTGGCGGGATGCCTTTGGTGCATTACCATCGTGGGGATCCCTGTGGGGCTGCAGTGTTTTAAGTTTGCATCTTTAAGTTTTTTCCCGTTTGGAAAAGATGTGGTGTACGGCGGCGGAACTGTTTCTTTTGTGGTAAATGTGATCTGGCTGCTTGTATCTGGCTGGGTGCTGGCGCTGGAACATTTTTTCTTTGGCGCGGTACTCTGCGTGACTGTCATTGGCATACCGTTCGGCCTGCAGCATTTTAAGCTGGCCAAGCTGGCACTGATGCCGTTTGGGGCCGAGGTGCGTTAGAAAAAGTATCAGAAAAAGAAAATTAGTGCTTGACATACAGCGTACAGAATGATAGTATACCAGAGTATGAACGCCGAAGACAGCAGGTGCCGTGAGGCATAAAGTGAGAACGCCTGCCGAGGAAGTTATATTCTGATAGTGAATATTTCTCACTCTCTGTCTTTGGACAGAGAGTTTTCTTTTTGTTTCCGGAAGACCGGGATCCGCCTTCGAAAGTGTTTCTTCTATATTAATAGGAGTAACACGAGCAATAAGAGCAGCACAGCAGCACATCCTTCGCTGTTGAGAAGGAGTGCCTGTGGGGAAGATCCGGCGGAAGCATATAGACATCAGGGGATGTCGCGGCGGTACACACAATATTTTAAGGAGGTGCACCAGGAGAATGGCTAAAGTTGAAGTAAAACAGCCGATCGTTGACGAGATCAAAGCGCAGTTAGACGGTGCGAAATCTTTGGTTGTTGTTGACTATCGTGGAATTTCTGTGGCTGATGTGACAGAGCTTCGTAAACAGTGTCGTGAAGCAGGAGTGGTTTATAAAGTTTATAAAAACACAATGGTAAGACGTGCTGTTGAAGGAACTGAGTTCGAGGGTATTGTAAAAGACCTGGAAGGAACTAACGCTTTTGCAATTTCCAAAGAAGACGCAACACTGGCCGCAAGAACTGTTTCCAAGTTCATCAAAAAAGCAAAAGTCTGCCAGTTAAAGAGTGGTGTTGTTGAGGGTACTTACTACGATGCAAAAGGTATCGAAGTGATCGCTACTATCCCATCAAGAGACGAACTTATCGCCAAATTTATGGGAAGCATTCAGTCCCCAATCGCCAACTTTGCCCGTGTGATCAATCAGATCGCAGAGAAAAAGGGCGGCGACGCTCCGGCAGCTGAGGCAGCTGAAGAAGCAGCAGAGTAATCTGCATACAGTTTACTGACTGACAGAAAGTCATAAGCGGACACGAGATGTCCGGTATTATATCAAGAATATTCATGGAGGGAATTAAAATGACAACTCAGGAAATCATTGAAGTTATTAAAGGTTTATCCGTATTAGAATTAAATGACTTAGTAAAAGCATGTGAAGAAGAGTTCGGCGTATCCGCAGCAGCAGGCGTTGTAGTTGCAGCTGGTGCAGCAGGAGCAGCTGAGGAAGCAGAAGAGAAGACAGAGTTCGACGTTGAGCTGACAGAGGTTGGCGGACAGAAAGTTAAAGTTATCAAAGTTGTTCGTGAGATCACTGGTCTTGGACTTAAAGAAGCAAAAGCTGTTGTTGATGGCGCTCCTAAGAACATCAAAGAAGGTGTTTCCAAAGAAGAAGCAGAAGACATCAAGAAACAGATGGAAGAAGTTGGAGCAAAAGTTACAATCAAATAATTGGGCTTTTTCGACGCAAAACCACAAAAATAACTGTAAGACGCCTGTTTTCCTTTTATGGAAAGCAGGCGTTTTTGTCAATCCAGGTGTTTAGCATGTGAAAATACTGGAAAACATCTATATAAAACAGGAAAAAAATAGTTGACATGATATTTTTAATATGATATCATATTAAACTGATTCACAATGGGCTTGTGTGCCTACATGAAAAGAAATGAAGTAACCAGAAGTTTATCAGCAAGATTGTTCAAGGGGTGAAACATCAATGGAAAAGAACAGACTGCGACCTATGCGAATTCCGGGAAGCAAAAATATCAGAATGAGCTATGCAAGACAAAAAGATGTACTCGATATGCCGAATCTCATTGAGGTGCAGAAGGATTCCTATCAGTGGTTTCTGACAGACGGACTGAGAGAAGTATTCGATGACATCTCTCCGATTACCGATTACAGCGGACAGCTCAGTCTGGAATTTGTTGATTTTCAGCTTTGCAGAGAAGACAGAAAGTATTCAATAGAAGAATGTAAAGAACGGGATACCACCTATGCAGCTCCTTTGAAGGTGAAGGTACGACTTCACAATAAGGAGACGGACGATTTTAAACAGCATGACATTTTTATGGGTGACCTGCCTCTGATGACGGAGACAGGAACTTTCGTGATTAACGGCGCGGAACGTGTTATCGTCAGCCAGCTCGTCCGTTCCCCTGGTATCTACTACTCTATCAGCCATGACAAGACCGGTAAGAAGCTTTTCTCCTGTACGGTCATTCCAAACCGTGGTGCATGGCTTGAGTACGAGACCGATTCCAACGACGTATTTTATGTTCGTGTGGACCGTACCAGAAAGGTGCCGATCACTGTTTTAATCCGTGCGCTGGGCATTGGAACCAATGCCGAGATCAAGGAGCTCTTCGGAGAAGAGCCTAAGATCCTGAAGACGCTTGAGAAAGATACGGCTACCAATTATCAGGAAGGTCTCAAGAAGCTTTATGAGAAGATCCGTCCGGGTGAACCTCTGTCCGTGGAGAGCGCCGAGAGTCTGATCAACAGCATGTTCTTTGATGCAAGACGGTATGATCTGGCAAAGGTCGGCCGCTATAAATTTAATAAAAAGCTGATGTTCCGCAATCGTATCGCAGGGCATGTTCTGTCCCAGGATGTTGTGGATCCTTCCACCGGCGAGATTTTATTTGAGGCCGGTACTAAGGTCACAAAAGAGCAGGCTGATGAGATTCAGAATGCTGCTGTTCCGTTCGTGTATCTGGAAACAGAAGAACGGGAAGTGAAGGTCCTTTCCAACATGATGGTGGATATCCGCAGTTTTGTAGATGTGGATCCGAAAGAAGTTGGTGTGACAGAGTTAGTTTATTACCCATCCCTTGAAAAAATTCTGGAAGATTATGACGATATAGAAGAGATCAAGACGGCGATCCGCAAGAGTATCAGCGAGCTGATTCCGAAGCATATTACGAAGGAAGATATTCTGGCTTCCATCAACTATAATATCCATCTGGAATACGGCATCGGCAATGACGACGATATTGACCACCTGGGCAACCGTCGTATCCGTGCAGTCGGTGAACTGCTGCAGAATCAGTACCGGATTGGTCTGTCCCGTATGGAGAGAGTGGTCCGCGAGCGTATGACCACTCAGGACATGGAGTCTATTTCTCCGCAGACCCTGATCAATATCAAGCCGGTGACGGCGGCAGTCAAAGAGTTCTTCGGAAGTTCTCAGCTGTCCCAGTTTATGGATCAGCATAACCCGCTGTCCGAGCTTACCCACAAGAGACGTCTTTCCGCATTGGGACCTGGCGGTCTGTCCAGAGACCGTGCCGGTTTCGAGGTCCGTGACGTACATTACTCCCACTACGGAAGAATGTGTCCGATCGAGACTCCCGAGGGCCCGAACATCGGTCTGATCAACTCTCTTGCCACTTACGCGAGAATCAACGAATATGGATTCATCGAGGCTCCGTATCGTAAAGTCGATAAAACAGATCCGAAGAATCCGGTGGTAACCGATGAGGTTGTTTACCTGACCGCTGACGAAGAAGATAACTATACAGTGGCACAGGCCAACGAACCTCTGGATGAAGAAGGCCATTTCATCCATACCAACGTATCCGGACGTTACAGAGAAGAGACATCCGAGTTCCCGAAATCCAGAATAGACCTCATGGACGTATCCCCGAAGATGGTGTTCTCCGTGGCAACTTCCATGATTCCTTTCCTGGAGAACGACGACTCCAACCGTGCCCTGATGGGTTCCAACATGCAGCGTCAGGCTGTGCCGCTGTTAAAGACAGAGGTGCCTGTTGTGGGAACCGGTATGGAAGCTAAGGCGGCCAGAGACTCAGGAGTATGTATCCTGGCTCATCACGCCGGTGTGGTAGAGTACTCCACCAGCAAGGAGATCGTGGTAAAACGTGACGACGGTATCCGTGATACCTATCATGTCATCAAGTTCTCCCGGAGCAATCAGGGTAACTGTATGAATCAGCGTCCGATCGTCAACAAGGGAGACCGCGTGGAAGTAGGCGATGTGCTGGCAGATGGTGCATCTACCTGCGGCGGCGAGATGGCTCTCGGAAAGAACCCTCTCATCGGTTTCATGACCTGGGAAGGTTACAACTACGAGGATGCCGTACTGCTCAGTGAGAGACTGGTGCAGAAGGACGTATATACTTCCGTTCATATTGAAGAATATGAGGCGGAAGCCAGAGATACAAAGCTTGGTCAGGAAGAGATCACAAGAGACCTGGCGGGCTTAAGCGAAGATGTATTAAAGGATCTGGATGAGAACGGAATCATCCGTATCGGCGCTGAAGTTCACGCCGGAGATATCCTTGTAGGTAAGGTAACTCCTAAGGGAGAGACAGAGCTTACCGCAGAGGAGAGACTGCTCCGTGCCATCTTCGGTGAGAAGGCAAGAGAAGTTCGTGATACATCTCTTCGTGTGCCTCACGGCGCTTACGGTGTCGTTATGGATACCAAAGTATTTACCAGAGAAAACGGCGACGAGCTTGCTCCGACCGTAAATAAATCTGTTCGTGTATATATTGCTCAGAAACGTAAGATCTCCGTGGGAGATAAGATGGCCGGCCGTCACGGTAACAAGGGTGTGGTTTCCCGTATCCTTCCTGTGGAAGATATGCCGTTCCTGCCGAACGGACGTCCGCTGGATATCGTGCTGAATCCGCTGGGCGTGCCTTCCCGTATGAATATCGGACAGGTGCTGGAGCTGCACTTGAGTCTCGCATCCAAAGTGCTGGGCTTCAATGTGGCAACACCGGTCTTTAACGGTGCCAACGAGCACGATATCATGGATACCCTGGAGATGGCCAACGATTACGCCAATAAGACCTGGGAAGAGTTCTCCGAGATCTGGGGCGATAAGGTCAACGACGATATCATGCAGTACCTGTATGACAATCGTGATCACAGAGAAGAGTGGAAGGGTGTTCCGATTGACCGTACCGGAAAGGTTCGTCTCCGTGACGGACGTACCGGTGAAGAGTTTGATTCTCCGGTAGCCATCGGTTTCATGCATTACCTGAAGCTCCACCATCTGGTTGATGATAAGATCCATGCCCGTTCCACCGGTCCATACTCCCTGGTAACCCAGCAGCCTCTGGGTGGTAAAGCTCAGTTCGGCGGCCAGCGTTTCGGTGAGATGGAGGTTTGGGCCCTGGAGGCTTACGGCGCATCTTACACCCTGCAGGAGATTCTGACTGTGAAGTCCGATGATGTGGTGGGTCGTGTGAAGACATACGAAGCGATCATCAAGGGTGAAAATATTCCTGAGCCAGGTATTCCGGAGTCCTTCAAGGTACTGCTTAAGGAATTCCAGTCTCTGGCGCTGGATGTCCGTGTCCTGAAAGAGGATATGACAGAGGTCGAGATCCAGGAGAGCACAGATCATGTCAATGACGCTCTGACTCCGATGATCGAGAGCGGCCCGAACGACAATCAGTATAAAGGAGAAGAAGACCTGGAGTCTTACGGATATAAAGAAAGTACACTGGAAGAGGAGGCTGGCGAGTCAGCGCCTCAGGAGTTCTTTGCAACATCGACGATGAATTCAGATGATTCTGAATCCTAGGATAATATGGAAGGAGTAACCTATGTCTGATATGAATAATCAACCAGCAGAACAGCCAATCAATTTTGATGCCATCAAAATCGGACTTGCATCTCCGGAAATGATTCGTAAATGGTCCAGAGGTGAAGTAAAGAAACCGGAAACCATCAATTACCGTACTCTGAAACCGGAGAAGGACGGTCTGTTCTGTGAGAGAATTTTCGGACCGAGCAAGGACTGGGAATGTCACTGTGGTAAATATAAGAAAATTCGTTATAAAGGCGTTGTCTGCGACAAATGTGGTGTGGAAGTTACCAAATCCAGCGTCCGCAGAGAGCGTATGGGACACATTGAACTGGCGGCGCCGGTATCCCATATCTGGTACTTCAAGGGAATTCCGAGCCGGATGGGACTGATTCTTGATATGTCTCCGAAAGCTCTGGAAAAGGTATTGTACTTTGCTTCCTATGTTGTCCTGGACCCGGGCAATACCAATCTTAACAAGAAAGATGTGCTGTCCGATGCGGAATACCGTCGTATCTGCGAAGAGTACCGTACAGAGGAAGATGGCCTTGGAAGCTTCCGTGTGGGTATGGGAGCAGAGTCCATCAAAGAGCTTCTCATGGAGATTGATCTGGAGGCTGAGTCCGCAGAGCTCAAGAAGAGCCTGAAGAATGCCAGCGGCCAGAAAAAAGCAAGAAATATCAAACGTCTGGAAGTTGTGGAGGCGTTCCGCCTCTCCGGCAACCGTCCGGAATGGATGATCCTGGATGCAGTTCCGGTCATTCCTCCGGATATCCGCCCGATGGTTCAGCTGGACGGCGGACGTTTTGCCACTTCCGATTTGAACGATTTATATAGAAGGATTATCAACCGTAACAACAGACTGAAACGTCTTCTGGAGTTGGGTGCGCCTGATATCATCATCCGCAACGAAAAACGTATGCTTCAGGAGGCCGTGGATGCTCTGATCGACAACGGACGAAGAGGAAGAGCAGTTACCGGTCCTGGAAACCGTGCACTGAAGTCCCTTTCTGATATGCTGAAAGGTAAGCAGGGACGTTTCCGTCAGAACCTGCTGGGAAAACGTGTGGACTATTCCGGACGTTCCGTTATCGTCGTTGGACCGGAGCTGAAGATTTATCAGTGCGGTCTGCCAAAAGAGATGGCCATCGAGCTGTTCAAACCGTTCGTTATGAAAGAACTGGTCAGCAACGGACTTGCCCATAATATCAAGTCTGCCAAGAAGATGGTAGAGAAACTGCAGCCGGCCGTGTGGGATGTGCTGGAAGATGTCATCAAAGAGCATCCGGTTATGTTAAACCGTGCTCCTACGCTGCATCGTCTTGGTATTCAGGCTTTTGAGCCTATCCTGGTGGAAGGTAAGGCCATCAAGCTTCATCCACTGGTTTGTACCGCCTTCAACGCCGACTTTGACGGTGACCAGATGGCAGTCCATCTGCCGCTTTCCGTGGAAGCGCAGGCAGAGTGCCGTTTCCTTCTGCTGTCTCCGAACAACCTTCTGAAACCGTCCGATGGTGCTCCGGTAGCCGTTCCTTCTCAGGATATGGTCCTCGGTGTATACTATCTGACCATGGAAAAGGACGGAGAAAAGGGAGAAGGCAAATGCTTCAAATCAGAGAACGAAGCATTTCTTGCCTACGAAAACGGAGTGATCACCCTTCACTCCAAGATTAAAGTAAAGAGAAGGGGAAAGAGACCGGACGGCACCATGGGAAGCCGTATTATCGACTGTACCATGGGACGGATCCTGTTCAATGAAGTCATCATGCAGGATCTGGGATTTGTAGACCGTTCCGATCCGGAGAATTTCCTCAAGCTGGAGATTGATTTCCAGTGTGGAAAGAAACAGTTAAAACAGATCCTTGACCGTTGTATCAGCGTTCATGGCACCACAAAGACTGCCGAGGTGCTGGACGACATCAAGGCGTTAGGATATAAATATTCCACCATCGGCGCTCTGAGCGTATCCATTTCCGATATGACTGTGCCGAAAGAAAAACCGCAGATCCTTGCGGATGCTCAGAAACAGGTTGAGTACATTACCAAACAGTACCGCCGTGGTTTCATGACAGAGGAAGAGCGTTACAAAGCCGTTGTACAGACATGGTTTGCGGCCGATGAGGAGCTGACGGATAAGCTGATCAACGGTCTGGATAAATACAACAACATCTACATGATGGCTGACTCCGGAGCCCGTGGTTCCAACCAGCAGATCAAACAGCTGGCCGGTATGCGTGGTCTGATGGCCGATACATCCGGTCGTACCATCGAATTGCCGATCAAGTCCAACTTCCGTGAAGGTCTGGACGTACTGGAGTACTTCATCTCCGCCCACGGAGCCCGTAAAGGTCTGTCCGATACAGCCCTTCGAACTGCCGACTCCGGTTACCTGACCCGTCGAATGGTCGATGTATCTCAGGAGCTCATTATCCGCGAGCAGGACTGCTGTGAAGGCTCCGATGAGATTCCGGGTATGTATGTGGAATCCATCATGGATGGAAAAGAGACGATCGAGACGCTGGAAGAGCGAATCACCGGACGGTATGCTGCAGAAGATTATAAAGACGCAGATGGCAATATGATCGTGGCTGCCAACTGCATGATCACAGCAAAACGTGCCGCAGAAGTCGTAAAGGCAGGCTATACCAAGGTAAAAATCAGAACGATGCTTACCTGTAAGTCTCACACAGGCGCCTGCTCTAAATGTTACGGCGCCAACCTGGCAACAGGTCAGGCTGTTCAGGTGGGTGAGGCAGTCGGTATTATCGCCGCACAGTCCATCGGTGAACCTGGTACACAGCTTACCATGCGTACGTTCCATGCCGGCGGTGTAGCCGGTGATGATATCACACAGGGTCTTCCTCGTGTGGAGGAGCTTTTTGAGGCACGTAAGCCGAAGGGTCTTGCTATCATCACTGAAATCGGCGGATACGCAGAAGTAAAAGAAAGCAAGGAAAAACGTGAGATCATCGTGACAAACAATGACACAGGCGAATCCAAAACTTATGCCATTCCGTACGGAGCAAGAATCAAAGTTCTGGACGGAACGTATCTGGAAGCCGGTGATGAACTGACAGAAGGTTCTGTCAATCCGCATGATATCCTGAGAATTAAAGGTGTCCGTGCCGTGCAGGATTACATGATGCGCGAGGTACAGAGAGTATACCGTCTGCAGGGTGTTGATATCAA
>ERZ1643250.2238-NODE-2238-length-14955-cov-5.503893_pt1 | contig 14955 bp, 16 predicted proteins | sample MGYA00579262_ERZ1643250 | MGnify/ENA primary metagenome ERZ1643250 (study PRJEB29033, sample SAMEA4952265) | chicken gut metagenome | biome: Broiler Chicken; feature: Gastrointestinal Tract; material: Caecum | place: Ireland | collected 2018 | study: Broiler...
GCTTCATCGTATTCCCACCAGCCGGAAAGAGTAAAGGTCTGCGTGGTGGTATGTCCGTCCACGGGAAAAGTAAGGGTGAATTCCGCTCCGATTTCCGGCTCGATTCCCAGAAGCTCCAGCACATGGGTGTCGGTGGCAGCCTGGTCTGTGCCTTCCTGGGGCAGTGCGCCGTCTACCGGATCGCAGTACATCCAGTGGGCTTCGTTGGCGTCAGCGTAGCTGACCTCCACATGAGATTTGTTGAAAGGCGCGTCTGTGGGCATGCCGAGAAAGCGCCGCAGGCCCCAGGCGTCGATCAGAGGATCGTCTTTCAGGGCGTCGAACTGCTGCTCCGTCAGGTATTTAAAGCCGCCATGGGACCAGCCCCCTACCTGGCGGAAATTGGACTGCTGGATGCCTTCGTTGATGGAAAGCGCGATGGTGAACAGGCTGGTAAAAAGCACTGCTGTCAGAGCGATAGCCGCTGCCGCGATCAGATTCCGGGTACGGCTGGCCTGCAGGGTCTTCCAGGCCAGCCGCCGGATACACTTGCTGTTTTTGACTTTCATGTACTCACCCCCTTACCGCGCCACGATCCGGCCGTCTTCGATGCGGACGATGCGGTCGGCCAGCTGGGCAATTTCCTCGTTGTGGGTAATCATCACCATGGTCTGTGCGAACTTCCGGCCGGTGACCTTCATCAGGGACAATACGTCCTGGCTGGTGCGGCTGTCCAGGTTGCCGGTAGGCTCGTCGGCAAGGAGAATGGCGGGCTTGGCGGCCAGGGCCCGGGCGATGGCCACCCGCTGCTGCTGGCCGCCGGAGAGCTGGCTGGGAAGATTGTTCAGTTTCTTCTCGATTCCCAGGGCCGCAATGACCTCCCGGACATAGTGCTTGTCGATTCGGCCGCCATCCAGCTGGATTGGAAGGACAATGTTCTCATATACCGTCAGGACCGGCACCAGGTTGTAGCTCTGGAACACAAAGCCGATCTTCCGCCGCCGGAAGATAGTCAGAGCCTCGTCCTTTAAGGAAAAGATATTTTTTCCTCCTACGGCGACAGAGCCGGAAGTAGGCCGGTCCAGCCCGCCCAGCATGTGGAGCAGGGTGGACTTGCCGGAGCCTGACGTGCCTACGATAGCCACAAATTCTCCATCCTCCACATGTAAATTTACCCCGTCCAGGGCCTTCACCAGCGTGTCTCCGCTGCCATAATATTTTTTCAGATCTCTGGTTTCCAAAATCGTCATAATAAAATACCTCCACGAAAAAGTCTGCACTGTCTTTCGACAATACAGACTTTACCACAGCAATCTTTCCAGGCTCTTTCTCAAATCTAACAGAATGGAAAGATTTTTATCTCTGCCTGGCTTCTCTTGGCAGATACAGTGAAAACACGCATCCCTTTCCGGGCTGGGAGGCGACCCGGATATAGCCGCCCTGCCTGGTGAGAATCTCCCGGGCCAGGTAGAGGCCAAGGCCCAGTCCTTCCGCGCCGTGAGAATCCTTTCCACGGAAAAAGCGGTTGAAGATTTCCGCCTGCTCGCTTTCCGGAATGCCGGGGCCGGTATCCGCCACATCGATCCGGCAGAAGAAATCCAGCATCTGGGCAGAGATGGTTACAGTCCCGCCGGCGGGGGTATATTTTACAGCGTTATTCACCACGTTGCCAAGGGCCTCTCCGGTCCAGCGGGGATCGAAGGCGGCGCTGCCCTGGAAGAGGCTGGCTGTAATTGTGATTTGTTTGCGCCGCGCCGCCCGTTCCTCCTGCTCCGCCGCGCCTTCCAGCAGCGGGCCGACCGGATTCGGAGCCGGTACCGGCGCCACGATGCCGGCCTCCAGACGGGAGGCCTTCACCAGCGCCTGTATCAGGAAAGACAGTTTTTCTCCCTGAACCATGAGAGAACGGGCCAGCTCCTGCTGCCGCGGGGACAGTTCGCTCTCGGACAGCAGAGAAGCGTACAGCAGCAGATTGGCGATGGGAGTGCGGGTCTGATGGGAGATGTCGGCAATCAGGGTTTTGACTGCCGCCTGTTCTCCTTCTATGGTCTTCCGGGCAGAAGCGGAGCCCTGAAGGAACCGGGCCAGCCGGCTCTCCAGGGCGGACAGCTCAGTTTCATTAAATGTGTCCTCCACAAAGCCGCCGGCGATAGCCCGGTCCAGCATCTGGTTCAGTTTCCGGAGGGTGCGCCGTCTGGCTGCCCACTGCCAGAGGCCAAATGCCGTGCCGGCAGCTGCCAGCGCAAAAGCGCACAGGGTCAAAGGGTTCATCTGCCCACCTCCCAGACATAGCCTACTCCGTATACGGTCCGGATGGGCGCGTCCCCCAGCTTGGCGCGGAGACGTCGCATGGCCACAGACAGAGCGTTCTCGTCTACGAATTCGCCTCCGTCCCACACCTTTTCCAGCAGCAGGTCCCGGGGCAGGGTGCGGCCACGGTTTTCCACCAGCAGGCGCAGCAGCCGCTGTTCGGTTTTGGACAGCTCGATGGGCGTGCCGTTTTTAAAAAATTCCAGGCGGGAGAAATCAAAGGCGAAGCCGTCCAGCTCCAGCCGGTCGGATTTTACGGGAGCGGACCGCCGCAGCTGAGCGTTTACCCGTGCCCGCAGTACCGCCAGAGAAAAGGGCTTGGTGATATAGTCGTCCGCTCCTGCTTCCAGACCGGTGACTTCATCAAGCTCCAGGTCGTTGGCTGTGAGCAGAATGGCAGGCGTGCCGTTTCCACTTTGGCGCAGCGTCCGCAAAAGCCCCAGCCCGCTGCCGTCAGGCAGATTGATGTCCAGGATCAGCAGATTGAAAATGGTATTCTGCAGAAGCTCTGCAGCCTGCTGCAGCGTGCCGCAGTGAGCGACGGTACAATCCGGCGTCTCGAGAGCCATGCGGATTCCCCGGCCCAGAGCTTCGTCGTCTTCTAAAAGCAATATCTGATTCAAGCCTTATATCCTCCCCTGTCTGAAGTCTGCCGTCATATCAGGAAGGCTTCAGTGTATTTATTTTCTGCTGCTTTTATTATAAGCATTTTACGGAGAAAAACAACAGGGCAGAGAGATCTGAACGGTCAGTCCATGGGGGACGGAATCGGAAAACTGTATGGTCCCTTTATGGGCTCTGACAATCTGCTTTACCAGCTTTAAGCCCAGTCCATGCTCTGCCTTTGTACCGCCTCCCCGGCTGCTGGAAATATCCTGTCCCTGGTTCAGCCTGTCAAGGAGCACGGCAGACAGACCGGTTCCGTTGTCTGATACACTGCAGAGGCAGCGTCCGTCCTCTTCGTCCACGGAAAGGAGGATCTTACAGCCCTGGGGATTGTGGGTCATGCTGTTCTGAATCAGGTTGTCCAGCATCCGCAGAAGAAGGCCGGCGTCACCGGGAAGATGAATGGAACGTCCCGGATGAACTTCGGAGAATGTGAGCTCATACTGCCCGGGCAGGCCGTTGTTCAGCACTTCGCTGACGGCCTGTCTTCCGATCTCCACCAGATCCACGTCTTTGAGGCAGACAGCCTGGAGAGAATATTCCAGCCGGGTGGTCAGATTCAGATCGTCGATCAGCCGCTTCATTTTTTCGCTTTCCCGGCGGATGATTCCCGCCTGCTTCCTTGCCTCCTGGGGAAGAAGAAGGTTGTCCTCAAGTTCGCTGGCGTACCCGAGCACCATGGAGAGCGGCGTGCGGATGTCATGGGATACACCGCGGATCCACTCGGCCCTTGTGTTATCCTTTCGGGTCATATAGGCGGCTGCCCGGTTCAGTCCTGCGTTAATTTCTGCCAGCTCGCCCTGTTCATCCAGATGCAAAGGCCTGCCGTGGCTCAGATCCTGGATTCCCTGCAGTGCCGGGGCCATGGCCTTTTCTACCCTGCGGGTATTCCGGAGCAGGAGAAAGGAGATCAGGAAGAGGTTGAACAGGAAGACTGCGGCGCTTCCTCCCAGCAGGAATCCCATATAAGGCCAGTTCAGGACATAATAATATTTTATCAGAGTCCGGGGCGGGAAGCCTGCCACCATCAGGCTCCCGTCCTCCCGCGCCCAGACCTTTACCGGGTAATCCTCCAGATACCAGCGGCTGAAGGAGGCGATGTCCCCGCTTGTGTAGGAACGGGGCAGCTCCTCCGGCAGATCCTGCTGCCAGATCACAGTTCCATTCTGGTCCAGCAGCATGGCCCAGGCACCGCTTTCCTCCATCAGGGAGAGAGCGGTATCGTCGGCTGTCCAGACCCCATTCTGTAGCGTTACATGCCCGGAAAGCTCCTGGACAGAGAAGGAGGTATCGGAATCGCTCATGCTTCCTGCCACCATAATCAGAAAGAACAGGGTCAGGTTAATGATGATGAAAAGCAGTATAATTCGGAGCGTGGAAAAAATGTACCGCCGGAAAAAGCGCTGTACAGGATTCATGGCTTCTCCTCCTTCAGGTTCAAACGGTAGCCCAGGCCCTTTACCGTGATCAGGGAAACGGGCCGGGAGGGGTTTTCTTCTATTTTTTCTCGCAGGTGCCGGATATGGGTGGAAAGGGTGCTTTCATACCCCTGCCAGAACTCTCCGCATATGGTCTCGCACAGGATTCCCGTGGTCACGATCCGCCCCGCATTTTCATACAGCTTTTCAAACAGCTGGAGCTCTTTGGCGGTCAGAGAGAGCGTTTCGCCGTCTTTCCATACCTCCGCGCGGGACAGATCCACGGTGGAAGCTGCCAGTTCGACCCGGCGCTGCTGCTCCGGATAGGCGCGGCTGAGAATGGCTTTTGTCCGTAGCAGCAGCTCTTTGGGCAGAAAAGGTTTGGAAAGATAGTCGTCCGCTCCTGTTTCCAAGCCCTCGATGCGGTCCTCCGCCTCGCCGCGGGCGGTCAGCATCAGAACGGGGACGCGGCTTGTGCGGCGGATCTCCCGGAGCACGGCAAAGCCGTCCATTCCGGGCATCATGACATCCAGAATGATCAGATCGGGCTTCTGCTCCCTCCACAGCTGAAGGGCCGCGGCCCCTGACGAGGCGGCAAGAAGGTCGTGGTATCCTGCATGTGTGAAAATAGAAAGCAGCATTTCCAGCAGCCCCGGGTCGTCATCCACCAGTAAGATTCTGTGATCTTCCATAGCTTTCCATCCTTTCCCTATCGTTCGTCAGCGCCGCATGACATCCCCCGGAGGACATGGCACAGTCCGTTCCTGGCACACCGGCGCTGTCTGTATTATACCCCTGAAAACGCCATCCAGCTATTCTGATCCGGAAATCTCAGAGAAAAATTAAGGATCGCTCAGTCTTAACTCAAGGTGGGAGTGATATTCTGCTGATATCACGAAAAGGAGGTATTCGTCTATGAACGATTACATGATTGAGACCCGCGGGCTCACGAAAAAATATGGAGAGCAGCTCAGCGTATCCGGCCTTTCCCTTCATGTGAGAAAGGGCCGCATCTACGGACTGCTTGGGCGCAATGGCGCCGGAAAGACGACAACCATGCGGATGCTTCTGGGACTGACCGCGCCCACTTCCGGCGATGTAAAGATCTTTGGGAAACCCCTTCGGGGCAATGAAAAGAAAATCCTGCCGCGTATCGGTTCCCTGATTGAATCTCCCGGTTTTTATCCCAATCTGACCGGGACGGAGAATCTACAGATATTTGCCTCTCTCCGGGGATTAAAAAAGCCGAAATATGTGAAAAACGCTCTGGAGGTGGTCAATCTTCCATACAAGGATAAAAAGCTGTTTTCCCAGTATTCTCTCGGCATGAAGCAGCGTCTGGCCATCGCGCTGGCAGTCATGCACAATCCGGAGCTTTTGATCCTCGACGAGCCTATCAACGGCCTTGACCCCATCGGCATCGCGGAAATGCGGGATTTTATCCGGGAGCTGTGCGATGCTATGGATAAGACCATCCTGATTTCCAGCCACATTCTTTCTGAAATTTCACTGCTGGCGGACGACATCGGCATTATTGACCATGGCGTGCTGCTGGAAGAGGAGAGCCTGGAGGAGCTGGAGCGGAAGAATGGTAAATATTTCTGCTTCCGGGTATCAGACCCGAAAATGGCGGCCCGGCTTCTGAAACAGCAGATGGGAGTCCAGGACATTGCCATCGGAAATACGAATGAGCTGACGGTTCGGGATTCCGGCCTGGAAACAGGCGCGGCCGTCCGGCTGTTTGTGGAGGCGGGCCTGACCGTGTCGGACGCTCATCTTTATGAGGAGACCCTGGAGGACTATTTCAAAAAGGTGACAGGGGGTGAGGGCATTGCTTAAGCTTTTGCGCTGTGAACTCGCCAAGCTGCGGAGAAAGCCTCTGTTTTTCGCCGCCGCGGCGGTGTCTGCCCTGATTCCGCTGGCCTACGCTCTGTTTCTGCCTGATTTTAAGCAGTTTACAAGCAGCAGGGAAGCAGTGGATTCCATGATGGCAGCCCTGTTTCAGATGAGCGCCTGTCTGCTTTTGATGCCCGCGCTGGTCGTGCTGGCCTCCAATCTTCTCTTTGAAGAACAGGACAATGATACGCTCAAAAATCTGGTGACGGTTCCCGTAAGCAAGGCGTCCCTGGCTCTGGCAAAAATGCTGCTGCTGTTTTTGTTTTCCGCCGCCTTCATGGCTGTGGGAGGACTGGTGAACCTGGCCCTTGTGTCGGCGGCTGGCTGGGCGCCGGAGGGCTTCTGGAGGCTCTTCTGGGTGGGAATCGGCCAGGGGATCATGATGTGGGCCGGAGCGCTGCCCTGCATTCTTTTGGTGGTGCTTCTGAACCGCAGCTATATTATTTCCGTGATTATTGCCTTTTTCTACACAAGCATCAATTACATTTTCGGCATGAATGATCTGTTTATTATGCAGCCCTTCGGCTTTAACCCGGGGACGCTGCTTCCGGGCTCCCTGGCCTTCCGCTGGTACTTTCAGTATTTTGACACATCCCATGCGGGCGCGGAGACAGCGGCCCTGCTGGAACGGATCAGTCCCTATTTTGTGACGGTTCCCCAGGCTTTTCTTGTAACCGGCGCAGAGGCCGTTCTGTTTTTGACTTTAATTGCTCTTGTCTATAAAAGACAGGGCTGCTGAAAAGAAGGAGGTGTGAATCATGTGGAATATCATCAAAGGGGAATGGCAGAAGCTGCGCCGGTGCCAGATTCTGCTGGTAGGAATCGTGGCGCTGGCTCTCTGCCCTGTGGTGCAGTATGGAAGCCAGCTCATTGTCAATCCGGAGATACGGGACCCGAATTACGATTTTGTCCGTCTGTTTTCCAGTGTGGTCTGGGGAAATACGCAGGTTTTCCTGCCTATTTCTCTCGTGATGATTGGAGGATGGATGATTGACCGGGAGCATACCAGTGACACCATGAAAAATCTGCTCGCTGTGCCGGTATCCTATCACAGGCTGCTGGGCGGAAAGCTGGCCGTGGCCGCGGCTTTGTCCCTGATATTCGGGGTATACAGTGTCATTGCGACAGTGGTGACAGGAAGTCTGGCCGGGCTGGACGGATTTTCCATGATTGTTCTGGCGCGTCAGGGAGGCCAGGTGATTCTGGCGGCTTTTTATACCGGGCTTGTCTGCATGCCGCTGATCCTGATCTTCGGACAGATCCGGGGCGCTTATCTTGGAGGAGCACTTCTGACCTTCTTTCTTGGCTACTGCATCCTGTTTTTCAAAGGCGGCTTTCTGCTTTCTGCGTATCCCTTTTCCGCGGCGCTGGTGCTGTCCGGATTTGATATGCAGGAATACAACGGCGCCATAGAGTCTCCCAGTATTCCGCTGGCGCTTTTAGGCATGCTTTCGGTTCTGCTTTTGACTGCCGGAGTCCTGTTCTCCTCTCATCCGGGCAGCAGGGCCGGAAGCTCCGGAAAGAAGAAAAAGAAAAAGGGCCGCGGCCAGCGCAGATAAGCCGGCAGCACAGATAAGGAGGACTTTATGAAACAGACAGATCTTATGAAACAGACAGAGCGAAAGAAAAAGGTATTGGCGGCGCTCTGCGCAGTTCTGTGTACCGGCCTGTTATCCGGCTGTTCTTCCGGAGGGGTTCTGGATAGTAAGGAAAAAAATGAGCAGCTGAAGGATACCATTCTGGAGACTTATGACGCGCTCATAGGAGGGGCAGGCACAGCAGTCCTGACCCCCGAGAGATCGCTGGAAGGGAGACTTACGAGAGGAGAAGATGACTATACCGGATCTTACAGGGCGTCTTATACGGAATTTACAGGCACGGAAGTGCTGTTCGGCGGCACGACGCTGGAGAGAGAGGAGGGAGGAAGCCTGGAGCTTACCTGCTCCCTTTCCCTTGAGAGTGGGAAGGCGCAAATATTCTTGTGTTCCGGCTCCGATGATCCGGAGATCCTCTTATCCGGGAGCGGGGAGTATACCGGCGCCTGGGAGGTAGACGGGGAAAGCACCTATATCGGCGTGCGGTGTGAAGACGCGGTGGGAGAGCTGTTTATTCAAATAGAATAAAGATACAATATGGGGGCGGACTTCACCCCCATATTGTCAGGGAATGCTTAGCGATTAAACAGAAGTGCCTGAGACAGGAATGAATGGTAATGGAAAAACAGAGCAATTAAAAATATCCTTTTGTCGACTTTCCGTCCCGAATCTGATAAAATAAAAATTGTAAGGATTTGTTAAGAATATGAGGTGTGGGAATGTATTATGTCGGGATTTGTGATGACGGAGAGAACACCTGTTCTGAACTAGAAAGCATGGTTTTTTTCTATGCAGAACAGAAAAGTATGGAATTAAAAACTGCTGTCTGGTATACAGGCGAGAGTCTTTGTGGGTATCTGAAGAAAGGAGAGCCGTTAGATGTTTTGTTTTTGGATATTGAGCTCTGGCAGATGACAGGCATTGAGGCGGGAGCGTATATCCGGAACCGCCTGGAGGACAGACGACTTCAGATCGTGTATATATCGGGAAAGGCATCTTACGCCCAAAGCCTTTTTAAAACCCAGCCGCTGGATTTTCTTGTGAAGCCCATCCGGCAGCAACAGGTGGACGAGGTACTTGATCTGGCAGTGAAGCTCCTGGGGAAAAATGAGACGAAATTCGCGTATCAGAGCGGCAGGGATTATTATTATATTCCTTATGGTGAAATCCTGTATTTTATCAGCGAAGGAAGAAAAATCCGTATTGTGACGGCACAGGGAGAAAAGGAGTTTTACGGGAAAATCAGAGAACTGGAAAAGACGCTTCCGAAGGATTTCCTGAAAATCCATCAGTCCTATCTGGTTCATACGCTTTTTGTGGCCCGTTATGCCTATGAGGAAGTGGAGCTGACAGACGGGACGATCTTAAGCATCAGCAAAAAATACCGGAAGCAGGTGAGGGAGAGGCTTCTGCGGGGAGGGGAAGAGACATGACAGACGTGATTCTCTGCGCGGCATCGAATTTGTTCCGAATGTACGTGATCAGCCGTTTTATGAAAACGCTGATCGGGGAGCCCAGAGCTTCCAGGAAAATGCTGTTTTTTGCCTATGGGACTTTTTATGTGGTAAATACAGCGCTGTTTCTGCTGCTTCATCTGTCGTGGGTGAACCTACTATGTAATTTGATGGGCATAAGTTTAATTGCATGTTTGTATACCAGGTCAGTTAAATTAGCATTTTTTACAGTAGTTTCATATTCAGTTATTGCCATGGCATGTGAATTTATCATAATATCATTATTTACAAATTATGAAGAAGGGCAAATATTCAATCAGATATTACAAGTGCTTTCAGTGCTGCTTTCTATTATTTTTGAATTACTGGCAGAAAGATTTATAAGAACACAAAGAAACGATGACAGTGTGTATAGCATAGCATTATTGTTGGTGCCGTTGAGCAGTATTGTTGTAAATATAATCTTGACAAATACAGATAGTGTAACAAATATTGGATTGATTGTTCTGAATCTGGGTTTTCTTTTAAGCGATTTTTTGATTTTCTATTTGTATGATCTGTTATCTGAAACGTTATATGAAAGATATGAGAATGCTTCTATGCGATTGCAGCTTGGGAGTTATTCTAGTCAGATGCAGATATTGAAGGAAAGTGATGAAAAAGTAAAAGCCTTACGCCACGATATGAAGCATCATATGAACGAGATTAGACTGATGGCGAAGCAGGATAAGACACAGGAAATCCAGAATTATATTGATGATATGGAGAATTTTGTATCAAATCCGAAGGAAATGGTTTATTCAGGAAACTGGGAAATTGACAGTATTTTAAACTATATGCTTGAGCAGGCAAAGAAGGAACTGCGTACAGTGGATGTGCAGGTGCAGTTGCCTGAAAAATTCTCCCATACCTTTGATTTGAATGTAATTCTAGGAAATCTTCTGGAGAACGCCATAGAAGGAGCGGGGCAGACAGAGGAGAAAAGACTGAAACTCCGAATTGTTTTTCAGAAAGGAATTCTGCAGATCAAGATAGAAAACAGCTTCTGTGGTAAAATGGTTCGGAAGCGTGAAATATTTTTTACCACAAAACCAGATAAAGCGGCGCATGGAATCGGTTTAAACAACGTAAGAAAAATTGTTGAAAAATATAATGGTTTGATGGAGGTACGCTCAGGGAAAGATATATTTTTTGTAAAAGTTATGCTGTATATATAAAGCATTTTCATAAACTGGTATGCAGGGGCAGGAAAACGAATGTTTCTTGCTCTTTTTTTCGCCAAAATGAAAAAGAAAACGTCCAATTTTGACAGGAACATAGACTGTTTTTTACAGGAAACGGCACAGACTTTCTTTTTGTGATAAGATACGGGCAGAAAGGAGGGGAGGCCAATGCAGAGAAAGGGCTTGATTGGAAACAAAGTGGAGAAACTCATTGTAAAAGTGGCAAAAGGTTCGGCAGAGCGTGAAGCAAATATGTGCTGTATGTACTGGGGGTATCAGCCCAAAGAACCTGAAAGCCTGAAAAAGCTGCGGGAATTTTGAGCATCGCAGAGCGCATGACAGAGAAACTGCTGTCGGATGAAATCATTTCCCAGAAAGAAGCAGAGTTGGTGTGTTATGGGCTTGAGAGCATTAAAAGCGACCTGACAGGAATTGCGATGTCGATTCTGATTGGAGTATGCTTTGGCCGGTTGCTGGAGGGTATACTCTTATGGGGGCTTATGTATCCTCTTCGGAAAAACGCGGGAGGCTTTCATGCCAGCACCAGAATGAGATGTATGCTTTTATCCGTAGGAATGTTGATAGTAACCTTTGCCTGTCTGATAAGATATAACTGGCCGAGGACAGTCTACATATTTATTACAGCGGTATCTTTTTTGGTTATCCTGTTCCTTGCGCCTGTGGAGAATCCAAATAAGCGTTTGGATAATGCAGAACGGAAGGTGTATGGTAGAAGAACTAGGATAATTCTGACATCAGAAAGCGTGTTGTTTTTGCTGGCATTACTGTGGAAGTGGGAAAAACTAACTGCGGTTATCGCAGCAGGGTTTGCAATCGTTGGAACTTCTCTGATTGTGGGGCAGCTGAAAATGAGAAAATTTAAGGAGTAGGAGGAATGAGTTATGATGAAGAAAACGCTGACCACAATTTTATTAGGAGCTACATTGTGTACCATACTGGTATCGGGGCCTGTTTTCGCAGAAGGTATTAGCAATATCAGTCCATCTGTTATTCAGGCAGAACGAGAGGATGTTTCTTTAGAAGAGGCGTTACAAGATCCTACATTTGATATTAATCATGTGGACACTAATGAAAGTATTATGCCTAGGTCAACATATTGGAATGTTTGGGGGGAACGTGAATATAGGAAAAGCGATAATACTGCGCGTCCTATCGGTTATTCAGAGCATGTTTCGAATGGAACAGTTTTAAATACGTTCCACTATACAAGAACCTATCTTGATGGAGGTATTTTAGGAGGCAAAAAAGGTGATTCTGACCGCCAATGGGGGTATAAAACGGTACAAGCTACTGGTACCTATTGTATGATGGATGTATGGGATACCTGTATTCATAAGGTAAAATATGGGACAGAAGACTAAATAAATCTTAGAGTTCTGACACAGAATAATATTGAAAACTTCAATATAACAGTATCTGCTTTACTTATTTGCTGAGAGGGGCTGTGCCTTCTCAGCAAATAATCGTTATAAATCTGCAAAAGGATAAAATGTGATGGGAGTTTATTTTAAGAGAATCTTTGCAGTAATAAGATCATCTTTTCTGTTGACCATTATTTTAATAAGCATACACCTTTTAATTGCATTTGTGGGGCTATACAAAACGAATTCTGCTCAGGAAAGCGTAGATAAAAAGCATGTATATTTTGAACTGCAGCAGGAAAGCAGCCCTTTTGATGTTCCATTAGAAAATTATGTTCATTTTTATTCGCAGCTATGCAATAATTTGGGATTTGAATATTATGAATGTTATTTACAATATTTAGAAACAAGTTCGGAATCTGAGAACTTCTTTGATTATGAAACGGAAACATTACAAAAAGGGTGTGACGCGGTTTTATGCGTCCAGATAAGTGAAAATCTGCAAAATAGGAATCATTTTGAATGCTATAGGGGAAGACTTTTTGATACAAAAGATTTTCAGTATTATGGAGGAACGATCCCTGTTATTTTGGGATATGAGTACCGGGATGTATATCAAATAGGTTTTCAATTTACCGCAATATATCTGTATCAGACATATAACTTTGAGGTTGTGGGAATTTTGGATAAAGATTCAATGATCCAGAATCCGGGCGCCACAATATTGCTGGATAAATATGTTATCATGCCTGGCTTTAATGTTTGTAGTATGCCGCAGGAAAATGCAGGAATAACCATTCATTATGCAAATAAAACAAGTGGTTGCCTGGTGGCTCCAATAGAGAAATTTACTGAAACATCAAACTACATAAAGCAATTATTACTGGATCAGAAATGCGGATATTATACGATAGATGTTTTCCCTGTAAAATATAATGTTATAGAGAAAACAGGTTTTGATATTGTAAGCTTTATCATCGGTTTATTAATAATATTTCTGGTTTTTCACATACTTTATTACCGGCATATCAAAAAAACAAAGAAATATATTATAAAAAACAGAATCCTCTTCGTATGTGCAGAATTAGCAGGAACAGGACTGCTTTTCCTGACGATGTACTATGCTTTTTCATTTTTGATAAGTATGAAAATGGATATGGGAATTTTGGGTATTTTCGGGATTTTCGTTATTGTTACAAAATATGTTTATTTGCCGACTGGCAGGGAAATCTGAATGGTCAGTCCATGGGGCACGGAATCGAAACCGTATAGCTTCCTTATGGGAGCTGGCAATCTGCTTCACCAGCCTCAGCCCTAGACTATGCTCTGCTCTTGTACTGCCGTCCCGACTGCTGAAAGTATCGCTCATTCTTGGCAGAATTGATTCCAATGTGTCTTTCCACACGATATTCTTCATGTTAAAATGGAATCATACTTTCATGGAAGGAGAGTATAGTTATGGGCATCTATCTGAATCAATGCCATTTAGTTAACGATAAAGATGCCTGATGCTTTTATAAAAAAACATTGAATCCATCCTCACAACCGCATTTTATGGAAACTGGCAGCCTTTTACTAGATATGGAACATATTTTAGACACGACAAAAAGACAGATTGCATGTCTGTCTTCTCAAGAGCTATAATGATAATGCTTATGCTTTATGCAGCTCGATATATGAAATATCGAGGTCTCTGGAAATAAGCTGATTGAAGTTGAAGCCTTGGATATTGGTGGCAACTCCGGATGGGATTAATCCCTTTTGCAATAGCAATATCACATCGTATTGTTTTTAATAGTGATATTTTCTTTCGGCCTGGAATTGTTTCAGATAGTTATCATAGCAGTTTTTCATTCGATCACGCTGTACTTTGATATAAAGGATCTCCTTTTAAATCTTATTGGAGGCTTGGCAGGATATGGGTTATTTGCTGCTTGGCGATGATAGTCCGGAAATTTTCATACCTGCAAAAAAATAGTCAAATGTTTTCTTACATTTATCAGAGATGCGCTTCAGTTAAATGTGCTGCTTCAACTATAGCTAAATGGTTTTAGGAAAAAGATAGCATTATTTTATTGAACGCTTATGGAACAGGTTTTGGCCTGTTCCATATTTTTAAAGGGAGCTAATATATGACTTTAAAACATTTAGTATTTGCCTTTTGCTTCGGTTTCGTTTTATCAGGCTGTTCATCAGAAAAGCATCCATCAATTGAATCTATAGGAAACATCCAGAAAGAACCAGAGCAGAATCCGAAAATGATAGAGGACTTTTCGGAAGAAGAAAAAGAGATCCTTACTGCCGAAGCTGTGGAGCAGCTTGCGGCAAAGCACGCGGAGCTGGCAATCGAAGACTTTGGGCCATATCTGGACTTGTCTCCGCTTCAGGAAGAAGGCAGTCTGTGGGAAACGCTGGAATTTGATTATGAGGGGGAGACGTTGTGCCTGCGTGTAAGCGCAAGCGATAAAGAACTGGCTGCCGCTCCTTATGAAGGCGCTCTGGATGGAGCAGTGGTTTTTCGAGAGGATTTTCTGGAGCTTGATTCCGCAGAAGAGGAATATGCTTACGATGGAAGCTGCGCGGATATCCGTTCCGGGAATCTGGAACATATTCTGGATGGAAACGTGGAGATGTCAGATTATCTGACAGTGACGCTTCCGGAAGGATTGAGGCTGAGCGGTTTCAAATACTGGATGGGCAGCCACGGCGGCGCTGCATTTTTGAGAGAAGGGGAGGCAGAAGAAGAGCTGACATTGGAAAATGCAGGTTTCTATGCCGAAAAACCACTGGCGGGCGGCATTGAGATTTTGGGGAATGGAGAGATAGAGCAGGGGATGTCAGTTGTAAAGGAACTGACTCCTCTTGAGACGGGAGAATGGGGAAAAGACGGTCTGATTCTCCGCCGGGAGATACGGCAGACCGATTCCGGAACCGTCTGGTATATAGCCCGCACGGAGAGGGAAGGAAGCTGTATTTCCTATTGCCTGTATCTAAGTGAAGAAGAATATACAGAAGAAGAGTTCCTGGCGGTT
>ERZ1643250.2241-NODE-2241-length-14947-cov-7.386113_pt1 | contig 14947 bp, 19 predicted proteins | sample MGYA00579262_ERZ1643250 | MGnify/ENA primary metagenome ERZ1643250 (study PRJEB29033, sample SAMEA4952265) | chicken gut metagenome | biome: Broiler Chicken; feature: Gastrointestinal Tract; material: Caecum | place: Ireland | collected 2018 | study: Broiler...
TACGGGGAGATTTTATTTTTTCAAAGTTCAAATTTCATTCTCTATAGGAATGCTTCATAATTACGTAAGGCGCTGACTCCATCTCTTTTTCCTCTTACCGGGAAATCTTTTCATTCATGCTGTTCTGCTTTTATTCAAGGTGTCGGCTAATAAAGCGTTGCAGTTCCCCCAAATCCGTCATATTCCAACACAAGTGTGGCTCCTGAAGCATCACAGTCTGCAAAGTTCAGGTTGTAAAATTCAACCATATTTCCATTTACATCCTGCATGGCAAAATCCCATATCATATTGTCCTTGTTAAGGGTAAATATAATGTTTACACTCTCACCGGCAAAAAGCATATCATCTCCGAGCAGATCTTCTTCCCAGTCATAAACATCCGCTTCTGATGCATACAATGAATATATATCTATCCCTGTATTATTTACCACATGCAAATTAAACTTCAGTGTTTTATCTGAAGAGCGCCCGGTAAATATAAATACAAGTATGAGTACAGCAGCAATACCGATAATAAACGCCTTCTTCTTCCCCGGTTTTGCCGGATTATTTTTTCCGAAATTTCCCGAGACGCCATTCAACCTCGGTTCAGGATTTTCCCGGATATTTTCCTGTATGCCGTCCGGCATACCATCTGTTCTTTCTGTCATGTCCCCGGATACATTTTCGGCGTCGTCCTTTACCGGAGAACCACAGCATGGACAAAATTTTATATTCCCTGTAATTTCTTTTCCACAATTTTCACAAAACATTTTTTATCCCCCTTTTGTAAGATTGATTTTATCGTTAAAAGTATACGACAAATAGTATTATATTGCAACGATATTGCGAATGTATTTAACGATATATTATTTTATTACATTATTCCATACATTCCATCAATAGATTTACCGCATACCGAAACCCCCGTATGAATCCAGCTTCTTCGCCAGCTGAAGCAATCCTGAAAACTGTATCCCTGAGTTTTTCATAGCGCTTCCCGGATACATCTTTCTTTAGGTATTCAATTTCACCCAATATCTCTTCTTTTTCGAGAAGGCTTAATTCGTCGGCTCCAATATCCTGAATATGCATTAAATATATGTTTCTTATTATTTGATTTTGTTTCATACTCTTATCCGGGTTTCGTTCCCGCTCCTTCCATCTTATATCTGACTGTTTTTATTATAGGATAACGGATGGACGCAGAATGTCACTTGCAACTGATTTAAAAACAAAAAATGCCGGGATGCCAGATTCCTTTATTGGATACCTGTATCCCGGCAGTAATCATTTATATTATTTTTACTCTGCGACCAGATCTCTCAGCATACAACCCATACATACGCCTTTTAACCTGAGTTTCTCTATCAATCAGTAGAACTGATCTATCCGAAAATTTTCTGCGCCCATAAACAGCCGACATAAAAATTGCTTCAATCTACCATTGCGTTCTGATACCGGGCAGAAACTTCTCTGATTTCTTTTGTAAGGATACCATCTTCCGTCAAGAGAGGTATATCAATTAATCCCTTCACCAGCTGCGCATTTTTCATTGCGGCAATAACGCTGTTTTTTTCACTATTACTATACTGCTTCCAATTCTTTGAACGAGCCACAATATCTCTGAGTTTATCATTGGACTTATGCAGAAATACTGCCATATTCCGGATAATTTCTTCAACTTCTTTTGCCTTCTCCTCAATAATCTGCAGTTCTGCTACGGCGCTTTTCATTTCACTTTCTGCCTTTTTAGCTTCAGCCAGATTGCTGTATGCATTATTTAATTTTTCTTTTGCCTTTGCTCCAAATATACCGCCTGCCAGCAAAAGAGCCGGGCCCGCAATAACGCCGCCTAAAACAGCGGTGCCAAGTGCCATTCCACCGCCGCCTGCTGCCAAGCTGCCGCCTCCCAGCCACGCTAATGTAGCATTTGTAGCAGCTGCTCCTGATAGTCCTCCGATAGCAGCGCCTGTAGATGCCGTCCCCAATGCCATTACTCCTCCATAAGTCCCCCAGCCCAGAAGTGCTCCCGCTCCGATACCGGCAATCCCTCCGCTCAGAACATCCGATGCCTCCAGAGATGTCTGTTTCATCTCCTTCAGGCTGCTTTCAGTTATATTTAATCTTGACAATTCCTCTAATCCCACACTGTCCGTCAGAGAAACATTTTTGATTTGGGAAAAGCAATCCACAAATTCCTTTATTTCTTTTGCCGATATCTCCAGCTTTGTTTTTCCCAGGTTCTCTATATCTTTTTTTACTGATTCTTTTGCCTGGGCCACCTCTTCTTTTGCTGTCTCTACAATTCCAGTTGCCCGTTTCTGAACATCATCGGCTTCAGAACTGTCCAGAACCCCTTTTACTCCTTTTCCTACTCCAACTACTCCTGTTCCGATTGCAGCAGCCATGATTAAAAATGGTAACGGCATAATATAATTTCCTCTCTTTCCTCTTATAATTGAAAAACCGTGTTTTCATCACTCATAAAGGCATCTATTTCATCAAAACCAGAAAACTCCAGTTTTATATCGAACATCTCTCCTATATGATTGATGGAGGCAATATAATCGTCTATCTGGTTCTCCTCAATACTTTTTCTGATTTTTTTCAGATAAACAGAAAATTCTTCCTCTCTCTGTGCAAATTTTTCGCGCGCATATTTTACAATTGTCTCCTGGTATTTCTTCTGTTCTTCTATTGCTGCACGTGAAATCTCCTCAATTACACGTCTTCTTTCCTCTGCTATTCTGGCGCCTTTCAGCGCTTCCAGACTTCCCCGATAAAAGATTCCGCTTAAGGTATAACCAATCATACTTCCCAGAAATCCACCCACAACAGTACCCATTCCCGTACCAATAATGGGGAGCACACTGCCCAGAGTTCCTCCGATCGCAACTCCTGCCGCACTGCAATATCCTGCGGACAGCATTCCGACACCCTTTTCGCCAAATTCTTCCAGAAGCTGCACTTCGTTAATTTCACCGGATGCATATCTTTTTATACTTTTCACAATTTCAACTGTTGATGTTGCAATTAATGAAGGAACATTTGTATTACTGAGATTACGGATAACGCTTTTCTCAGATGTGTGCATAATAGATTTTATCGTCGTTCCTGCTCCACCTGTAATATAAGCAACTGCACCTGCCTGAGCTGTTGTTTTTGCAACATCTTTTGCCGCTTCATCTAATGGTTTATCCTCCGTAATAACTGCATACAGATTCTGTGCCAGAGAAATAGACGCCCCCATCAGCACCGCCCCTTTAGCAGCCTCTGTCCCTGCTTTGTGACTATCTGATATCACTTCTTTCACTACAGCTTTTTCCGGAGCAGTTCTGGCCAATATTGCCTCTTCAGTAGTTACATCTGTTTTTCTGAGCCGGCTTTCCGCTTCCTCATATCTCTTTGCTGTTTCGCTCTTTTTTTGAGCAAGCTCTGTGTCACCCTGCTTATAGAGGGCTTTTGCCTGTTCGTGATAATCTTGCGCTTTATCTCGTGCGTATTGCACTGCTCCATCATATTGCTCACGAGGAATATCGATCACATCATATCTGTCCCATGATCTGTTTTTTACCATCTTTTCGACAACAGTATAATTGCCTTTTTTGTCTATGCCATAGAATTTCATCTGACTTCCCGTGCCGGCAATGACATTTCCGTGCTCATCCACCTGTACATGATCGTGCAAAGGGTGATTCGTTTTTCCGAGTCCGTCCGTGGTCCTGGTTCTGACTGATTTATGGTCTAATACCGCCTTTTTGTTGTCTCTCGCTTCTTTTAATAATTCTGCAGAAAATCCTGCCTGGGACTTTAAGATTTTCTGTTGCTGAGCGGTATCTCCTTTCCCTAGGCTGTAATGGCTTATATCCTTTAGGCTTCTCCCCTGATGGCCAATATCTACGCCTTTGGAATCATACCGCACCCCTTTGTATGCCTGAATAATTTGACTGGCTGCTTCCCCATGCAGCTGACTGAGCTCATTCTGAGCCATTCCTACTGTTGTTTCGTTTATTAATTTGTTACTTTTCTCTTCCTTTTTTCCTGAAGCCATTTACATCCCTCATAATTTATTTTGAGATACTCTTCTTCGCTCATAGATTCTGAAAAAAACAGCTGATAACTTACTGCTATGTTACATACAGCAGGTCTGCTGTCGTAAATAGTACATAAGTCAGATCTGACATCTAAAAATCTGCAGATTCCATTACCCATATCATAGGTTTTTAATTCAGGTATGTATTGAATATTTCTGCAGCACAGCCCACATTTTGTACATTTAAATTTCATGACTGCTACTCCAGGACTGCCTCCTGCAATTCATTACAGACCTGAAGATATTTGTCAAGCTTTTCTGCAATTTCATTAAATAAATCTTTTTCTATCCCTATTTTTTCGGCTAATGTTTTCATAAAAATTTTTTCATGTTCATCATATTCTTTATCGACCATCATTAGCCCCAGAAGTTCAAGTACTATTATTTTTTTTGATCTCAGATCTGATATACGGTTTATTTCTGCTATCACTGCCTCCAATGATTTCATTTCCAAAAATGAAGGTTCTTCTATCTTCATTTCTCTACAGTAATCCTGTATCATATTCTTTTCTTCTTCCACAAAAAAATCATTTGCATTTGCTGCATGAATACATAAATTCAAAAACAGCTGCTTTTCCTCATATTTAAGTTCTGTTAAAAACATTTTTTCCTCCATAATTTCTTTATTTATTAACTAAAAAAAATTATTGTTATTTACCTCCTTTCATCCCCTGTTTTTTATTATACACAAACACCTGGACATAATCTGTCATTAAATATTTTTTAATATATTTTCTCTTAGTTTCTTTAATATTATCAACTTTGAAGAAATAATAATCATTTTGTCTTTTCTCTTCAAAATAGATTAACTCTGTCCGTTATGCTGATGTATGTTATAGCGCTGCGCCCCCCCCCTGGCCGGCTTATGCCATGCAGCTCGATTCCGCTTCGCTTCATCCACCCCTGTGTACTTTCGCACTAACCTCGGCGTCGCCTCGCTAAGTGCTCAATGCATCGCTCACGGGCTGCGCCCTATGCAAGAGAGAAAGAGAGGGGGTTCATTCGTGCGAGCACGATGAACCCCCTCTCTTTCTCTTTTGCGCATGGCTTAAGCCTAGGCTGCAAATTTGCTCCAGTATCCCTGGATGAAAAGGAAGATTATGATTAATGGTATGACGAAGGTTACGTAGGGTCTTACCCATCTGGGGAATTTGGGGCCTTCTCCGGCGTTGGCTTCGGAGAGGAAGTTTTTCCAGCCCCAGCCGTAGCGGGTAGTGCAGAACAGTACGTAAACCAGACTGCCGATAGGCAGAATGTTGTTGCTGACGATAAAGTCTTCCAGGTCGAGGATCGCTGTTCCTTCTCCGAAGGGAGCGAACCCGCTCAGTACGTTGTAACCCAGTACGCACGGCATGGAGAGCAGAAGGATTGCAACGAGATTTCCCGCTACTGCCTTCCCTCTGGAGCACCCGGTCAGATCCATTGCGAATGCAATAATGTTCTCAAATACTGCAATGATCGTAGACGCGGATGCGAAAAACATACACAGAAAGAAGATTGCTCCCCACAGTCTGCCGCCTGCCATAGAATTAAAAATATTCGGCAGAGTAATAAAGATCAGGTTCGGGCCGCTGTCCGGATTTACACCAAAAGCAAAGCTGGCCGGGAAAATAATCAGGCCGGAAATCAAAGCTACGCTTGTATCAAGCACGGTAATGGCAACCGCTTCTCCTGCCAGTCTCCTCTTCTTGTCTATATAGCTTCCGAAAATCGCCATTGCGCCGATTCCCAGGCTTAATGTAAAGAAGGACTGGCTCATGGCCGCCGATACAACTTCCAGAATCCCCGCTTCTTTCATTTTCCCAAAATCCGGAAGAAGATAAAATTTCAGTCCCGCTCCTGCTCCGGGGAGCATAATAGCACGAACGGCAAGTATAATCAGAAGCGCCAGCAGCAGAACCATCATAATCTTGGTAATGCCTTCGACTCCTTTCTGCAGTCCCAGTCTTACGATTCCAAAACATAGAATCACCACAACTGCCATAAATATGGTCATAAGAACCGGCTGTCCCATCAGCTTCCCGAACTCTCCCTCTATCTGCGCCGCATTCATTCCCTCAAAGCTGCCTGCTGCCATTTTGTACAGATAAATCAGAAGCCATCCGCCGATTATAGTGTAGAACATCATAAGCAGATAATTTCCGGCCATGCCTATCCACTTATACCAGTGCCATTTTGTCCCCAGCGGCTCCAGCTTGTCAAAAGCCATTGCAATACTGCATCCCGCGCCCCGGCCTACAGCAAATTCCATCACCATAATCGGCAGGCCCAGCAGAACCAGACACAGCAGATAGATCAGCACAAAGGCCGCCCCTCCGTACTGTCCGGTAATATAAGGGAAACGCCATACATTTCCCAATCCGATTGCACACCCGGCCGAGATCAGAATAAATCCCAGACGGGAGCCGAATTTTTCCCTTTTCATAAAGTTCTTTCCTCTCTTCCGGTTTTATTTATCCCCTGAGTGTCCGTCACTCTTTTCTTTGTCTGTCTCTGATAATTTCCTTTTCTTCCGGGGAAATCATTTTGACACGCGGAAGCTGGTGGCTGTCACCGCCGCGGTCAGATTGCCCAGATCGTCTTTTACATCAATCCTGTAATAGCTGGTTGTTCTGCCGTTTTTTACACAGACCGCCTCTGCCGTCAGTTTGTTCCCTTTTGCCCGGCTCAGGTATGTAATCTGGGAGTCCAGAGAAACGGAGCCCATTTCCTGCCAGTTTGTGGCCACAGCCAGAGCAAAGTCTGCCAATGTAAAATACACGCCGCCCATAACTGCGCCCATAGCATTTTTATGTCTGTCCTCAATATTCAGGCTGCACTTTGCATAATGGTCGTCTACTTCTTCTATGTAAGCGCCGTTATCCGTAGCGAATCGATCCTGTTCAAATATCTTCTTTACCTCTTCTGATGGCTTCATGTCTGATCCCTCCTGACTGAATTTATACGTTTCTGCAGAAATAAAATACTTATCCCTGCCTGTACACTGACTTCATCAGTATAGCATATATTCTTACCCTGTGACAAAGAAAAACGCAACCCCTCAAAGTCTCTGGGATTGCGCTCTGCTTATAAGCCGGAAATCAGACTTGAACTGACGACCCCTTCATTACGAGTGAAGTGCTCTACCGACTGAGCTATTCCGGCACATCGTCCGCTATATTGCGGACTTTATTATTATATCCTGTTTTCAGGCAAATTTCAACTGTTTTTTTCGTCTTCTGTTTTTTCGTCTTCCGGCTGATCTGTTCCGTCTTCCCGCTGATCCGTGTGTTGCCGCGCTCCCGCTGATTACGGCCCGGACAGTTTTAATGCATCTGTCCGCTGTTCTCAGACGGACCTGCCATATGCACAGTGAGCTGATTGTACGGAATCTCAATCTGGGCCTCGTCAAATGCAGTTTTGATCTGTTCCAGAAGCCGCCATCTTGTCGCCCAGTATTCTTCTGTTTTGACCCAGGCCCGAAGTCCGATTATAACGGCGCTGTCGGCCAGATCAGATACAAATACCATGATCTCCTCATCCTGAATAACCGAAGGATCGCTGCGGAGCATGTCTTCTACAATCTGCTTTGCCTTTTTCATATCCGCGTCATAGGAGATGCCCACTTTCAGGTCAAGCTTCCGCTCCGGCCTTGCAGTGACGTTCGTCAGACTGTTGCTGGTCAGAATACTGTTGGGCACCACCACTGTCTGATTGTCCACCGTAGCCATCTTCGTATAAAAAATCTGAATTTCTTTTACAGTTCCTTCGATACCTTCCTGGGTTACCGCGATATAATCGCCTACAGCGAAGGGCTTCAGAAGCAGGATAAGGATCCCCCCTGCAAAATTGGACAGACTGCCCTGCAGCGCCAGGCCTACCGCCACGCCTGCCGACGCGATCAGCGCCGCCACGGAAGAGGACTCTACGCCGAAATTGGTGGCAATCATAAAGATCAGAAGAGCATAGAGCCCGAATTTGAGCATGGAATCCACAAACTGCATAACTCCGGTATCTGCTCCTGTCCTCTCAAAGGATCGTCTCACGATCTTCCGGATCCATTTGATAATCTTTCCTCCCACGAAAAAGAAGATAAGAGCAAGGAGCACCTTGATCCCAAATGAAATTATGTTCGGAATATTGTTTTCTATAAATTGAAAGAAAGCATTCACCTCCTGAGTCGCTTCTGAAGTGACCTCTGTTGCAGAATCCAGAATATCTGTAACAGACTCATCGGTTGTATTTGCCGCAGCCAGTAACATCTGCTCTCCACCTCCTTTAATCTCTCTTTAAAGCAAGAAATGCACACAGATTTCCACGTTTGTCTCCCTGGGCCCTGTGGGAATACAGGATACGGCTGTTGCAGTGTGTGCACAGATTTGTAACCGCCATATGTTCCGGGAGGATTCCCGCTTCCCGGAAAATAAGCTCATTGGCCTTCCACAGGTTCAGCTGATATTTCCCGCCGGGTTTTTTATAAAATATTTCATCCCACTTATCTCTGTCAAAAACCTCTCTGAACCGGTCGGCCACGTCCTCACTGACCTCATAGCAGTCCACACACACGGAGGGGCCGACAGCGGCCAGTATATCCGCCGGATCCGAACCGAAAGATTCCTGCATTTTTTCAACTGTTTTCTTCCCGATCTTTCCCACCGTACCGCGCCATCCGGAATGGCTCAGCCCGATGGCTTTCTTTACCGGATCCACAAAATACAGCGGCACGCAGTCCGCGTATGAGGTGACCAGACAGATACCCGGCACATCTGTAATCAACCCGTCCACATCCGTATAGTCCCGTTCTCTGACAATGCCTTTCCCTCTGTCTTCCTCTGTCACAAGCCGGATATTCGTTGTATGGGTCTGTTTGGAAAGTACCATGTCGCTGCATTCTACCCCGACAGCCTCTCCGATTCTCCTGAAATTTTCCCTCACCGCCTCCGGGCTGTCGCCTCTGTCAAAACTCAGATTCATAGAGGCATAGCATCCTTTGCTCACGCCGCCGAGGCGTGTAGAGAATCCGTGTTTTACAACCCCCGGATTCCGAAGCAGGGGAAACTCCAGATACGGCGTATTTTCCCCCTTCTCGTCAAATATATGCTGACTGTTCTTATATATAAGCCCGAGTTTCATCACAATACCAGCCTTTCTTATCCTGAAAATGCATTTTTCACATGGGTCACAGCTGTCCCGTCAATGCCGATTACATCAAAACGGCAGGGCACGTCTGTATTTCCCCGGCCTGTAAGATAATGAGCCGCGCATCGGAAAATTGTCCGCTGTTTGCGCGCGTCCACTGCCTCCAGAGGGCTGCCTTTCCCTTTGCAGGAGCGGTACTTCACTTCACAGAATACCAGATAACTCCCGTCTTTTGCAATAATATCAATCTCACCGAACCTGCAGCGGTAATTGTACTCTATAATTTCATAGCCCAGCTGTTCCAGATAAAATCCCGCCGCCTGTTCATATTTCGCGCCTGTCTGTCTTTTATTTTTCCCTGTTCTATCTTCTCTCATATCAGTCAGATAAAGTTACCTATAAAACTTTTCCTGTGAATCGGCGAAAGCCCCAGACGCCGGAGCGCCTCTATGTGCTCTCCTGAACCGTAGCCCTTATTTGACGCAAACCCGTAACCGGGAAAGCTGTTTTCATATTCCACCATAATCCGGTCCCTCGTCACTTTTGCTATGATGCTGGCAGCCGCAATGGACACACTTTTTGCATCGCCTTTTATAATGGGAACCTGGGGAACTGCAATGCCGGGTATTGTAACCGCATCATTCAGGAGAAGTTCCGGCTCCACTTTAAGTCCTGCGACGGCATTCCGCATGGCCTCATAGGTAGCCTGCAGGATATTGATCTGATCAATCCGCTCCGGGGAGACGATCCCAACCGATACCGCGTCCGCCTTTTCCATAATTTCATCATACAGCAGTTCTCTTTTCTTTGCCGACAGCTTCTTGGAATCGTTTACTCCAAGTATCTCGCAGCCTCTGGGAAGAATGACTGCTCCGGCGACCACAGGGCCTGCCAGAGGGCCTCTGCCGGCCTCGTCAATGCCGCAGATCAGATTATACCGGCTGTATTCCCGTTCATATCCGGACATCTGCCAGAGACGTTCCCGTTCCTTTTCCAGAGCCTCTTTCTTTTTTCTGCACCCTGCAATCAGGTTCTGTACGCCGGCTCTCGCATCATCCGCATACAGCCTGCACAGTTCCTCCCATCTGTCCTCTCCCGCCCGGCTGAACTCCTGCCTGATCTGAGCAATACTTTTATTCATGTTTAATCACTCCAAACTTATTGAACGGCCAGATGCGTATCCACGCCCTTCCCAGCAGATCATCTCTGTGTATTACACCCACATTGGCCGCCCTGCTGTCCTGGCTGTTATTGCGGTTATCGCCCAGCACAAAATACTCGTCGTCGCCCAGTACCACGGGATCCGCGGCAAGTCCCGGATTTTCCATCACTTCATTGCCATAGTGTTCGTCCAGTTTCTGACCGTCGATATATACATACCCGTCCACAATCTGGACAGTCTCTCCCGGAAGTCCGATTATCCTTTTGATATAATATGTATTTTTCTCATACTGATAGGGAAATACAACAATGTCATACCGGTTCGGATCTCTGAAACGGTAGGATATTTTATCTACAATAAGCTGATCCCCATCCGAAAGGGTTGTCTCCATAGATGAGCCGCTTACCTGGGTCCTCTGTCCCACAAATGTGATTACAAGATACGATATGACTATAATCACCAGGATATATATAAGCCAGGCGCTCAGCTCTTTTACTATATTTTTCATCGGTCATTTCCTTTCTTTCGCCGGCTGCTCACAGCGCAGTTATTTTTCGGACATTTCCTCCGGAGTTTCAAGTGTAATCCTCCCCAGACGTCCGTTCCGGAAATCGTCCAGAAGAAGCGCCGCCGCTTTTTCTACATCAAGTTCATTGCCCCGGACAAGGCAGTGACGGCTTACCGCAATGTTTCGGAGACACTCGTATGAATCTTCTGTTGTCTCGACAGAATACTTTTCTTCAATCACACCCGAATATTCTTTCCCGAGAAACTTCACCAGTTCAGCCGCCAGTTCCTCTGTCTGGAGGATCTCATCCTTGATAGAGCCGATGAAAGCCAGTTTCAGGGCCGCGGTCTGATCTTCAAATTTGGGCCAGAGAATTCCCGGTGTATCAAGGAGTTCCACACTTTTATTCAGGCGGATCCACTGCTTTCCTTTGGTTACTCCGGGTTTATTCCCTGTCTTTGTACACGCTTTCCCGGCCAGGGTATTGATAAACGTAGACTTTCCCACATTGGGAATCCCCGCCACCATCGCCCGCACCGGACGGTTTAAAATCCCTCTGCGCCTGTCTCTCTCTGTCTTCTCCCGGCATGCCTCCTGGATAACAGACTGAATGGATTTGATCCCCACGCCTTTTTTTGAGTTAACCTTTACGGCGGAATATCCTTTTTCTCTGAAGTACTCCACCCACTCGTCATTTCGTCTGTCCTCTGCCAGGTCTGCCTTATTCAGAAGAATCAGCCTAGCCTTATTTCTTCCCATCTCATCAATATCCGGATTCCTGCTGCTCAGAGGAACCCTCGCGTCGACCAGCTCAATGATCAGGTCGATCAGCTTTATATTTTCCTGCATCATCCGCCGGGCCTTTGTCATATGTCCCGGATACCATTGAAAATGCATCTTTTTCCTCCTATATAAATCCAAAATGTTCTCCAAAATCCGCCACAAACCAGACTTTCCCGTAAATATCATTTTTCCGGACCGGACCTGCATCCGGGCTTCTGCTGTCGTCGCTGGCTTCAGAGTTGTCTCCAATCACAAAATACTCCCCTTCTCCTAATTCAACAGGAGCCGCGGCTATCCCCGCGTATTCGATATCTTCGGCATAGATATCATCCGTCATTTTCTCATCGTTTATATAAACGCTGCCGTCCACGATCTGAACGGTCTCTCCCGGCAGTCCCACGATCCTTTTAATGGAATACTGCCCGCTGCCGTCCCGGCTGTATGCCACGATATCTCCCCTTGAAGGAGAAAATATCCGGTAGCACAGCCGGTTCACGAGCACTACTTCGCCATTTTCAAGAACAGGCTTCATAGAATCTCCCGCGTTGCTGACTCTGCAGCCGAAAGACAGGACAAGCAAAAATGCCGCCGCGCATACCAGAATAATCTCTGCCGCCCACCGCAGCGCTCCACTTACATTTACTCCCGCCGGTCTGCCGTACGCACCTGCGCGGCGCCTTCTCCCCCTCTCTCTCTCAAACCGGAGTCCAGAACGCCCGGGAGTCTTTTTCCTGGCTCCGGACTTCAGCGACGATCCCCGCCGCTTTCTGCCAAACTTCAGTCCCTGCATAATTCCTCCCGCAATTTCTTATAAGAAAAGGGACAAACTACATATTTGTAATTGTCCCTCTCATGGTTACTATTTTACTAATTCTTTTACCTTCGCAGCTTTTCCGACACGTTTTCTTAAGTAGTTCAGTTTTGCTCTTCTTACTTTACCTTTGCGCACAACTTCTACCTTTTCTACATGCGGAGAATGGAGCGGCCATGTCTTCTCAACGCCGATTCCATTGGATGTCTTTCTTACTGTAAATGTCGCTCTTGCGCCGCCTCCCTGTTTTTTCAGGACTGTTCCCTCAAAAACCTGGATTCTCTCGCGGTTACCCTCTTTAATCTTGGCATGTACTCTGACAGTATCGCCAACGTTAAATACCGGCACATTCTCTTTCAGCTGCTCTGCTTCGATCTTCTTAATGATCTCGTTCATTTTGTGTGACCTCCTTCATATTTGACGTTCTTAACACACTTTTGTGCCAGAGGACCATCGCTCTTCTTTTCACAACTTTTGTAGTTTACCATATTTCCACAGTATTTTCAAGCCCTATTCTGCTTTTTCCTGCTGTTCTTCTTTCCGGCCTTCATTTTTTGATGCCGTCCATTCCCGGAGCCATCTTCTTTCCTTCTCTGTCAGTTCACACTTTTCCAGCAGATCCGGCCTTCTCTCATAAGTGCGGAGAATGGACTGCTCCCGCCTCCATTTTTCAATATTCGCGTGATGACCGGACAGAAGCACCGGCGGCACCTTCTTTCCACGCCACTCTTCCGGGCGGGAATACTGGGGATATTCCAGCAGATTATCCTGAAACGACTCAAATTCAGCAGACACGTCGTTGTGGAGCACTCCGGGCACCAGCCTGGAAATGGCGTCTACCATGACCATCGCCGGAAGTTCTCCTCCTGTGAGCACATAATCTCCGATCGATACATAATCTGTCACGATCTCCTCCAGAACACGTTCATCAATCCCCTCATAATGTCCGCAGAGCAGGATCAGGTCCTCTTCTCCGGCCAGTTCTTCCGCCATTTTCTGATCAAACACATCTCCCTGAGGAGACAGGTAGACTACCCGGGGGCGCTTTTTCTGTGCATCACCACAGATTTTTTCCGCCACTGCCCGGTACGCCAGATACACAGGTTCCGCCTGCATGAGCATTCCGGCTCCTCCGCCATAAGGGTAATCGTCTACACTCTGATGTTTATTGAAAGCATAATCCCGGATATTGACCGCCTCGATGGAGAGCAGCCCTGCATTGACCGCCCGCCCGATAATACTGGTATTGAGCCCGTTCATTACCATCTCCGGAAATAATGTAAGTATATGAAAATTCATTTTTTACTCCTGAAAATATGTTTTTCCCCGTCCGGTTCTTATTGTACGTGCTTTTATATGAGTCCGTCCATCAGCCGGATCTTCATCCTGCGGTTCTCTACGTCCACGTCCAGAATACAGTCCCGGATCGCAGGGATAAGCACCTCGCCGTGTTCTTTGGAATCAATAATGTAGACTTCATTTGCCCCGGTCTCCATCACGTCTCTGAGAATACCGAATTCTCCCTCGTCCGTAACCACCTCCATGCCGATCAGATCTGCGATATAATACTCGTTTTCCTCCAGCTCTACCGCATCCTCTCTCGGCACCAGAAGGCTTTTCCCCTTATATATTTCTATATCATTTATATTGTCAATACCCCGAAACTTCAGGATCACGAACTGCTTGAAAAATTTTACCGACTGTACCTCCAGCTCTGTCAGTTCTTTTCCTGTATCCAGGAGCACTATTTTCAGTTTTTTAAAACGGGCAGGGTCATCTGTTGTCGGAAATACTTTGACTTCGCCCCGGATCCCGTGTGTGGAAGAAATCACGCCCACCTGAAGAAACTGTTCCATTTCCCCCGCTTCCTTTCTGTTGTCCGTTTTAACTTTTGGAATTCTCACAGAACTTCAGAATCTGTTCCTCCGCTCTGCGTTCAGGAAAAAGAAAGGGGCAGACTCTCCGTACCGGAAAACTGTCCCTCTCCCTCTCTGCTTCAATATCCTCTATACGATATCGACAACAACTCTTTTATCTTCCTTTGCCGCCGCCGCTTTTACTACGGAACGGATTGCCTTTGCAATACGGCCCTGTTTGCCGATCACTTTCCCCATATCGCCTTCTGCAACATGGAGTTCGAGCACTGTCGTGCGCCCTTCTTTTTTCTCGTTTACAGAGACTTCTTCCGGGTGATCTACCAGCGCTTTTGCGATAACTTCAACTAATTCTTTCATCGTACGCGCACCTCCGCAAAGAGATCTTATTTCTCGATACCTGCTGCCTTGAAGATCTTGCCTACCACTTCTGTCGGCTGAGCACCGTTGTTGAGCCATTTCTTAGCGGCTTCCTCGTCAACTTTGATCGCACTCGGATCACAGTTCGGATCGTATGTTCCGATCTCCTCAATGAATCTGCCGTCTCTCGGGGACCTTGAATCAGCTACTACGATTCTATAAAAAGGAGCTTTCTTCTGTCCCATTCTTCTTAATC
>ERZ1643250.2242-NODE-2242-length-14945-cov-4.782807_pt1 | contig 14945 bp, 8 predicted proteins | sample MGYA00579262_ERZ1643250 | MGnify/ENA primary metagenome ERZ1643250 (study PRJEB29033, sample SAMEA4952265) | chicken gut metagenome | biome: Broiler Chicken; feature: Gastrointestinal Tract; material: Caecum | place: Ireland | collected 2018 | study: Broiler...
GTTTTTAGTATATCTTATTAGCCACTTCCGTTACAACTTTATTATAGCACTTCATCATGCAGTCCGTTTTTTGTATATCAATACACCTATTGGCACTTGTGGTCACGTGAAGTAAAACAAAATAAAATTCACTAGGATATACGGTTATGATCATGCTAGTTTTTTACTATTTTTTCTATTGTATCATTAGGGTGTTATTTAAATATTGTTGTATAAACTTATCATGAAGTGTTTCCCATTCAGAAAAATTTGTCATAGTTTTTAAGAAATCTAGACTATCAGCTACAGTTGAAATATCATAAGTCATAAATTTTTTCCCATCTTTGTGTATTTATAGTCTATCACAATAGAAATTTCCTCTCAATAAAAATAGATTAAAAAAGAGGACAATAAAAGGCATAGAAAGATACAATAGCAACAAAGAAAAAAACCGAAGCCTTCGCAGAACAAACTGCGGAGTTTTCTTTCTGCCCGGAAGGAAGCAGTAGAGATGCCTTATGAGTCGAAGTGTCTCTGCTCTTATCTAGGTTGCCCCAGTTGATATCGGTCGGTATTGCGAGTGACATCAGAAGATCATTACAGTGCATTATAATAAGCATGAGCGTGATTTGGCTAGTAAGCGCTAGTATGGGCAGACATGGCGGAAGATCCGCGACCGATATTTGGCAAAACATCCATTATATGAAAAATACCGGGAAGTCGGACGGCTGACAAATGCTGAGGAAGTCCATTATATCAAACCATATTTTAAAGGTAGCACCTATGCGGGAAATAATCTTATGGTATTACGCAAATAGTGCTATTCAGAGATTACCGCTCGTGAAGGCGGTCGCCAGAGATAAAAATATTGCCACCCGGTAAGAGCGGCAGCATCTGTTACTTTTTCAAAAATTCAATCGGCGTGATTACCGGAACGGAGGAACCGGCAAAGTCCTTGATATTTCTTGTAAGGATATATCTTGCGCTGTTCCGTTCTGCTACGGCATTAACAACGGCATCTTCAAAGTCTGGCATAGAGTTCATGAGTGCGCTATGAATATCAACACCCTGTACATCTGCAAAGACAACAATCTGGGAAAGTTGTTCGATTCGTTCCTTTGCTTTTTGGGCAGACTGGAACGCTTTACGGAGTATATAGAAAATGTCCGTGACGGCAGATGCAGAAATCAGACACTCCATATTGGTTTCAATAGCCTTGCGGAGCGCCTGATATGAATCTGTAAAAAATGGTTCTCTTTTCTGGATGATATCCAGAATGATATTGGTATCAATCAGAATTTTCATTGTCTGGACAGCCGCTCCTCTCGTATCGTATTTTCATCCAATGTTTTCTTCTGAGGGACAATTCCTACCAAGTCGTCCAGAAGTGCAAGCTTATTAACAGCAGGGCTGGTGAGACGGGCGATGTTTTTTCCGTTTTTGGTAATCAAAATATCCTGGGAAGCTGCCATTTCCAAATATTTTCCGAGATTGGTTTTAAATTCAGTTGCAGTAACAATCATGAGAATTCCTCCTTTGTCTGAGGTGTGCTTTATATATTAATATTATACACAAATCGTGCTAAAACATCAATATAAAATCGAACGATTTAAATTGTTCGATAAGAATAGGCATATTTAAGTTTCTGTAAATTGAGTGGAGAGCAGAGGATAAGAGATATTGTGTAAAAATAGTACTTTTATGAGAAAGAATATCCACATTGATTTTACCTTTGTTAAAGGATATAATAGTACTGTATTTTATATATATATTTTGGTTAGTTTTGCTACAAACAATTTACTATAAAAATTGCGACAAAATTTGAACAGCTAAATTATAAAGAATGAGGCATAGCTGAGATCGACGTTAGATTTGTATTAAAAGATTGTAAATGAGTTTTAGATAAAGTACAAGATAGCAGTGGATTGACAATTTTTATGGTTTAAAGCGGTAAGGAGAGTAATCATGGCGATAGTGGCTGATCATGAATCTGAATATAAAGGTGAAAGAAAAGTTAGAGATGCCATAGAAGAATATTTTTCAGATAATGTTATTGTTTATAATAATCGTGAGGTAAATGGCAGAGAGTATGATATTTGTTTGCTTGTAAAAGATGCCTGTGTATTTATCGTAGAAGTTAAAGGTTGGGTGAGTAATAAACTTAGAGTTCACGGTGTAGATGATATAGAAATAGATGGATATATAGAACATCAAAGATCGCCTAAAAAACAGGCAAAATCATATTGTTATCATTATTTAACAAAGTTAAAAAAATATCTTAATGCCAGCCCTTTAGTGGTTGACCTAGTTGCATATCCTTTTATTTCGAAACAAGAATATTATGATACTCACCTGAATGTTGTTTCTGAGGAGCAATTTACTATTTTAAAAGAAGATCTTATGAGTTCGAATTCTTTGAAGAAAAAATTTAAAATGGCCTTTGATGCAAAGAAGATGATTTTACATACAGAGTTAAATACAGAATTAATAAATCGTATACGAAGAAAAGAGGAACCTGCTTATGATACTCTTCAGAAAGAAAATCCTACGCAGGTTTATTCTGTTTTGTCGATTTTACCAGGTGAAGTAGAGGATCAAAGAATTAAGGGAATTATTTCTTCTTATTTTAAAGGAACAAAACAGATTATATTTGCAGAAAAAAAGGAAACTATGGATGCAGTGCTCAATGAATTAGACAGTTACTGCAAAAAAGAAAATATTGAGCCAGGAAGTAAATTGAAGATCGGTTATAAACATACTATAGAGTTTGATTCGTTTTCAATTGTGTATAGGATTTTTAACTTTGAAATTTATTATGTTCCAGAATTAGGAGTTCAATGTTCCGAAGAGATTGTTATTGAAGAAGGACAGATGGGGACTTACGAGAAATTACTGTCCTGGCTTGCTGAACATTCTACATTCAATTTGCAACAGTATAGAGTTGAACATTCACCGGTAAATAAGAATATTTTGGTAGAAGCAGGAGCAGGAACAGGGAAGACTTATTCTATGGTTTCGAGAGTTGCCTTTCTATGCAATAAAAAGGATGACAACATTTTATCCATAGAAGAAGAACTGGCGATGGTTACTTTTACAAACGATGCCGCTATTAATATGAAAGACAGACTAAAGCAAATGTTTATAAATTACTACATTTTGACAGGGAATGAAAAGTATTTGCAGTATGTAGAAGGTGTCGAACGATCCAATATTTCAACAATTCATAAATTCGCCATGCAACTTTTAAAAGGTGCGTCTTTTTATACTGGTTTGGGGACTAATTTCCGTATATCTTCAGATGAATATAGCAGAGGAAAAATATATGATATTTATCTCAATAAATTTCTTGGGATAAAAGAGGCTGATAATCCTAATTTTATAAATGAAATTCCAGTTCCGATTTATGACTTAAAGAAAAAAATTGTTGGAATGGCTGACCGCCTTCTGCAAAAGAGTGTTAATCTTGAAAATATTAAGTTAGAAGAAATGGGAGTGACGGTAGATAATACATTACCGTATTTTAATGAATTAATCCAACAGGTTATAATCCCGGCGGAAATTGAATATTTAACAGCAATAAATGATAAAAATGCGATAGACTTAAAGGAATGCATTATTCTTCTTAATAAAATTTTAGAAACAGGAGCAGATTATATTAGCAATTTGAAATTACGCTATCTGTTTGTAGATGAGTTTCAGGATACGGATGATGTGCAGATTGAAGTGTTTCAGAAGATTCAGAAAACAATAACTACTGATTGCAGATTGTTTGTAGTTGGAGACTTAAAACAGAGTATTTATCGCTTTCGAGGAGCTAGATTAAGTGCTTTTGATCAATTAAGTGCTTATCAAAAATATGAGTGGGAAATTTATCGTTTGAATATTAATTATCGTACTGATTCAAGGTTGCTGGACATATATGACGATATTTTTCGAGAAATGGGTGCAGAAGGGTATTTACCATATACAGCCGAAAATGACAGACTTATTGGTGAGAAGAATTTTGGAACAAATGAATCAGAACTTTTGCAGTGTATACCATGTCATGGAAGAGATAAAGAGGGATTTTATGATGCGTTGTTTTGTAGTCTGGAAGTGCAGAAAACAAAACTTGATGAGTTAATAAATAAAAAGAAGTCACAAGGAAAAAGACTCAGTAAAGAGGAGCGCACTATCGCGATTTTAGTGCGTAGCAACTGGCAGATTGAAAATATAGTAGAAGAGGCAAAGAAAAGAGGGGTGAATATTGAAATTAAATCTGGCGGAGATTTGTTTCAGTTGGAACCAACACAAGACTTATATAAATTACTGCTTGCTATAGAAAATTCTACGAATCCGATATATTTGGTTAATTTTATAGAATCCAATTATACGGATCTGAAATTGGATTATCAAAAGTATCATACAATGTCACAAAATGAAAAACTGCGCAGTCTTCAGAAAATCTTAGATGCTTTTTTTATGCTGAGAATGAACAAAACATGGCAGGAAGTTCTCGATGAAATATATGCACAACCGGTATTGTATGCTTTGAAACATATTTACGATGCACTGGAACCATGGAAAATTTATAATAGTAGTTTTTCTGCGCAGGAATTTTATATGACAAATTATGAGTATTTACTGGAGAAAATTATAAAATTTACAAGGGTAGATACATTGACCATCAATCAGATTTCTAAATATCTGGAGATTAATATACTGACAAAACAGCAGGAACTTGCCAGAATTTCAGAAGCAGAAGAGGGAATTCATATCATGTGTACAACCATACATAGAGCTAAAGGACTTGAATATGGAACAGTTGTCCTTCCATATACATCAGAAGATATTAGTAATATTAGGAACGCAAAACTGGATGCAAACTATTCTAAATCAAAGTTATCTTATACAGTTCTTTTTGAAAATAATGTTAGAGAAAGAAATTCAAATTATAATGAGGAAATGGAAAAAATAGAGCAGATAGCAGAAGAATCCAGGATATTGTACGTAGCATTAACGAGAGCAATCAGGAATTGTGTCTGGATTTTGAATGAAGATAAAGATGTTCCAATCAGCTGGGGAACGTTGTTGGAGGTATAAAATGTCAATAACAATCTATACATATCATGATCCATATAGTATTGACAAGGAAACTTTTTGGAAAGATATAGAAAATTGCCCTTACTTTTGTGCAGCACAGACATTAGTAAATGGACTCCGTAGTTACTATAAGGGAAAATTTGAGGGTGATCGTGTAATGACGGTCAAGCAGCTTATAGATTCTTTATATGAAGATTGGGAAAGCCCTGAATGGATGGTTAGACAACATGCATCGATTGATAATATCATCAATAGTACTTTTTCGACTGAACTCGAGGAATCACAGCAGAAAAACCTGAACAGGGCATTTCTATTTAATAGAGAAGAAGTGTTTAAAAGTATTCGGACGCTGTTTGAACTCAAAGTTAATCCGGATGCAGTTCTTCAGGAACATCTCACAAAAGAACAGGAATATATTTTGGATGTTTACAAAAGAATTCTTATGTCTGATGATAAAAGAAAAGATTTTTATTTGGCAGAAAGTTTGTCTGAGGAAGAAATAAATGCTGCTTTAACAAAGGCAATGAGATCACGACATAAGGAATATGACTTTTTTAATGTAAATATGAAGACAGTTGTAATTCATGGTGTCCATCAGTTTTCTCCTATTATGCTGCGAACAATAGAGGAATTGCAGAAATATAAACGAGTAATATTGTTGTTTCATTATCAAAAGCAATATAGAAAAGTGTATCAAACATGGTTTAATATATATTCTTCTTTTGATTGTAAGATTATTGATCATGAGTGTCCGGAGTTTACTCCTTCGGATTCAAATAGTGTAAGCTATAAAGGGAATGTTTTGGCAGATCAATTAGGAAAATTGATGAATGGGCAGAAGAATGAAATTATTATAGGTGAGCCTTATGAAATTATAGAGTTTGATAATATGACAGAATTTGCGGGATATGTAGCTGATGTATTTGAAAGAGCAGCACATAAAAATCCTGAAGATCCAATGAAATTTATGCGTGAACATTTTTATGCTGCGGATAGTTCAGCAAATGATATTCTGAAAATATATTTTCCAGAACAATTTGGAGAGCGACAGTTTTTAAATTATCCGATTGGACATTTTTTCATCGCAATAGCAAATATGTGGAATCCCGACAATAATGAGATTTTGATTTCAGATATGAATGATATTCGGGAGTGTCTTAGTGCTAATATTTTGTCAGAAGACAGACCAGGAGAATTAGTGTCAATTTTTGGACGTATGCAGGCTTTGTTTGATGGCTGTACTTCAATTGGGCAGATGAAAAGACGGCTCAGGTCGGTTGAGAAAAATAGAGGATATCTGGAAGACTCCGAGGAAGAGAAATATGTCAGACATATTTCATATTATAATGTGGCAGAAGAAGAGATAGATAAAATGGAACAAGCGCTAGAAGGTTTGAAAAATATTGCTGCGGAATTCTATAAGGATTTTGAAGATAAAAGACATAATTTTAGAGATTTTTATAGAAGACTCAAGAAGTATCTTCAAACTAATATTCTTGAAGATAGAGAATTATCAGAGGAATTCGAGGATATTTTGCGAAGAGTTTTAATCCGATTAAATGAAGTAGAAAATATTGACGCTTCAGCATCATTTGAATGCCTTAAGTCTACAATGTCCATTTATCTTTTGCAGGAAAAAAATCCTGAAAGGAGTGCAAACTGGATTATTCATGACTTTGAACAGATTGAGGGAGATATTCTTAGAACTGGGAGGGGAAATTCTGAATCTATTTATCATTTTGCTTGCCTTGAGGATGAAGATATTAGTGCAGTGAAAAAGCCAATATTTCCATGGCCACTTGATAATGATTTCTTCGAAGTAGCACAAAAATCGTTAGATTGGAAATATAAGGTTTATGTAAAATGCTGTAATGAGTATAAAAACTTTAAACGGTATGCGCTGATTTATGGATTGGAATATAACCGGGCAAAATTTAAGCTTTCTTATGTTAAACGGGATGGAGTCAAGAAAAGAAAACCGTATTATCTTTTAAGAATGCTTGGCATCAAAAAGAAAAAATATGTTAAGTCTATGATAAAAAAGAAGCTGGCAGATACTTCTGGAATAAAAGTAGAGAATGGAACGACAGGTACCTTTGATATATATGATTATTACAGATATAGAATTTGTAAATTCCGATTTTTGGAAGAAAGCATAATCGAAAATAACACGGTATATAAAGATAATTTCCTTCTTCTGAAATATATGGAAGTGATGCTTGAGAATATGGTAAAAGAAGATATGCAGGGATTGAAAATCAGCGAACAAAGATTAATGGAGAAGCTAAATGATAAATTTGATGAATTGGAAATGTATTTCCCATTTGCTCAAAATGCTAACCGTATGGATGTAATCAACAACATTCACAATCGGATAATGAGCAGTAAAATTAAAGAGATTCCTGTTTTGTCGAAAGAAAATCGTCATTATATGATGATTAGAGAATTATTTATTCATAAAAAACTCGAAAATGCTGGAGTCGATATTATGCAGGATAAATTTCCAGATGTATTACCGGAAAAGATACAAGAATTGGAAGAAAAAGTCTTAAAAGATATGAAGTATACGATCAATGTAGATGAATGGTGCAAGTACTGTTCTAATCGGAATTTATGCACAGCTTATTATTGCACAGCCAGAGAGTGATAGGAGAAGTTATGTTAGTAGAAAAAATGTATGTTCGTTGCCCGGCAGACTGGGAAAGTGCGTCTGATCCGAGGGTGTTTATTTGTGGACAGATAGTAGAAATTGATAAGTTTAGAAAGACTGTTCGAGTGCGAATATATGATCCGTTCTCATGTCTTGTATTTTTTGAAGATTTACCAAAAGGAGAAATCGAAATTTCTGACAGCATGGTTCAACATTGTACATTTTTTCTTGATTCGATAGTCCTTGTGGAAAAAAGACAGTGTAAGGTTCGTTTCTGTACCAAGGAAGACGATGAGTTTTATTATTACTATCTGCAAGATATAAATTCAAAGGAAGTTTTTTATGTAAGTGAAAAAGAAATTATAGCTTCGTTTAATAATGGTCGTATTGATCCTTCGAGACAACTGAAAACATATGAATTTCAGAATCCCTATTGGTTTCTTGGACATGCAATTGTTTCAAAAAGCATAAATATATTGAATAATTCTATCTATGGATTCAAGGAACTTGCAGGGTCAAAAATATATTTACTGCCACATCAGGTTAATTCCATTATGAGATGTCTTCAGGAAGAGCCATGCAGATATATGCTGGCTGATGAAGTTGGCATGGGGAAAACAATTGAGGCTATTTCGGTTTTAAAGATATATATGCAGGACAGGAGTCAGAAAAAAGTTCTGGTTATTATTCCCAAAACATTGAAGGAGCAATGGAAGATAGAATTGTTTTTGAAATTTAATATTGCTCAGGGAAGAGATCATAACGATAATTCAGTTATTGTTAAATCAATAAACGAGATTAATGAGAAAGACTGTTTTATAAAATGGGATTTTGTAATTGTTGATGAAGTACATAGATATCTAGGAAATCATGGATATTACATGATACTTCATATGATTAGCAAAAATACCAGAAATCTGTTACTTCTCAGTGCGACACCAGTTCAACAAAGGAAAGATGAGTATCTTAGTTTGCTCAGATTGCTGCAACCAGACAAATATGATTCATATTCTTCAAAGCGATTCAGTGAATTAGTGGAAAAGCAGAGTCATATTGTTCAGAAAACAGCTCTAATTCTTGACGATTTAAGTGACTATGAGAAAGAAATATATGATGTAATGTCTGAAGAAGAGGATCCTCGCGATTCAGAAGATTGTCAGGATCTATATGAAGAAATTACAGAAGAACTGGAAGAAGTATGTGGTGAATTAAAGGATGAGAAACTAGGCATGCTGTTTGATGATATTTGTTTCGATAACGAGGACTTAGGAGTATATGCGATTAAAGTTATTATTTCATATATTTGCAGTAATTATCAAATTGAAAGTAAAATCATCCGAAACAGAAGAAGAATGCTGGAAACATCAGAGAATGGAAAACGAATTCTGCCGTCAAGAGAGTTAGAAACGATTACTTATGAACTTGATAATGATCGGAATCTATATGAGGTATTAACATATGAATTGCTTAGTGACTGGATTACGGAACATGCCCATGATAACAATGATTCAGTCGAGCAGGTGATAAAACCGCTGTTGAGCTCATTTTTCAGTTTATCATGGGCTTTTTTAGATGAATTGGAGAAAGCTAAAAGAAAAGGGCTGGAATTTGATGTAGAATTACTTACGAATGCCAGATATTGGAATGATTTTGAACAATTTATCATTGATCATATAACGGCTGTGATTAATGATCCCATAAAATATGAGGATTATTATTCAACTAGAATTATGACGGTTTTTGAGGCACTTTATGAAGAATTTTACGATAAGAAAATGGTACTATTTACGAATTATGGAAAGACATTTGAAATATATAAAATAGCTTTGGAAAAATTGTTCCCAGATAAAGAAATAAGTTTTTTTGGGGCGAAGATGTCGAAGGACGAGATGGAATTAAGTGCATATCGTTTTCAAAATGATTCTGCGTGCCGATTAATGCTGTGTGATTATACTGGAGGTGAAGGTCGTAATTTTCAGTGTGCTGATTATATACTGCACATAGATCTTCCATGGGATGCTAATATGATAGAGCAGAGGATTGGTCGTTTGGACCGACTGGAAAGGGATCAGGACAGACCGGTAGTTCATTCGGTAGTGGTACATTCTCTGGAAACATTTGAATATGCCTTATTCAGGTTCTGGAATGAAGGACTTAGAATTTTTACGCAGTCGCTCAGTGGTATGGAAATTATTATGAAAGACATTAACAAAGAAATTGAAGAAGCAATTCGGGAGGACTTTAAATTTGGATTGTTTGAAAAAATTCCAAAGATAATTGAACTGGCAGATTATATGCGGACTGAGGTTAGAAAAGAGCAGAATTTTGACGTTGCCGGATCTATTTATCGACCGATGTACAACGAATTAAAAAGACTGATTGAATATTATATAGAAAATGAAAATGAGCTTTTTGCAAAAACAATGAAAAATTGGGCAAGTCTTGCTGGATTTCATGAAATTGAAAACAAAGAAGGAGTGGTTGTCTATTCAGCACATTCTTTTGTTCCTAAATCAGCAATTAATGCCTTACTGATTCCACCGAAATGGAATGACTACATTCATTCAGCTCAGAATACATTTATCACTCGTGTTGAAAACCAGTACAACAGGAAAAAGTCAGTTAAAAATATAGAAAGATCAATTCGTGGAACTTTCATAAGGAAGCAGGCAATTGAAAATGATTATCTGCATTTCTTTGCACCAGGAGATGCTGTTTTTGATTGTATTGTAGATAATGCAATTTGTTCATGTAAAGGAAGATCCAGCGCATTTGCATTCCCAGCTGAAATCAGCTGGATAGGAATAATTTACACATGGTCTCAAACACCGGATTTAGATTATCTTTTACAAAATGGAGTATCAGTGCATGCATTGAGTCCATATAGAAATTATTTGATGTCAGAACAAATGGTGATTCCGGTGGCAATTGAGAATGAAGATCAGGTAACGGATGCACAGGTGGTACGTGAATATAACCAGTTAATTGCAAAAGGGTTTAAACAAAATAATGTCGTCCATTTGGGAAAACGAGGAGGAATTTCTAATTTTATCAGGAAAGAGAGTTCTGCGAAAAGCAATATTGGTTGGTTTCGGCGGGAATATTCTGAGGAAGACTGGAATGAGCTGGTTGATTATTCCAGGAAAGAAGCATTAAAAAAAGCAACTGAAATTTTTAAAAAGAAATCCAATATCCGTGGAGCAAAGGAAGAAATGGAAAGAACCCGATCTGCAAGAGCAGCCAATATTGTTTACTTTGGATTGGAGGATAAGGATATTGAGAAAATGAAGGAAACGCAGGAGATAATATTAAATGCTATAAAGCGGCCCAGGCTGGTTCTTGAGTCTGCGGCATTTGTATGGATGGTAAAGAGGAATGAAAAAAGATGAATTAATAGAATGGATGCAGGAATATTTAAATGATAATATGGCATTCCCGGAATTTGAGATGAATGAGGCTATGGATGAATTGTCAGCTTTTTTCTGCAGAACAGCAAAACGACTTAAAATAGCATACCAGTTACAGAAGGAAAACAGTCAATATGAAGATGATTTTTTAATGGCATTTAGGGATTTCCTTCTTATTTTTGAAACAAGTATGGAGTTAAAAACAGTGGAGATTCCAGAGTTTAATGAGTATGCTATAAAAAAAGATGATGTTACAGGAAAGCATTTTTCCACATTTCAATTTCCAGAAGGCGTGATCTCGGAATTGGCGGAGCAGGCATTTATGAGAAATTACATATTAGAAGAAAAAAGAAAAGAAGAGTATAATCTAATGACAGATTCTTTGATTTATTCTGTCACGGGCTTTAAGTATTTCAAGTCTATGGCTCAAAAATTGTCAGTGTATGGAGCTTTAAATACACCGGCAGGGTATACGACACTTATTGCGCTTCCTACTGGTGGAGGGAAAAGCCTGATTACTCAGATGGTTGCTTATCAATCAGAAGGATTAACGATTGTCGTTGTTCCTACAATATCATTGGCAGATGATCAATTGATTGCGGCACGACAAATTATCAAAAGAGATAATATTGCTCAGGAAATCTTTGCATATAAAAGTGGGAGTTCAATTACTCCAATTTTGGAAGCAATACAGAAAAGAACGGCCAGATTGTTATATATATCACCAGAATCATTGATGAATAATCAGGCATTTGACGAAGTAATACGAACTGCAAATAAACAACGTTATGTAAGGAATATAATTATAGATGAGGCTCATATCGTTGTTGATTGGGGTGCATCTTTCCGGGTGGACTATCAGTGTCTGGAATCATGGCGTAAAAAGCTGATATTTTCAAACCCGGAGATTCGGACTATTTTACTCTCGGCAACTTTTGAAAATAAGTGTGTGGCGGTTTTAAAAAAAATTTTTTCGGATGGGGAACGTTGGATTGAGATAAGATGTGATGCTCTTCGACATGAACCAAGATATATGCTTTTAAAAGAAAAAAGTTATAAAGATAAAGATAGAAAGACAATTGAATTGGTACAAAAACTGCCTCACCCGATGATTATTTATGTCGCTAAACCAGATGATGCAGAGAGAGTAAAAAGACTGATTGAAAATGAAGGTATAAACAATGTCCGTACATATACTGGCCTGACAAAAAACAGAGAGAGAGAACAAACATTAAGAGACTGGAAGGGAGATCAGTTTGAAATCATGATTGCCACATCCGCTTTTGGCGTTGGAGTCGACAAACCAGATGTGAGAACTGTGCTCCATTTATATGTACCACAAAATCCTAATGCGTATTATCAAGAGTTAGGAAGAGGGGGCAGAGATCGACTGCCTTGTTTAAGTGTTATGTGTATATGTATGGATGATGATGTAAAAATAGCTTTTGATAGAATTAAGCAGCGAGTAATGACGACAAAGAAAATTATTGGACGTTGGAACAGTATGTATAATAATAAAAGTTCCAGACGAAATGGCGCTATTATTCAAATTAATACAGCAATTAGACCTAATTACTATGAAAAAGATGAATGGGATGACGTACCAATATCAGATGCAGATATGAACTGGAACATATATGTTTTGCTTCTTTTTAGACGATATGATCTTATAAACATTGTGGAAATAGTTAATGATAAAGGTATTTATACATTTGAGATTGAAATTGAAAATGATTTGCTTTTGACAAAAGGTGAAGAACAAACAGAATTAATTGATCAGATTAGAACGGAAGAATGGAACTACTATTATAATGCTTATCGGATAATAAAAAATGCAGTCAAAGAAAATGGCAGAGTGTGTTGGTCAGAGATGTTCTTTGATACATATGATAAGGTATATGAGTATTGTGCAGGCTGTAATGAGCATTATTTTATGAATGATGGAGATGAGCATACATTTCCTCTTAAGAGAAATATCAGAGAGCCAGTTAAAGAAGTTTATCCAGACCAGAAAAGAATTTTTGAATATCAGGATGAACTTGTGATTTTTGCAAAAGGGAAGAAGAAAGCAGATGTAATCCGATATCTGGATCAACAGCGGTTGACATGCCTTGTTGCAACAGATCAACAATTGAAAGAAATAGGATATTTAGATTTTACTCAGTCGGTGAAATCGACGTATATAGTTAATCCTACAGGCGTCAGAGAATTATTAAAAAGAGGAAACTATTATTATATATCTGGAATTGTTGGTATATTATATCCGGAGAATGAAGAAGAAGTTTTTAAGTGGTATAAAATAGCAGTAAGTTATCTTTGCCATAAAGAAGGAATTCATGTGGTACATATATTGAGCAAAAATGTATTTTTTTCATCAATTGGAAAAAATATGACGGATTTAGTAGAAGGGCGTGTTGTATCTGTGGATACATTGCGTTGTTAAGAAGGTGATGAATTATGTTTGGAAATAAGATGGAAACTGAGGCTATACCAGAACGTGTATATGCTCTTTGCAAAGTTGTTGAAAAAGAGGCTGTGCAAGATTCTAAAGTAAAGGAGAGGATGGAACCCTCATATTTAAATCAAAAGTCTAGTTACTATAGTATTTATAGAAATGCGGCAATAGAACTTCAGCTTATTGTTCAAATTGATAATATTCTGTCTTTAGCGGTGGATCCTTCGATTGTAAAAGACATAGATAGTATGAGATATTATATTAATGGCCAGTTAAATCAGTTTCAGGAGGGCTATTTTTATAAGGTTACAAAAGCATATTTTGCGCTGGGAGAGAGCATTTTGCACGGTGAACAAAATGTTGCAAATATGACCATGGTGAAAGAAAAAACAGGACTTCAGTTGAAAGCAGACGACATGAGGGCTTGGCGTTTTTGGGCATCATATTTAGGTTTTGGTTATATGCAGGATATGTTTTTGATTCCAAATGCCGATGTCTTTTTGTGGGATGTTATATGCAGAGCAGAATTTAATAAGAATCAGATGTATTCTATAACGGAATTTATCGATAAAATACGCCCATATGCGAACATTATAATTAATCCTGTAGATGAAAATAGGACATTTAATTATGGTGTTTCTAATGGATTAAGGACATTGCAGAATACAGGATATATAAAGATAGAGTATGGGAAAGATCAGGCAAATACATGGAATCTATATCGAATAGAGGATCTGGATTTGACTGGAAATGAAGCAATAACAAACATAACTATTTTAAAATAGAGAGGGTAATTATGAATATATCAATAGCAAAAAAAAGATTGGCTGCAGTTACCAAGCCAGATTCTATTACGACCTCTAAAGGTGATTTTTTGATTACACATGTGGAAATCAAAAAACTGATATTACTTAACAAATTTGAGTTTGCTCCAAATTCACAGAATTATATTTCTGAAGAAGATATTTATAAAAAATATATTATGAACCCAGATAATAAGCATCAGTTTATTATTGTGTATGGCCATAATGGAACTGGAAAGTCTCATTTGATTCGTTGGTTTGAAGCTAAGTATGAAACGGACAGACCGGATAATGAAGTGGTATTATTTATTCGCCGAAGTGATAATACATTAAAGGGAACAATTCGTCAGCTTTTAGAAAAACCTGAGGTGAAAAATATTAAAAATAAAGATATCATAAAAAGGCTGGTTAATGCATCTATGGCTGTGCCGGAGAATAAACTTAAAGACATGATTTATCATAATTTTATAATTGAAATTGATAATGATGATAATGAACAAGAGATAACTTTGGGAAATGTAAAAAGGAAACGTTTAGTTGCTTTTTTAAATAATGATTATCTTTTTGAA
>ERZ1643250.2246-NODE-2246-length-14916-cov-5.989637_pt1 | contig 14916 bp, 12 predicted proteins | sample MGYA00579262_ERZ1643250 | MGnify/ENA primary metagenome ERZ1643250 (study PRJEB29033, sample SAMEA4952265) | chicken gut metagenome | biome: Broiler Chicken; feature: Gastrointestinal Tract; material: Caecum | place: Ireland | collected 2018 | study: Broiler...
GTGATACTGTGCGTTGGCAAAGAATAGAAGATTTGCGAATAGACCATGATCTGACACAACAGCAAGTTGCTGACATTCTGCATTGCTCACGCGAAGTCTACCGGCGGTACGAAAAAGGAATAAGAGAACTACCGCTCTCTTACGCTATTACCCTTGCGAAATACTATAATGTCTCGTTAGATTACCTAACCGGGCTATCAGATAAAGAAAGCTAAAAGAAACAGGCCGCAGCTTAACCGCTACGGCCTGTTTTGTATGTACCTATTCGACAAAAGTATTTTTCGACAATTTTTTCGACAAAAAAATACTTTAGAAAATGACAGACAAAAAGAAAGACCGCGTAGCGGTCAATAAATTGACTAAGCTACGCGGTTTTCTGCTGACCTAACCGGCCCTTGTTTGGTCCGAGTGGCGAGAGTCGAACTCACGGCCTCTTGAACCCCATTCTCTCGACTCTCTGGTACAAATGAAAGCATCGAAAAATTAGCTTTGTACAACGTTATTTTTTCAAGCCAATATTTCCGCACATTTGGTATAATTTATACGCATTCAATATATATTCAATACGACACCAATATGGATTCATGTGGATACCGATGTGTAAAATTCTATCAGTTTCCTAAGTTCAAGTATATAGGATATCTACGGGTTCTAAATACACCATTTAGTACAAAATCAGCATGCCTTTGTGATATACCTAGTATAGATTTATGGAGTAACCGTGATTCTCTGTTGGTATAAAATTGGGATCTTTCTGTGAGTCGCTTTAAAGAAAATATGGTGTGCTATTGTGAGGCTTGGTTATGTATGTAGTATACCATCCCAAACATTTGATGAACTCCCTCTTTTAAATTAAAAATCGGTATGCAGCTGTGACGACTTTTCGCATACTGATTTGTACCTGTTGTTTGCTTTTTATACCGTATTTCGTATACCATTTTTGAAGCATAAAGTTTATATTTTACAATACGGTGTTTATCCTCAAAAATCAAATGTATTATATAGTACCTTATTAAAGCCATACCTACCACAATAGCTTACCTCAATCTTTTTAAATCCAGAGATATCCAACCTGACAGATAGATTCTTTCTGCCCGATTATATTGTATCACACAAAATATGGTATAATTGAAAAGTAACTAGCGAAAGGTGCGTTATACATGGAAAGTCCATATTTCAAACTAATCAAAGAATATCACAGCCAAGGATTCACATTTTGTTTAAAAATAAATTGGATTGTGGATGCCATTTCTGGAGGAACCAATTCAAATGGTTATATTGTTCAGCATTTTAGTCGAAAGTCTGAACCCACCAATTTTATAATTCATGATATAGAATACTACGAAGCATGGAAAATTGAAAAGGGTTATAATATTGATAGAGGCGACGAGTGCGATGACACATTTTCCGTTAGTGACACTCTTGCAAATTCACTGCGTTTATGCTTCAACTCAACCGGGAAATATATCCTAAGCGGGGATGTTTTTTGGATCCCAAAATCTTCCGAATTATATAACGTTATAGATTCTTGGTCTGTTGACGCTGTTCCACAAGCTAACGGCTTACGAAGCAGCTATAACAAGCCTGACGGCATAGAGGAATATTATATTTTTACAAGACCGCAATTTGTCCATGAATGGTCTCTTCTCTCTATGCAAGAAATTGAAGACAAGCTATTCATTACCCTTTTATCTTATTGTCCAAACCACCATTCACGCGATATTGAATTGGCCCACAATTTTTTAAACATTGTATTCGAAGGCACCAATGAATTTTCCGAGGAAATGAAGCACCGCATTTTTATGAAATGGGAGAACGCCTTTTTATAAGCAATGACTTTCGTTTATAGCAGTCGACGAAATTTACTGGGGAGTAGTGTGTCCGTAATACAATAAATTGTCTAGCACCGCCGTCCATTTCGGAAACTTTTTGTGTTTCACAAAAATATATAGATTATGCATCCCTCATCTTGGTAGTAGATGCTCTACAGAAAACAATTGATTTTACAAATTGCTCAATACATCAATTTCATATTAAGAGCGGAATCCAAACAACTAGGTATAGCTGTACAGATTCCGCTTTTTATGGAGAATTATTTTATTAGTCAAACTTCGAATCAGATAAACAACTTAACAAATATTTAAAACGCTTATAATCCTTCCTTTCTGCATTTCCGCTTATCCGTTTTGGTAAGCCGAAGTATAGCACTCGACGATGTCATTGCTGCGTAACCTATAATGCATTAATTGTTTATCAATTCTGTACTCATCTAGCCAATTTGCGCCTTGAGAAATTGCAACCGCAAAATCATTAATGTTCTTTTTCAATAATTCCAGATTTTCTGGGGTGATCACCCTCATATTAGCAATCGCCGTAGCGCGCCTATCTATAATTTTTGCGTTATGTACCATAACTGGAACGGCAAAATACGGTTCTCCATATTCATCGGAAAACCACCTTATAGACCCGCCCAATTGATTGCAATAGTCTTTTGAAATGGTGTCAGAAACAGCTGCACTTTTGCATTCGATTACCAAGTACCGATTGTTACCTATTGCCCATAAATTATCCGGTCCTTTACCATTTGTTTCTTTCTCTGGCCGGGTTGATACGAATCCGAGGAGTTGTCCTGCATTTTGCAAAGCGCCTTCAAATTCATCAGCATCTTGCGAGAATATGAGCTCAGAAACTATAGCATTGACATGAACAACATAGTCATTCGGCGCAAGGTTCATTTCACTTATATATTTGCATATCGATTTTGCTTGAGTCATAGTATTTATCGACTTATCATACTTAATCCCGCTAATAGGAGAAAGGACACTTATGTTCTTTGCTCTTGCTGATAACAAAATCTGTTGTGCCCTTGCCCTATCAATGAAATTCATATATTTGGCTTCTATTTGGAGCAAATATCCTTTTGTTGTATTTTGTGTTTCACGATTAATTGAATTTTCTAAAACCGTCAAAGCCTTTTGTTGTTGGGATATTATCATTAATTCGTAGGCTTTTCGAAGCGATAATGCACTAGCATCAAATTGTGGTTCAGTTGCATACACCACTGTTGATAAACGCTCTTTGCTTTTTTCAATCCATTCTACTTCTCGGTTAAGCGAAAAGTCGGCCAATTCAAAAATATCATCAATGTTAGGGTTTTGTTTTTCTTGTTTTAGCAACTCCCATAAATCTCTGGATAAGTTGTATTGCTCTCTTGTTGCATTACTAAAGAAATCAATGCCGTTGTTACGGAGCAAAACATCAGCCAAATTGTCCCCCATCAACACAATACAGCAGGAATCACTATTTGACCGTACCCCTCTACCCATGCCTTGCTCTATTCTTTGTATCTGTTCTCTCCGCAGAATATTGCTGGCAGGATCAACGCTTTGAATATATTTGTCCTTTTCGTTTCTTAATGGCGGCAAACCATCAATCACTAACAACCTGCATGCGTCGTCAGGCAAGTCAACACCATCATATCTGTTAACAAAAACAGCGAGCCCAACGTGACCGCTTTTCAGTTGAGATACCGCGTTTTCGATATTATTTTTTGTTACGGTCCGATCACCTTCAGGATCCCAAAGCTTTGCTTTTTCAAACGAGGGCACAATAACCACGACATTGTAACGATTTGCAATATCGAGAACTTTGCTTTTGATATCATCATTTGTTATTTCACTATTAAGATGCCTAGGAAATAGAATAAGCCTATCACCAATATCATTAGCATTGTCCGGAGAAATAATGCTTTGGACGTCATTTCGGTGCAGCCCTAAAGCCGAAACGAAAACACTATCATCTGAAAGCGTTGCGCTCATAAAAATTCTTCTATCTGCACTTATAAAACTCTTAATTTTGGAAATGGAAATGCCTTCTGGAACAATTTCTATACCGCGCGCTGTTACAAAACAATCACATATTGAGAGAGATTCATCAAGAAGCGGAAAGCTAAAATAGATGCTGTGGTTCTTTTCTTCGTTAGTGTTATATCTTGAAAAAAGAGCGTAAATTTCCGTTTGCTTTTCTTGCCACATCCAAAAAGGAATCAGCGCGCTTTTGGTTGGATCGCAATTCTCCACAATATCTATATAAGCGCCACAATTATAATGTTTCCATTGATCTGCAAATAGCTCAATCATTTCTTTGTAAAGTGGATGATTTGAAGGAATCTTAATAGAAAATTGTGCAGTTATTGTATCAAGACATGCATGAACATCGTCAAGCAAAACACTACCAATGGGGTAATTACTTGTTTGTCGCATTCCAAAAACACTACGCCCATTAATTAAAGCGAAGATCGTGGTCACCAAAATAGCTTTGTTCTCCGTATAGGAGTAATCGTCTCTGTCCGTTACAACCGATAGTCCTAGCTTTTTAGCCTCTTCACAAACTTGTGCCTCTAAGTAATGATCAGGAACAACATATACAGCGGGCCCTTTACCTTCATTTAAGCAACTTTGCAAAATCATTAAGCCAACGACCGTTTTCCCGCTACCTGTATTCATTTTTATAATACAGTTTTTGTCATTTCTAACAGCAAACCATTTTTTCCAAACGTCAGCTTGAACATCTCTGGGGTACTCGTATCTTTTGTCTTTTTTAGGCAATGTCATAAAAATTTCTCTTGGCTCAATAGGCTTGGATTTTGCGGTACCACTTAATTTGGATAGTAACGAAGCCATAAACTACACCTCCAAAACTAGAATCACCTTTTTGTTTGCTCATTGAAGAGTGGCTTAAAAAATATCTTCACATCTCACTTTTAAAGTGCCCTTATTGTCGTTTCCTGCATGAAGTTCATATTCCATTCATCACATCCAGCAAATGTTGGTAGCTGTCCACATCATGATACCGCACTTTGCTGGTAGACATCTCATTGAACAGTTTGCGGGCACAGCGGATTTTTGCCTGCTCGATGGGCTTGAGCTGCAAACTTTCCATTGTGCCTTTGGTTTCTGCCACAAAGTAGATGTGCTTTACCGTACCTTCATAGAAAGCAATGGCCCAGTCAGGAGAATAATTGCCTACCGGCGTGGGGATGTGGAAACCTCTCGGCAGCTTGGCGTAGACACAGACTTCCTCAGCTTCATCAAGGTTCTGAGCGAAGCGACGTTCCACACTGTCCTCAGAGATTCCATCCGTAAATACATAGTCCTGAATGGCTTTTCTGGCCTGGAAAGCCTTGTCAAAATCATGAGAGCTCTTGTCAGCGGTAAAGATGCCGCTGTCATACTGCCCTTCGATTTGGTTGTAGGAAATGTGCTCCACAATGGTGTTGGCTTTCTGCTCATTGATAAGCCGGATGACCTTTGTGATAAACTCTTCCGGATTGTTCCTGAACATATAGAGTTTATCTTCCCGTAGATTCTTCAAAATGGAAGCTACAGTCCGCCGGGTCAGCACGGTGCCCTGGGCAACCTTACCGACGAGGTCGTACTCAAGGTGGCTGGAATGGACTTCGCGCAATGTCTTGGTCCGGGTCTTCACATTGCCGAAGGAATCCCCGCGGTCAAGTTCATGCTCGTTCATTTCATCCTTTTGGCGGCCCACGGTTGCAGTGTATTGCAGCTCCGAAACAAACAACCTGTCATTGATATGCGCGACGGCTTTCCGAATCAGTTCTTCACTATCGAAAGACACCGTATATGCATACTTGTGGTTGATTTGGTTCCAGAGTGCCTGGAACTCCGCCTTGGCAAAGTTTTCGTTCAGCGGGTTCTCTTTCACCTTGGTTTCATGACCGTCCACAATCATATCCTTGAGGGCGCGTTCATCATAGACGGCCTGGATCAGTAAATGGATACCCTCTGCCATCGGCGCCAGATTTTCCGGCAAAGGCGCGGGTGTTCCCAGTTGGATATCCGCCCGGTACTTATCTGTCACCTTGCGCTTCATATCCACATAGCCGTTGCTGATGAGGTAGAACTCAATGGCGTTGGCCATATCGTCATCAATCTGAGTGGGCACGCCGTTGACCTTGACATACTTGCCCTTGAAGTACTCGCTGGTTGCAGTGGTGGGACGGTCGTACAGTTCCTTCTTGATATCGCTCTGCAGATCTGCCACAAAATTCTTGTAGCTCTCACTGGCAATGACCGTCAGCAGATTGATGTCATGCACGCGGTCGCCACAGCTCTGCACATCCATACGATTGCCGTTCTGATTCACGCACAGACGCAAACCACGGCCCACTTCCTGACGCTTGGCGGTCTGGCTGTCAGAATGTTTCAGCGTGCAAATCTGGAATACGTTCGGGTTATCCCAGCCTTCCCGAAGGGCCGAGTGGGAGAAAATGAACCGGGTAGGCTCTTCAAAGGAGAGCAACCGTTCCTTGTTCTTCAGAATCAGGTCATAGGCCGAGATATCGTCCGAGAACTCGCTGCCGCGCTTTGTCTGGCTGTTGATGCTGTGTCCGGTCTTTTTGTCGATGCTGAAATAGCCTTTGTGAACAGCGGAGGGGTCATTGCAGTACTTCCGCAGGTATTGCTGGTAAGGCGTATTTTCCAGCGTAAGATACTGGTTGAGGATGTGGAAATACTCTTCCTCGAACATCTTGCCGTATTCGCCCAGCTGCTCGTTGCCATCTTCATCATACTGGCGGTATTTGGCGACCTCGTCGATAAAGAACAGGGAGAGCGTTTTGATGCCCATATTGAAGTTCTTCTCTTCCTTTTCAAAATGAGAGAGAATCGTCTCGCGAATCTGGATGCGGCGCATATCTGTTTCGGAAATATCGCCAACCACATCGCCGGTATGAAGCACTTCCCCATTGGTGAAGGTCACCGTGCCACGCAGCGGGTCAATTTCGGAAATGGTATAGCCACGGTACTGCTCCATGCCCTGAGAAATATGGTACAAATTATCTTCCACACCCAAAACACGGGTTTCTCGATTGATGGACTTACTATAGCCGATCTCCATCTCGATACGAGCCATAGGCGGCTTTTTAGGAGAAAGGACAATCTGCTCCAGGAACAGATAGCTGTCGGTGCCCCGGAGGTTCTTGACCTCAAAGCCTTTGACCTCGATTTTCTTGACTAGGCGCTTGTTGTAAGCATCCAGCGCGTCCAGAACATAGACCATATTGTGCTGGACGGCATGAGTAGCGGAATAGTTCAGGCTGAACAGCGGATTGAAGCTCTTCAAAGCCTTCTGTGTGACGGCACCGCCCATCTTCTGAGGTTCGTCCATAATCAGGATAGGCCGGTTGGCCTTGATGACATCAATGGGACGGCGGGAAGCAAACTCATCTCGTTTGGAGTAGATAACAAGTTGTTCTTTGTTTTGCTTCTTGCCTTCCTCCACTTCTGTAAATGAACGTGCAAAGGCCTGGGTGTTAATAATCATAACTTGAATGCCGCTGCCTGCAGAGAAAGTATCCAGCTGGTTCAGGTTCTGGCTGTTGTAGATGAAGAAACGGGCCTTTTTGCCATAGTACTCCATGAAATGGTCGGCCATCATATCGAAGCTCTTTTTGACGCCTTCTCGAATGGCAATAGACGGCACCACCACAATGAACTTGCTCCAGCCATACACCTTGTTCAGCTCGAACATGGTTTTGATGTACACATAGGTTTTACCGGTTCCGGTTTCCATCTCAATATCCAGGCTGCACCTGCCCAGGCTCTTCACCAGCTCTGGCGACAGCTTGATATTGTTTTCGCTCTGGATGCCATGGATATTCTGCAGCAGCTGGTCATCACTGAGATAGATTTCCTCGTTTTTGAAGCCGGTATCCTCCTCCAAGCCCAACTGTTCTGCGTTATTCTGAAATGCATTTCTATCTGACTTAGGCAAAATCCCCAAATCACGGATATAGTGTATGCCATCATGGTAGCCCTGTCCGGCAAAAACCTTGACGACTGCATCGACGGCATCAGTCTGGTATTGCTGGATTTTGAAGTTGAATTTCACTTTGCTCCTCGTCCTTTTCTTTAGTATGTTTGGATTTAGAGATCACATATTCACATACCGTATGAACAAATAACGGGAATACGCCATTCGTTCCCACACTAGTCTGCGCATAAAAATAACGATGTCGATTGTAGCAATCATGCCACGCCGCAATATTTTGTTTAAGCGTTTCAATGTTTTGGGTTCCATCTTTACACAACAAGGCAATAACGGCCTCTCGGTCTGCCTGTATGGTTTTCTTTTTTGCAAATAAAAGACCAAAAAGATATTCCAAATCATGCCCTTTATTCCCCTGCGCGTAATCAATACCTGCATTTTCCAATAAATATTTGAGTGCCAATTCTGCAGCGAAAGCTCCATTTACCACATAGGGAATGTGATATAAAGAATGTTCGTCAATCGTTTCCTCGTCAACTGTTCCGTCTCGCATTTTTTCCCATAATGGAAGTATGTGTTTTTCTATATCAAGAAAGACTCGGAAAAAAGATTTGCATTCGATGGCTATCATTCGCGTCCTTAAATTTCGGTCTGACTCTTCCTCATATTCTCTCTGACAAAAGCCATCCTTATTATCAGTGCATTGCAAATCATCGCATTTGATTTTTTCGTTTGCCATTACAGCACCTTCCTTACGGTATCAGGGCTGTAGGTGGCGAAAATCTGGTCGAAGTTGGCGGCGACGCTGTCGTTGGCGAGGGAGCTGTCACGCATGACAAAATAGTAGGGCTTCTGCTTGGCAATGGCGGTGATGGTTTCCTCGGTGACATTGGCGTCGAAGCAGGCAATCAGGAAATTGTCAGCCACATTGAATACCTTTTTGCCTGCAATCTCTGTCTGCTCGATTTTGCTGGAAAGCAAAACGCCCAGATCCAGCATGACCTGGAACAAGAGGTCTTCCGGGGTGCGGTCTTCCTTGATGTTGTCTTCCAGCATATCGAACATATTGGCGTCGTACTCATCCGGGTGGTAGTACACATTTTTCATGTTGGTTGTGTCGCACTTGAGTACACGGAAGCCCACATCCAGATTCATAGTGCCCAGCGGATTTTCTTCCTTGATTTTGGCACCGGCACGGCGGATACGCTCTTTGCCGATTTCGCAGATATTTTTATAACCCACCTTATAGGCTTCGCTATCCTCTTCTGTAGATTCTGCCAATTGTACTAGTATATATTTCCTTTTTCCATCATCTTTTGCGTTTGCACTCATTACCGCATGCGCAGTTGTAGAGGTACCACCAAAAAAGTCACATACTACTCCATCTTTTCCCGCGCCAAGTTTAATTAGATGATCAATCAAAGCTACAGGCTTTGGTGTTTCGAATACTGCAACTCCATCAAATAACGCGACCAACTCCCGCTTAGCCGAATCATTTGACCCGACTTTGTCTGCAAATAGTATCGTTTCTGGCGTTAACCCTTGCTTTCCTTCTGTCAAGAACTTTTTAATTCTTGGGACTCCGTTTCCATCCGAGCCGAACCAAATTCTATTATCAGCTATTGCTTCCTGCATTTTAGGTAAAGTATATCGCCAGCAGCTTCCAGACGGAGGATCATGTCTGTTTCCATTTGGCGCAATTAGTGTGTAAAATTGGCTTTTTGTACCATGCCCACCTTGCGCAATCGCAGGGACAGAAGTCCAAGGACCCCTAGGGTCATTATCTGGATTCTTATATCTTTCTGTCGCTTCCTCATTCATTTCTTCAAGCCCAATTGCTGCCAATCGCTGATTGCAATCCTTTACAAAGCAGACAATATAATCATGTCTTACCGATACAATTTTCCTGTTTTCTCTGGTCTTTCGCTTTTCCCATATAAAAACAGATACAAAATTTTCGTCACCGAAGATTTCTTTTCCGATTTTAACTATGTTTGGTAATTCATTGTCATCAATACTAATGAAAATGACGCCATCATCAGACAGCAAATCCTTTGCCAGCTTCAGCCTCGGATAAATCATATTCAGCCAGTCGGTGTGGAAGCGGCCGTTGGTGTCCATGTTTTTGACAAGACGGTTGCCCTCCTCGTCGTACTGACCACTGTTTGCCAGGTATTCCTCTGTGCTCTGGGCAAAATCATCCTCATACACAAAGTCGTTGCCGGTGTTGTAGGGTGGGTCAATATAAATCATTTTGATTTTACCCAGGTAGGTTTCCTGCAACAGCTTCAGAACTTCCAGGTTGTCACCCTCAATATACAGGTTTTCGGAATCGAAGCCGCCGGGTGTGCCATCCTTGCCCATGCTTTCCGCCGGGCACGGCCGCAATGTTTTAGCAATGGGCGCATTGGCTAGCAGCACAGACTTCTTTTTGTCCGGCCAGGTAAACTGATACCTCTCCTCCTTGCCATCCACCACGGTGGTATTGATCTCCTGCATCAGCACATCCTTATCAATGGCACGCACTACCACACCGTTTTCGTCCACTGTCTCCGTCACCGCATTGGGAAACAGCGCCGCCAGCTTCTTGAAATTTTCATCAGCCCTGTTCGGCGTCTGCATTTTCAGCTTGTCCATCTACTATCTACTCCTTTAATCATCATATCTGGCGTATTGGGATAGCAAACTGACGACCCCCATTACCAAATCCCTTGAATCTTTACCAAAACGTGTTTTACCAATACGTTTGGACTCTATGTCCAGATTATAGTCGGTAACAAAAAGGGCTTCGTACATAGCTTGTAATTTTTCTTCTTTTGTCACCACTTTAATTTCTGGATTTGACACAACTGGTTCAAAGTTTTCATCGAGTGCCAGCAAGTTAAAGAAAAAGCCATCTAACAAGTAGCATGATGCAGATATCAAGGGCAACGAATCTCTCCCTTCGATAAAATCATAATACTTTTTAGGATCAACCAGTTTAAGCGCAATCATAATTGGTGCTACATACATCAAGCAATAGTATCGGCTGGCATCTGTAAAATGCCTTCCTGCCTTTTCCATCTGTTCAAGATGATTTCCAACCGCAAGCCTGTATAGCTGCAAATACCTTGATATTGTCCTAGGCTCCATATGATAAGTGCGAATCATGGCATCGCACATCACAGACCAAGTATAATCACGACTAGAGAAGTTTAGTTGTCCATAGTACCGTGACAAATTAGCCTCTGGCAATTGAAGTCTCAAATCAAAAAAGCGGTCCAAATATCTAGCACCATCAAATTCTTCTCCGTAGTATTTTTTTACAGTATATTGTAATTCGTTTATATTAACCGAGAAAATAAATGTAATTGACTCATTTTCAAAGTAATGCTTTATCCTTTCCAATAATCGTATTGCATAGTTTGGACTGCAACGATCCAACTCATCAATAAAAACAACCAGTCTTTCCCCTCGCTCAGGCAACAAAGAGCTCAGAAAATCATTAACTTTTTCTTCTATATTTTTGTTCTTCCTAATATTACTGAGTGGATCATCACCTTTTAGCGAATCAATCACTTCTGTCCATTTTGTTTCCAAAAAAGAATCCAAGACAGCCGTGCCAGCTGTCAAATAGTCCCGGTCCACAAACGAATAGTCTGTGCTTACTTTCTGCATAATAGCATATACCAGAGAAAGTATTGGATCATCATCATTATCGTTTTCCCAAGCATCATAATAGACACTTACAAAAGGCTTTAAGACTCGATCCGGTTTAAAATAGGCAGATTGAGCTTTTTTTACTTGGTCTTTTTCTTCCGAAGTTAATACCGAAGTAAACTCATTATTGGCATTCAAAACCAATTCCACTTGTTTTACAAAAAATGTTTTTCCACTCCCCCACTTTCCTTCGAGCGCAACAGAACAACTTCCCTCAATCGAGTTAAGTAACTCCACAACTTGAAAGACAAATGTATTGCGTCCCATACTATCGGACAAATAGGTATCTAAAACATTTTCAGCTGTTGGCTTCAAATCAAAAATTTTCATTTAATTAACTCCTTGACTTTTTGAAGCTCGCATATTTTCTGTACTAGCTCATATTTCTTCTTCGGTTGCTTTTCCGCCCAGCCCAGTTTTTCCAACCGGGCAATTTCTTTTTCCAGCTTGGCACGCTGTTCATCCTGGGCAATCTGCTGATCCAGGGTATTGCCGGTTTGCATTGGGATATTGCCTACCTGAACAATCGCGTTTTCCCAAACGGCATCCATGGTCAACCCTTTTATGATCATGGTCAGCTCCGCTGGGTCACGCCAAGGCGTTTGCAGCAGCTTGGTATGGTATACGGCCATCTTGGCCTGCCCATCGTATTCCAACAAGAGCACCATATTCTGTGGTATGAGCTTGGACAGAGTAATCAGGGTCTTTTCGCTAAACTTTCTGCGCTTGAGATTTACTTACAGCACAAAAAAAGCATGTACCGAAGCCATTCTTTATCAATGGCGCGGACCACTACACCGTTTTCATCCACGGTTTCCGTTACTGCATTGGAAAACAGCACCACCCGCTTCTTGAAATTTTCATCACCCCTGTTCGGCGTCTGCAATTTCAGCTCGTCCATCTTTCTCTACCGCCTTATGGGCTGATTTATTCATAACATGCTTCCTGATGTATTCCCTCTCGCCTAAAATTTCAACTTCATCGGTTTCCATATTTGGAAAAACAATAGTACTATTTAACATTATTTCTCGTTCGGAAAGTTGAGACAGATCCTTTTCGAGCGCAATTTTCGTAAATACATCAAGCCCTGCATTAATAGCTTGTTCAGATACATTTTCGCTCTCGATAATTAACTTGGTGCCATTGGATTCAAGTTTCATGCTATTAAAATGTTTGGTAGATTTCGTACTTTTAGAAAGTTTTACAATGTATGATTTAAATACATCATACATTAGATTAGTTGCCAACCCCAACGCAATCGTCTCTAGCGTGTCTTTAGAGATGAGAATCCCTATTATTTCGTCGAGAGCACTTTGCCTAATTTCCATGCCTCTAACATATACGCCACAATCTGGGTCGCTCTCTTGGCATAGCTTTTCGAATTCGTCAAACATACCTGCATCATATAAATGGGGTTGAAGTTTTATCCTAATTGCCATCGTTATATTGTCCTTCCTAGAAGATTCTATGTTTTTACATTATCGGCGGATTTGTTCACCCATTCATAACATCGAGCGAATTTAAGTACTCCCTAACATATTCTATGATGTCATCAGATAGTATGGATATTTCCTTCTGCATCGTTTCGATTACCTTCAGCGAGGATTCTCGTGTATACTGTTGGCCGTTAAAATTAAAATTACCGCCCATATCTCTGGCCTGAAACCTAACGAACGAAAGCTTGAGCAATTGGGTCGCCTTCCTATCTAACGTACGGTATTTTTCAAATATTTGTTTTGAGATAAAGGGCGCATATCGTTTCAACCAAATGTCTGCGTCATTCAAATGCACGCTAAATTGTTCAAAGAATCCTTCACACTCTTCGCCGTTTTCATAGTTACCACGTGCACGAATGACGGATTCGCCACAATCATACACAAGTGAAATTTGCTTTTCTGACAGTACTTGGTAAGTTTCAAATTCTTTGTCAAATCTTGTTTTGCTAATATAATTTTTTCTATCATTTATTGCTTTTCTATTTTCCAGTGCCTTATCAAATGACAATTGAAATTTCTTTACAACAAGGTCTCTGATACCCGAATTCAAGAGTGGACTTATAGCCAATAGAACTCCAGCGGCTTGTTTCAAAATGTCTGCAATCCATTCTGGCACTCTATTCCACACCTCTGCTTTCCTTTTTGAGTATATTTATTCTCTGCACCAATTCAAACTTCTTCTTCGGTTGCTTTTCCGCCCAGGCCAGTTTTTCCAGCCGGGCAATTTCTTTTTCCAGCTTAGCACGCTGTTCATCTATGGCAATCTGCTGGTCCAGGGTATTGCCGGTTTGCAGCCGGATATTGCCTACCTGAACAATCACGTTTTCCCAAACAGCATCCATGGTCAACCCTTTTATGGTCAGGGTCAGCTCCGCCGGGTCACGCCAGGGCGTTTGCAGCAGCTTGGTATGGTATATGGCCAGCTTGGCCTGCCCGTCACATTCCAGCAAGAGCACCATATTCTGCGGTATGAGCTTGGACAGCGTAATCAGGGTCTTTTCACTGAACTCTCTGTGCTTGAGTGTTACCTGCAGCACAAAGAACGCCTGAACCGATTCTCCGGGCGCCAGGTTCAGCTTGGTGGCAGAGACCTCGTTTACAATCACGATGCGGGAAATATCCGCATCGATTTTGGCCTTCTCTGCCGCATTCATCTGAAACTTGGTGTAGATAGCGGTTTTGGGCAACGGTTTATTCAATTCCGTTGATTTTGGCAATCCCAGCATGATTTCACCTTCCAAATCATCAGAAACGGACAACCTCACAGGGAATCCCCTGTGCCTTTGCACATTCAATCATGTTCCGGGCTCCGGCAGACTGGCCATCCCAGAACACAATGGCGGCATCCGCAATCTCTGCCATCTGCGCATTGCGTTTCACGGCGGCGGCTTTTCCAAAATAGTGCCAGTTGGCCGGGTACTCCTCCAACTGATATCCATGCTGACGGGCATAGCGTTCACCCAACCTGTCAGCACCTCTGGCTGTGCCGCTCACAATGGCTACAGGCCGTTTGGGAGACAACTTCTTGAGGTATTCATCCACAGCCTTTGCCATTCCCGTATAATCCTTAAAATCGCGGCTTCCTGCAATCACCAGACGGAACGCATCGTTCTTCGTCTTCTTGGAGGGTTCGTCCCGTATCACCAGGAAACAAATCAGCTCAAAATCGTCCAGCCCCTTGATCTCATTGGCCAGAAAACTCATCTGGTCACCGCCCAAGAAGCTGCTGATATCGCTCTCTTCCTTGACCTCAATGATGGAGGAAATGGCATCCCCCAACAAGCGAGAAAAAGCATCCATCTTTTTGCCGTCGCTGGTTTCCCTGTTGAAGGCCCGGTACAGTTCGGGAATGGGCTGGGTCTTTCCTTTGCAAAGATAACGCATCTTATCCAGCATCTGTTTCGGCGAAAGATGGTCGCAGACGATATCT
>ERZ1643250.2251-NODE-2251-length-14889-cov-6.178778_pt1 | contig 14889 bp, 12 predicted proteins | sample MGYA00579262_ERZ1643250 | MGnify/ENA primary metagenome ERZ1643250 (study PRJEB29033, sample SAMEA4952265) | chicken gut metagenome | biome: Broiler Chicken; feature: Gastrointestinal Tract; material: Caecum | place: Ireland | collected 2018 | study: Broiler...
TGGCCGACTCATAGGGGGATTTTGGCAGTCCCTGCAGTCCTGCCAGCACCAGAAGAAGCACAAAGGGGGTGTTTACCCACAGGTCAATCAGCACTACGGAAAAAAGGGCTGTGGAGGAATCTGCCGTCCACGGAAACGCATACACTCCAAATAAGTTCAGAAATTTTTCAATGATTCCCACAGAAGAATTGGTCATCAGTTTAAACAATAAGGTGGCGATTACCGGCGAAACCATCAGGGGAAAGATTAATACCACCTTCAATATCCTGCTGAAAAGATTGTCTTTCCTGTTTAATGCCAACGCCAGTAAAAGTCCCAGTAACATCTCCAGTCCCACGGTGGCCACTGTGTATTTCACCGTCACCCAGAGGGAATGCCAGAAATCTGTGCTTTTTAGCATCTCCACCCAGTTTTTTATTCCCACAAATTCCCATACGCTGCTTTTCAGGGAAAAATTCGTAAAGGAATAGAAGATTGCCTGACAAAAGGGATATAAAATCCCTAATGTCACAATCAGTGTAGGAGCTAAAATCAGCCAGGGCCGAAGCTTCAGGTATAAAGGTTTTTTCTGCTGTTTCTCCATACTACCCTCTCCATTCTTTTTGTCCTTTCTTTATGACACGTCTACATGAGATACAATTTCGTCCAGCTTTTCTTTTAAATCATCCATGCCTTCCTGGGTGGAACTGTACTTACCTTCTACCAGATCCTGCAGCGTCTGGCACCAGGTCTGGGATACTTCAAAGAAATAGCTCTCCGGTATGTATAACATTTTCGTGGTATCTACAGTCGCTTCAAAGGTATCCACAAATCCCACAGAATTCTTCAGAAGTTCCTGATAGGAATCCTGTTCGAAGCTGGACTGTCTCGGTGTGTTTACAATCTTGGCGCTGACGGAAGCCTCGTTCTGGTACTCTTTTCCGGAGAAGTACTGAAGGAACAGCCAGGCGGCATCTTTATGGGAAGATGCACTGTTCATAGCCAGCGACCAGGTGTAAAGCTGCGCTACCCTGTCGTCTTCTGTTTTTCCTTCCGGAAGAGGAATGGGAATGGTCACCAGATTCTCAGCCTCGGCTGCATTTTCCGGAATGGTCTGAGAGAATACATTATTGGTGGCATCAATCATCATTGCCGCTGTTCCCGCTCCCAGCTCTCCTCCGCAGGAGGACCAGGTGGCGCTGGCCCAGGTGGGACTTCCTCCATCCTGAATCAGTTTCACATACCAGTCTGTCATTTCCACTGCTTCCGGACTGTTCACGCAGGAAACCAGCTTTCCGTCCTGAATCTCAAAATCCTTTGCTCCCCACATGGAATAGATAGTCTCATAGGAAGTAATAATGGTTCCCCATCCCAGTTCTCCCCGAAGAGCCATTCCATAGGTGTTCTCGCCGCTGTGCCCCTGCAGCGCTTTTGCTGCTTCGTATACGTCTTCCAGGGTTTTAGGCTCTTCAATTCCATGTTCTTCAAAAATCCGCTTATTGTACACCAGAATGGTAGATTCAAATCCCATGGGCAGTCCCCAGAGGGAACCTTCTCCCATCTCATGTCCCTCTACGCCGTCCCACCGGGCGGAGTTTAAAATCGAAGGGTAAAAATCTTCCACATCAAAGTCTTCCGATGTCTTGGATGCATTATCAATATAAGGCTGTAAGTCCTCCATATATCCTGCCTTGGCGTATTCCCAGATCTGATACGGCCCTGTCATAAAAATATCCAGTTCATCGGATTTGGCATTCAGAAGGGTGGAAACCTTATCAAAATAATTAGACTCCGGAATGGTGGTATGATTGACTTTAATTCCTGTCAGATCTTCAAATTCGCCCAGTTTCTCAATAATGGGAGTCACATACTGATGCTCGTTAAACAGAATATTAATGGTCTGTCCGTCGCACATCTTCCAGTCGAATTCTCCTGTATCTGCAGATGCATCTGATGTACTCTGCGTGCTTTCCTCCCCCTGCCCGCAGCCTGCCAGTGAACCAACTGTCAGAACCGCCATAATACAGGCAATCGCCTTTTTCGTTCTTTTCTTTAACATATGGAATACCTCCTTCACTTTTTGTTAGCTTTATCTGCAGTACCGTCTGTCTGAAAACCGCGCGCGTAAAAACTTCTCAGATGTCCGGCACTTTCATCCTGTTCCTGTTTAAATTGTCTCCTTCCAGTAATTTAACGGTTCATTCCCGCTGATAACCCTTATATCCCGCATACGGAGCTGTTCCAGAAATCCCTGGGGCGCTCTCCAGTCAGTAATCACGGCCTGAATTTCCTTAATGGGACTAATCAGGCACAGAGAATCATCGCCGAATTTGGAATGATCCATAACAATAAAAGACTCTTTGGAGGATTGCATAATCCTTCGTTTTAAATTGGCTTCTCCCATATTGGGAGTGGTGAATCCATGCTCAATGGACAGATGATTTCCGCTTACAAAGCCTTTGTCATAGAACATTTGATTCACCATATCTTCTGCAAAATTCCCTACGCAGGAAAGGATTTTATGACGGAATTCTCCTCCAATCAGAACCACGGATATGTCCGGCGCATCTGCCAGTTCCATGGCAATATTGACAGCGTTTGTGGTCACCATAATTTTCCTTTTATGTCCTTTTTTTATTAATCTTGCCAACTGTAATGTGGTAGTTCCGGAGTCTAAAATAATGGCGTCTCCGTCATTAATACATTCGTAGGCCGCTTTTGCAATGGATATTTTTTCTTTCAGATATTTGGGAATTTTCTCTGAATGAGAATACTCCCGAAGAGAACTGTCTACGCTTACGGCTCCGCCCCAGGTTCGTTTCACCTGGCCGTCTTCCTCCATCTTCATCAGCATCTTACGGACACTTACCTCAGACACCTGAAAAATTTTACTTAATTCAGACACTGTAACTGAAGACTTTTTCTGCAGTAACTTAAGTGTGTATTCTTTCCTATCTTCCAGTAACATCTTTGATCCCCTTCGTCTTTCTACTACCATTATAATCTTTGAAAATCTCTGTTTTCAATATTTGTTGTGCATATTGACTATTTTTCATGGTTATATCTAGGATTATAATGTGTATTTTATACAATTCACCAAAATTTCAGTTTCAAATAGTTCCAGATTCTTTCGAGATTCCCGTTCTCCGAAACCACTTCGTAAGAATTGATAACTATATAACAATTTCATATACTTTCATTTTTTTCCAATTGCGCAAAAAAATACGGCCAATGTGTTATTCATTGGTCGTATTTTCCCTTCCTTTTACCGTTTTGCCGGAATCTGCATCTGAAACTGAATTCCGCCTTCTTCCCGACTGGCGCCAATCGTTCCATGATGTTTTTTTACAATCGCCCTGGCTACAGATAAGCCGATTCCGTACCCCCCTGTCTTCCTGGAACGGGAAGAATCTCCCCGGTAGAAACGGTCAAACAGGCAGTCCAGATCTCCTTCCGGAACCCTGTCGCAGGTATTGTAAATCTGAAAAGAAGCATACTTTCCTGTTCTTCCCAGGGAAATATAAATTTCCCCTGAATGGGGCGTATACTTAACTGCATTATCCAGTAAAATGGATACTGCCTGACATAGTTCTTCCGGGTTTCCTTTTACTTTCAGCTCTTCTTCAATCATCGTATGAAGCCGGATTTCCTTCCCTTCCATCAGAATCTCAAAGTTCTGAATAAGCTGCAGAACTTTCTGTCCATAGTTAAATTCTTCCGTCACGGCTGCATCCTGCATTTCCTCCAATTTGGAGAGAGTCAGCAGATTTTTTATCAGATTTCCCATCCTGTCAGTCTGATTATGAATACTTTTTGTCCACTGATTTTCTCCTCCGTTCATCTCTATCACTTCCACATCTGCCGAAATAATAGCCAGGGGAGTCTTCAGCTCATGTCCCGCATCTGTTATAAACTGCTTTTGTTTCTCTATACTTTCCAGCACCGGATAAATCGCTTTTCCGGAAAGAGCTGTTACCAGAACCAGCACCAGAAGGATACACAGAAGTCCCACTAAAATTGACGTAAAGGCAAAATTCCGAATCATATTCAAATCATTGCGACAGTCCACAAAGACGGCTAGACATCCCTCTTCTGTCTCTGTTATCCGGTAACGGTATGTCTTATAATACCCTGTGGTCTTTCCCTTCTCCAACAACTCTTTTACGTAGGTTACAGCTTCCTCTTCTGAAACGGAAGCAATATGACTTACGTCTGCCTGATATTCCTCCTGAGACACTTTCACAGAAAAATATCTGGTTTCAAAAGGAGTCTCCCTGGAGGGAGAAAAACGAAACAGAGGCATCCCTTCCTCCCTTGCCTCTCTTTGCATCTTTTCCTCATCCTGCTTTGGCCTTCCCGTTTCTTCCGGGAATTTTCCTTCGTTATCTGAGAGCATCTTCAGCAATGTCTCAGATTTCTGGATATTCTGATAGATATTCATTCCGTTAATGGTTCCCTCTACCAGTATCAGTACCGCCAGAAGAGAGAGCATAGTTATAAAAATAAACCGTTTCTGCAGTTTATGTCCCATATTCCTGTTCCTCCAGACGGTATCCGGTTCCTCTCAGCGCTTTAATAACAAAGGGCGCCTGCAGATCCGCAATCTTTTTTCGCAGATAAGAAATATTGACCCAGACCACCTGACTGTTGGTCTCCGAATTATATCCCCAGATCCTGGAGAAAATCTGTTCCTGAGAAATGAACATTCCCGGATTTTCCATAAACAGTTCCATCATCTGATATTCTTTCTTTCCCAGATAGAGGGATTTGTTTTTATACTCTAACTGAAAGGTCTCCCTGTTTAAAACAAGCTCTCCAATCTGCAGCAAATTAGCCGTTATCTGTGGTTTTCTTCTGGTCATGGCACGGATTCTGGCCAGAAGTTCCTTCATAGCAAAGGGTTTTGTCAGATAATCATCGGCTCCCAGATCCAGTCCCTGTACCTTATCGTCTACCTCCGATTTCGCCGTAAGAAGCAGCACCGGAACGGGATTCCCTTCCCTGCGGATGCGCTCCAGTACTTCCAGTCCGCTCATCTGCGGCATCATAATATCCAGAATCACTCCGTCATAATCCGTATTTCTTATCCAGTCATAGGCGTCGGTTCCATTAGAAACCGTATCCACTAAATAGCGGTTATGTTTTAAAACCGCCTCCAGGGCATCAGCCATTTCCTTTTCATCTTCTGCCAGCAGAAGCCGCATTTCTCTTCCCTCCTTCTTTTACTGTTTCTTAATTATAACATAAAATCAGGTAGTATGGCGCAGGGCATCTATGGGGCGTTTTCCGGCTGCCAGGCTGGCAGGGTATAAACCGAATAAAATCCCGGTTACACTGGAGAAAGCCACGGCAATCCCCACCACCTCCATGGACATCTGAAATTCCATGGAACCGTCCATAAATAATTCCGCTGCCTTTAATATGACCCAGGAGATTCCGATTCCTGCCGCACATCCCAGGATACTTACCAGAAACGCTTCAATGAGAAACTGGGATAAAATGCTTCCCCGCTTTGCCCCAATGGCTTTTCGTATTCCTATCTCCCGGGTTCTCTCGGTAACGGACACCATCATAATATTCATAATGCCGATTCCGCCCACCAGCAGAGAGATAGCCGCAATTCCGCCCAGCATCAGGGACATGGTATGATCCACATTCTCCATGGCCTCCATCACCTGAGACTGATCCACAATGGAAAACGCATCTTCGTCGTTTTCAAACCGCTCTAAAAGTATGGTTTCCAGAGTCTGCTCTGCCTTTTCCATGGAATTCTCATCGGCGGAGGAAACATAGAACTGGGTTATATCCAGCACATTATCTGCAATTCTGGTCATGGTAGAATAGGGAATGTACCCTTCTAAGGTAACGGATGTATTTTCTGTGCTGTCTCCCTGACTTCCTCCCATGGAGGAAAGGGTATCCGAATCTTCCCCGGAAAGCACCCCTGCCACCAGAAATTTTCTTCCGTCCAGAGTCAGTGTCTCTCCTGCCGCATTTTCATGTCCGAAGAATTCCGTGGCAGTATCTGCAGTTATCACAACCACATACGAATGATTCTCCACGTCTGTCTGTTTCAGAAAACGTCCGTACGCCAGCTTAGAATCCATGATCTGAAAGTACCCTCCGGTTACCCCGGTCAGCCTCATGGTTTCGTCTGTATAGCCGCTTTTTGCCGTTACGCTTGTCATGGCGGCAGGAGAGGATGCCGAAAAGGCATCATCCTGAAGCAGACTTGCAAATTCACTGAGCCGCAGGGGATTCTCTTTATCATCACTGACGGACACCGTTAAATAATTGGATCCAATATCTGAAATCTGTTCTGAAACAGAGGTCGTGGCTCCTTCCGTGATGGAAACCAGCACAATCAAGGAGGCTACACCGATGATAATTCCCAGCATGGTAAGAAAGGTACGCATTTTATTGGCCCCGATTGCCGACCAGGCCATTTTGCATGATTGAAAAAACATTCTGTATCCTCCCGCCTTTTATCTCTGGCCTGAGCCGCCCGGCATCTGGCTGCTTCCGCCTCCCATGGCGCCGCCTCCCTGAGGTCCTCCCTGGGGCATATCATCCATAGAAGGAAATTCTCCTCCCATATCCTGTGGGAACTGCATCTCTTCTCCGTCGGTTCCGGAATCCTGACCCTGTTTCTGATAATATACGGTATCCCCTTCTGACAGTCCCTCCGTAATCTCCACAGTTTCTCCGTCTGAAAGACCTGTGGTCACCATTTGCTCTCCTGTGAGATTTCCCTCTTCATCCTGTTTGGTATAGACAAAAGTTTCATTGCCTCTTTCCTGCAGGGCGTCTACAGGAATCGTCACCACATTTTCTTTTTCCTCTACCACAATAGTAGCAGAGGCATTCATCCCGGCCTTCATCTGCTCTTCTTTTGAAATCCGGATATCCACCGTATATTTGGCCACTCCGGAACTGGCGCTGGCTGTGTTTCCCACTTTAGTCACAGTTCCCTCAAAGGTTTCGTCCTCAATGGCGTCCATGGTAACCTCTGCCTTCTGTCCTGTCTCCACGGAATTAATGTCCAGTTCATCTACGTTGACAGATAAAATCATGGTTTCTTCTGAAGCAATCGTAAACGCTGTAATCTCTGTATTATCATACTCTCCGGAAGTACTCTCTGCTTTGTTTTCTGTCTCCTGGGTATCCTGCGCAGTCTGGCTTTCCTGATTTTGTGTTCCTGTCTCTGCCGCCTGCTGTTCCTGTCCGGTATCTGTATTCTGTAAATTATCCGTACTCTGTTCTTCCGGCTGATTGCTGTCTTCCTGTTCTTCCTCTTCCTGCTCTTTTTCCTGGCTTTCCATTTGAATTTCTTTCTGTTCTTCCTTATCTGTTGCCGGATATGTCACCTGGAAATACAGGGTATGACGATCTTCAGATACAAAGATTCCTGAGAGAATCCCTGTTGAAATTCCCTGAATGCTGTCGCTTCCAAAACAGAATCCCTCTCCTGCATACAAAGTTACCGAGGCCTGATAGATAGTATCTTCCTGAAAGACACTGTCTTTGGGATCCCATTCTGCCTTTCCCGTATAACTTCCGTCCTGTGCATTTACGGTTGTCTGGGGCGTTCCTCCCGTTGCCGGCGTCTCCAGCACAGCCTGATTCGCCTGGCTGAAACCGCCGCTTACAAGGGAGAACTGCAGTTTCGTCTCTTCATCCTCTGTGTCCGTAATCTCTTCTTCTGAATCCTCTGTCTCCCCGTCTTCGGTAATATTCGAAACGCTGCACAACATCAAAGAACTTCCACTGCCGGAGACATTGTTTTGCTTATATGACATGGCGGCGGCCTGGACAGTCCCTCCTGCGGCGGAACTGCTGCTTCCCCCTGTGCTTTCCTCCTGGGAATCAGAGACATAAATTTCTTCTATGGTACCTTCCTCATCAGACGTAATAGTACCTGTTTCGGAGATTTCCAACAGCTTCTGAAGGGTCTGGGCCAGAGCTTCCCTCTGTTCTATCTGCTCCTGGTATTGAGTCGATAACGAATCACTGGTCAGTGTATACAGGGTATCCCCCGCCTCCACCGCCTGATCTTCCGATACTGCGATCTCTTCCACCGTTCCTCCTGTGGCTGTAAGGGCAAGAGACTGATGAATATAGGTGGTGCCTGTTCCAAGGAGAGTTCCGTCAGATGCCGTCACGGCGGCAGTATCATCCATCCCTACTCCGCTGTCTGTACAGGTGACTGTTACCTTTGTGCCGGTTACACTCTCAATGGTTCCGGTTACAGAATTTCCACCGGAAAGGGTTACAGTTACTGTATCTCCTTTATCTGCAGCGACGTCTGTTTCCAGAGCAACCCCCATTTTCCCGTCACAGGAAAGGAGCATGACTGCGCCATTGGCAATCATAACCTCTTTTAAATCGCTGCCCTCTTCCATGTAAATCCGCTTGATTCTTCCCCCTACTTCGGCGGAAACGGAATCTGTTTCTGTTTCTTCTTTACTTTCCTGAATCTGGCTGTCCAGAGACTGGATTTCTGTCTGTATTTCTTCTATGGTTCCCAGAAGAGAAGTCTGATCCACCGTTGCAAGTACAGTTCCCTTTTTCACAGATTCTCCTTCCTCCACCTGAATCTCATCAATCACAATTCCCGATGGGATTTTTACCGACTCTCCCGTATCTGTTTCCAGATTTCCGGTTCCCACAATGCTGTTGGAAAGTGTTTCTCTCTTTGCCTGCACCTGGGTGGCGGACATTTCCATCCGGGGCAGCGTCTGTCTGCCTTTTTTCAGCATCCATCCTCCGAATCCTGCTGCTCCTGCCACTGCCGCTAACAGCAGAATAAGAAGCGCTTTCTTCTTTCCTGTAAATCCCTTCCATCTTAAACAGAATCCTCTTTTTCCCTTCTTCATACTCTGTCTTTTCCTCTCTATGCCAATTCAGAAGGTTTCTCTGCCTGATACTCCTCCCATTGGGCCGCCCTTTGAACTTCCGTCAAATCTACGCTTCCTTCATAGCTGTCTGTTGTAACCGTATACTGGCTGGTTCCTTCCACGTAGACCGTTCCATCTGTTCCCATAATGGTTACTGGTTTGCCGCTTTTATCCACAATTTCTCCTGCATTTTGCAGACTGCTGACCATACTGTCACCGGTAACCACCCATTGGGAACTGCTGTCCACATACAGATTCGCATACCCTTCTCCTGCCTCAGGGGCGTCCCTATTGTCCTGAATCACAGCCCCTTTTAAGCTGCTGCCTTCTGTGAGATAAAAATCCAGTTTACTGATCTGATCCCAGATAACATCTCCTTCCATTTCCTGGGCGATACCGGTAAAATGACAGTCCGCCCCATTATTTCCGGCCTCTCCCCAGCCCCGTTCATTGCTGTTTCCCGTACAGCGCAGGAAGAACTCATTTTCTTCCGGATAGGCGATGGAAACTCCATTCAGAATGAAGGTGCTTTCTGTATTGGTGGTATAGAACATTCCTCCGTTTTCTCCTGTCAGGGTGCCGCCTGTCATCTGGAAGGTGCCGTTCCCCTCCTGGGAATCTCCGGACATGCTCTGATATAAGATCACATTCCAGGTACAGCCGTTTCCTTCGTAATCCGCCATATTTCCTGTCACATCGCAGTCAAACAGACGCAGAGAATTCAGTCCTTCCAGGCAAACTGCTTCGGATCCGTTTGCCTTCAGCTCTCCATTATGGACAGAAATATCTGCGGTGCAGTAAACTGCAGGAGAACCGGTTCCATTGGTGGTATAGGAACCGCCGTCAACTACCATGGTTCCTCCTCCCCGGTCGCTGCGGATGGCGGCAGAGGATTCCCCGCTGGTTTCTACATCCAGATCCCAGGCGTAAACCTTTCCGCCTCCGGCTGCATGAATGCCTCCGGAAGTATCCTGGGAGGTGGTAATCTGGGTATCTGAAACATATAAAGATCCGCTGTTATAGGCGAAAAGCCCGGCGCCTCCGGCTGCGTCTGTATCCACCGTACTGTCTTTTACACAGGCAGTTCCGTCCGATACCAGTAAAGCTGCTCCTACTCCATAGAAACTGGAAGAATCCCCTCCCTGGCTGTCCTGGGAATTTCTGGTGATTTTCATATTGGTAAAAGTTGTTTTTGCACCATCCAAAACGTGAATGGCGTTTTCATCAGTTCCTGTGGCCGCCGCCGTTTCTCCTGTTATTTCCGTATCTTCTGTATATTCGTCAACTGCTTCATACTCCTCCGGCTCCTGGGCCTGGCCGCCGCCTCCCGGAATCTGACCGCCTCCGCCCATTCCCATGGAAATTACCTGAATTTCTTCTGCTTCTTCGTCTTCATTTAAAGTAACTGCAATGGTATCTCCCTCCTGCAGATCTTCCAGGGCGATTTCTTCCTCTTCCGGCATTTCTCCGTTTTTGGGCATCTCAGGAGCTTCTCCATTTTCCGGCATTTCAGAGGCTTCCTCACCCTCCGGCATTTCAGGGACTTCTCCATCTTCCGGCATTTCAGAGGCTTCCTCACCCTCCGGCATTTCAGGCGCTTTTTCCCCTTCTGGTTTCTGGGTTCCGCCCATTCCCTGAGGACCGCCGCCCATGGACTGTTTTGTATATTGTGTTTCCCCGGTCACTGTAATTTCCATGCTTTCTCCCGTCAGTTCCAGCATAGACGGAGGATTTTTGCTTTCTCCTTCTTCGGGCTGTTCCTGCTTTGTATCCTCCGAAGTCTGCTCTTCTTCTGTTTCCTCTTTTTGTTCCATCTCCTTTCGTGTTCCCACATCAATGGTTATCCTGCCTTCGCTGATATCTGTAATCTCTCCATAAATGGTGTCTTCACTGGTTTCTGTATTTTTATCTGAAGTGTCGCTCTGGGAACATCCGGCCAGTACAGAAGCGCTCATAGCCATTCCCAGTAAGATTCCTGCCCATTTTTGTTTCATTTTTCAAAGTCCTTTCTGTTTTTTCCATTTATTATAGAGTTTTAACCTTAAATGAACTTTAAAAAACTTTCGGGCTGTCAGACCTTTAACACAATTTTCACATCTTCCCAAAACCTGGATTTCCTATTACATAAAACCGGCTGAAGGTCTTTCTTTCCCTCAGCCGGCGTGTGTAAAATTCTCTATTCTTTTTCCAGACTTTCTGTATCGAATGCAAAGGGAAGAAGTTCCCGAATGGTTGTATCCATTCCCTCTTCCAGGCTCTCCAGATAAATAGGCGTATCCGGATTTAACAGTTCCGCCAGCACCTGCCTGCAGGCTCCGCAGGGGGTTACCAGCTTTTTCCCGTCGCTGACAATCGCCAGCGCCTGAATCTGTTCCTTCCGGTATCCCCGGGAATAAGCTCCGTACACAGCGTTTCTCTCTCCGCACATGCAGGAACCGTAGGCTGCATTCTCAATATTTGCACCGGGCATATAGGTCCCGTCTGTCAGGGCCACACAGGCTCCCACATGATAATTGGAATAGGGAGCATAGGCGTTTCCCATGGCTTCTTTGGCCTTTTCTAACAGAACTTTTTTCTCATCCATGGCGTTCCTCCTTTTCGATCAGACCTTCAATGGCTCCCACCGCGATTTTGATTGCCATATCCGTATCGTGTACCACCGGATTGTTCAGCCCTTCTTTTTCCCGTTCCTGATTGGCCACCGTCAGAAAGATGGCGCCGCAGCGTACTCCCAGAGAAGCCGCCACGGTGAACAGCGCCGCCGATTCCATCTCCGAAGCCAGGCAGCCCAGACGTTTCCAGGCTTCCCACTTATTGATCAGTTCGTAGCTTACCGGACTTTTCTCCGGGCTGTGCTGCCCGTAGAAGGAATCTTTGCTCTGTACCACTCCCACGTGGTATCTCTGATTCTGTCTTCTGGCGCTTTCTGCCAGGGCCTGTACAATCTCATAATTGGCCACAGCGGGAAATTCGATGGGCGCATACTCCCGGCTGGTTCCCTCCATCCGGATGGCTCCGGTGGCAATCACCGAATCCCCGCTCTGCACATCCAGCTGAATTCCTCCGCAGGTTCCCACACGGATAAAGGTATCTGCACCCGACTGAACCAGCTCTTCCATTGCAATCGCTGCGGAAGGCCCTCCGATTCCTGTAGAGGTAACGCTTACCTTCGTTTCCCCCAGATAGCCGGTATACGTAATAAACTCCCTGCTGTCGGCAATCTCCCTGGCGTCGGTGAGATAGGCTGCAATCTTTTTGCAGCGTTTGGGATCTCCGGGCAGGATCACGTATCTTCCTACGTCCCCTTTCTTTATCTGAATATGATACTGGTATCCTTCTTCTGCGTATTTCATCTTCCACCATCCTTTCCTGGACTTCATTATTTACAGAAATTATAACACTTTTCAAATTATCTTCCAACAATTTCCTCTTTTTTATTTTTTTGGATATTCCCTTTCTTTTCAATTTGTTTTATACTATCCCAAAAGGAGGAATCAGTATGCGTATTCTTGTTGCAGAAGATGATAGAGATTTAAATCAGATTCTAACGTCCAGTCTGAAATCTGAACATTACAGTGTGGATTCCTGCGAAAACGGAAGAGACGCTCTGGATTATCTGGAATGTGCCGAATATGACGCTCTCATTTTGGATATTATGATGCCTGTAATGGACGGCCTGACCCTGTTAAAGACCATCCGCCGCCGGGGATCTTCACTTCCTGTTTTACTTCTCACGGCCAGAGACAGTGTGGAAGATCGGGTTACCGGCCTGGATGCGGGGGCCAATGACTATCTGATAAAGCCATTCGCCCTGGAAGAGCTCCTTGCCAGAATCCGGGTTCTGCTTCGCAAACCCAGCCAGACTCCCAAATCTTTTCTTCAGACCGGGGATCTGACCCTTTATCTGGATACGCACCAGGTATTCCGGGGAGAAAAAGAGATCACCCTCTCAGGAAAAGAATTCTCTCTTCTCCGCTACCTGATGCAAAATGAAGGGATTGTTCTCTCCCGGAACAAGCTGGAGCAGCATATCTGGAATTATGATTTTACCGGAGGGTCTAATGTGATTGATGTTTACATTCGTTATCTGCGTAAAAAAATTGACGAAGGGCATACCCGGAAACTGATTCATACCGTCCGGGGCGCCGGATATGTGTTAAAAGAAAAATAAGCATTTATTCTGAGGGAATTTATGAAAAAATTATCTTTGAAAGTAAAACTGACTATCCTATATACCTTTTTTATGACTCTGGTCACCTGCCTTTCTCTGGCGATCCTGTTTTCTTTAAGCAGTCAGGAAATTCTGACCTCTGTACAGTCCGCATTAAAAGAACAGGTGGCGGACAGCTTTCATGATATTCAAATGGAAAATGGCAGAATTGACTTAAATTCGGATTTCTATGATCTGGACGGAGGCGTCTATCTGTCTCTCTACAGTAAGGACTCCGATTTTCTGTACGGGCGGATCCCCTACGGATTTCCATCTGCGCCTCCCATAGAGGATCAGCGTCTAAGGACTCTTTCCAGCGACTCGGGAAAATGGTATGTCTTTGATCTGCAGTATCAGTTAGAAGATCAGACCACCGTCTATGTGCGGGGCATCACCTCTCTGACCGATGCGGAGGCCTCCCTTTCCATCACTCTCCGGCTGGCCCTGATTGTTCTTCCACTTTTAACCATTCTGACTGCGTTTATCGGATACCGGATGACTTCCCGGGCACTGAAACCGGTAAAAAGAATCACCGATACCGTAAAGAGAATTCAGGAAAATGAAGATCTCTCCCAGAGAATCGGTTTATCTCAGGGACGGGATGAAATTTATGAACTGGCGGATACTTTTGATCAAATGCTGCAGAAGCTGGAAGAGGCCTTTGTCCGGGAGAAACAGTTTACCTCCGACGTTTCCCATGAACTGCGCACCCCGGTGGCTGTGATTCTCTCCCAGTGTGATGTCCTTCTCTCAGATCCGACTTATACGCAGGAACAGAAAGAGCAGATTCAGACCATTTCCCGCAAGGCCAGAGAAATGTCCCAGATGATTTCTCATCTCCTTTTGCTGACCCGGGCGGATCAGGGACGACAGAAGCTCCAATTGGAGGACATTAATATCAGTGAACTGGCGGAAATGGCAGCCGAAGAGCAGAGCCTTCTGGCAGCCCGGCACAACATCACCGTAGAAACCCAAATACAGCCGGACATTATCGCCCGGGCAGATGAAACCTTTTTCATCCGTCTTCTGGTAAATCTTCTGTCAAATGCCGTCTCTTATGGGAAAAACGGTGGTTACGTAAAACTGACCCTGACCTCTGACGGAAGAGAAGCCACAGGAATCGTGGAAGATAACGGAATCGGAATCTCCCCGGAGGCACTTCCCCATATCTGGGAACGCTTCTTCCGTGAAGACTCTTCCAGAACTGTCCGATCTGATGAAAAACATTCCGGTCTGGGCCTTTCCATGGTCCAGTGGATTGTCAAAGCCCACCACGGCACAATAAGCGCCGAAAGCACTCCGGGAGAGGGGAGCCGTTTTACTTTTCAGATTCCTCTGAAGTCCGTCTCCTTATGAACATACATCCGTGTCATTTCCGGTTCTCCGTCGCCCTGAACCATACACAGATATTCCCATCCGTATCTTTCATAAAAGGAGGTATGGTCTGTGATCAGGTAAAGGGTTTCTATCCCGGATTCTTTCATATCCTCACAGACATACTGCAGTAGATTTCCGGCGATTTTCCGGCAGCGGTATGCCTCTTCCACATAGAGGGAACACACATTTGGCCTTAAATCCTTCCGGTTGTGAAAATCATTCTCTATCACACCGATACCGCCCACAATGCGGTTCTTCTCTACTGCAATATACCACTGGGGAATCCTGTTTCCAAATCCTTCGGTTATACTTTCCTTATATGCCTCAGCAGGAATTCCCCACTTGGAATGAAACCAGTCTGCAGCTTCCTCTGTTCTTTCTTTGTGTTCTCTCAGTTTTAAAATTTCCACAGCCATCTTTCTCCTC
>ERZ1643250.2252-NODE-2252-length-14884-cov-13.248365_pt1 | contig 14884 bp, 14 predicted proteins | sample MGYA00579262_ERZ1643250 | MGnify/ENA primary metagenome ERZ1643250 (study PRJEB29033, sample SAMEA4952265) | chicken gut metagenome | biome: Broiler Chicken; feature: Gastrointestinal Tract; material: Caecum | place: Ireland | collected 2018 | study: Broiler...
TTCCGGGACAGAGGCTTCTTCAGACGCCGGTAACGGCGGGTCTGATTGATCAGCGGCTCTTGTTTATTCGTAGCGATTTCTGTTTTTAGTGTAAAATATTATATATAGCCTGCAGGCGCGGCAAATTGCCGCGCCTGCGGGTTTTTTTTCATAAACTGACTCCGCGTTGCCGCCCGTAGTTAGCCATCAGGCAAGGTCGACGCGAAAAAACGGACAGCAGAAGTTTTGCCGGTTATCTGCGGTTTCCCAAAGGGAACCCTCCGCAGTGCTCTGCAGCAAGCTGCAGAAGCCCGAACCGCTCGTAGTAAGACATCCTGCAAGGTCGACGCGAAAAAACGGACAGCAAAATTTTGACCTTGTATTTTGATGCCGGGAATCAACCGAACCCCCTGAAGGGGCCCCCTCGGTTGAGCAGCGCCAACTTCGTTGGCTCGCGCGAACGACGGGTTCGATTCAAAGGCAAGCATAAAAAAAGACACCCTACATGGGTGTCTTTTTTTATGGTGACCTTGCCGGGAATCGAACCCGGGATTGAGCCTTGAGAGGGCTCCGTCTTAACCGCTTGACCACAAGGCCGAAGTTTTTCAACGGTGTTGATTATATCATACGTTGCCCCGCATTGGCAAGCAAATTTGCCTCGCTTTTTATCTTTTTTATTCTTTTTTGCAGTAAGCTGAAGCTTGTGTCGGTAAATGGTATTTGGCAGCGCGTACAGATTTTATCAGAATCTGTTTGCTTTTTAACAAATTTTTTGCCTGTTCAAAAATATAATTTCATTCGCTTGACAATACTCGCAGTCGTATTATAAAATAACTTCGCTATCAAACAGTTAGCTGTCTAACTATTATCGTCACCTGTCCGGCAGGCGGGTACGGTTTATTATGAGAGGAATTATTTAAAAGCGAGGTCGGGTTTTGGAAAACAGAAGGCTTTTCGGCTTGATGTGTTACGTAAACAGGGAAATGGAGAGGCGCAACAGCGAAAACCTCTCCTCGGTGGGAATAACGGGCGCACAGCTTCAGACGCTCGCATTCGTTCACAGAAGCGCTTTGCGTGGAGAGAGGGTATGCCAGCGCGACGTGGAGCGCGAACTCAATCTGCGTGCTTCGTCGGTTTCCACGATGCTTGCGGGGCTCACTTCGTGCGGATATATAACACGCTCTTTTGCAGAGGGAGATAACCGTACAAAGTTTATTGAGCTGACAGAAAAGGGTGAGGATCTGTGTAAACGCAACCGCGAGCTTATGGATAAGTGCGACGCCATAATCCAGGACGCGCTCACCGATGAAGAACAGGTGCGGTTCAAGGAACTACTTATAAAGATATTCAATCACATAAACAGCTGAAAGCCAAAGGCGCTTCGTGCCCTGATATTTTAATAATCAGATATTTAAAGAATAATTGATTCCGAATCAAATTTTTTGGAGAAATATATGATCAAAAAACTGCTTAAAAGCGTAAGGGAGTATAAAACGGCTTCCATCATCGTCCCCGTCCTCATGGCGGTAGAGGCAATAATGGAAATCGTAATACCCTTCCTTATGACCTTCATTGTCGGCGAACTGCAGCGTGTTGCCGAGAGTACAGACAGCAATGTCACGGTCAATATGAACACCATAATTATATGCGGCGTGCTCATGCTCGTCTGTGCCGTCGGTGCGTTGATTGCCGGTGCGGCGGGAGCAAAACTCGCGGCAAAGGCTTCGTGCGGCTTCGCGCACAACTTAAGGGAGGACATGTACAACAATTTGCAGACATTCTCGTTTGCAAATATCGATAACTATTCCACCGCAAGCCTCATCACCCGTATCACGACCGACGTGACAAACGTGCAGAATGCCTATCAGATGGCTATCCGCATGCTCATACGCGCGCCCATTCTGTTTATCGCTTCTATAATAATGACATGTTTTATCGAGCCGTTAATGGCCCTGTTGTTTGCCGGCGCCGCCATCGTCCTGGGCATAGTCGTTTCCGTCTGCATGTTCAAAGTTACGCCCTATTTCAGAACGATGTTCAAAAAATACGACACTCTCAACGCCGTAGTGCAGGAAGATCTTACGGCTATAAGGGTCGTGAAATCTTATGTAAGGGAAGATACCGAGATTGCCAAGATGAAAAAGGCCACCGGCGACGTATATACATACTCTGTAAAGGCTGAAAGAATACTTACGATCATGATGCCCAGCGTAATGCTCGTAATGTTCATCGTAAATATATTTGTCCTTACTTTAGGCTCCAATATGTCCATGGGTTACATCAGCGGCGCGGTAGACCCTACCGAAATGCAGACGCTCTTCCAGTATTCCGCTCAGATACTTTCCGGCGTAATGATGGTTGCTATGTGCCTCAACTTTATCGCGCTTTCAAGAGGTTCGGCAGAGCGCATTGTTGAAGTGCTTGACGAAAAAACAACGCTTCCAAAGTCAAAAGAGCAGATCAAAGAGGTGAAGGACGGCTCTATAGATTTCGACGGCGTTGAATTTTGCTATTCGCAGAAGGCAGACGTGGCGGTGCTGAAGGATATCGATCTGCATATAAAGTCGGGCGAAACGATAGGCATAATCGGCGCCACAGGTTCGGGAAAGAGCTCGCTCGTATCCCTCATACCCCGCCTCTACGACCCCTCAAAGGGCACCGTTAAAGTGGGCGGACTGGACGTACGCAAATACAATCTCGACGCACTCCGCAACAGCGTGGCCATGGTGCTGCAAAAGAACGTGCTCTTTTCCGGTACTGTTGCAGAAAACCTGCGCTGGGGCGATGAGAACGCCACAGATGAGCAGGTCCGCGAGGCCGCCGTGCAGGCGTGCGCCGACGAGTTTATCCAGCAGCTTCCCGGCGGATATAACTACGACCTCGGCCAGGGCGGCGTAAACGTCTCGGGCGGACAGAAGCAGAGACTGTGCATCGCGCGCGCACTCTTAAAACACCCCAAGATAATCATCTTCGACGACTCCACTTCGGCGGTGGATACCAAGACCGACGCCATTATCCGCGAAAACCTGCGCAAATACGCGCCCGAAACTACAAAGATAATAATTGCCCAGCGCATTGCCTCCGTCGAGGACGCCGACAGGATAATCGTGATAGACGAGGGCAGGATAGACGGCATCGGCACGCACGAAGAGCTGCTCAAGAACAATGAAATATACAGGGAAGTTTACGAGTCCCAGGTAAAGGGAGGTGAGGAATAATGCCTGAAAAGAACGAAAATTATGATGAAGACCTCAACAGGACTTCAAAAGGTATGGCTGCAAAGGGCGTAAAATCTCCCATGAAAACTTTGGGCAGACTGTTAAAGTATGCCTTCCTCCGCAACAAGGCGGCCACAGTATTTGTCATAATATTTGTGCTCCTGTCCTCGGTTGCAACTGTAACGGCCGCCTCGCGCGTTTCTGTAATCGTCACCGCGCTCATCGACGGCACGACCTCGGGGGATTGGGATACGCAGCTCATATATACCAACATCATTATAATGGCCTGCATATACTTTGTGGGCGCCGCGTCGTCGTATGCGTACAACCTCATAATGATGTATATCGCGCAGGGCACGCTCCGCAAGATGCGCGACGACATGTTTGCCACCATGCAGACGCTGCCCCTGCAGTACTTCGACACTCACACCCACGGCGACCTGATGAGCCTCTACACCAACGATGTGGATACCATGCGCCAGCTCTTGACGCAGACGATACCCCAGCTCATTTCGTCGGTGCTCACGCTGCTCGCGGTGCTCGGATTCATGATTTATTACAGCGTAACGCTCCTGCTCGTCGTGCTCGTGGTTTTAGTGGGCATAATAATCGTTACAAAGATCATAGGCGGCAGGTCTGCGAAGTACTACCTCGCCAACCAGAGGGCGCTCGGCGCGCTCAACGGCTATGTCGAGGAGATGACCGAAGGTCAGAAGGTCATAAAGGTATTCTGCCATGAACCCAACGCCCGCGCGGGCTTCAAAGAGGTAAACGACGCTTTAAACGAGGCGGGCAGCAAGGCCAACGCCTATGCCTTCCTGATGGGCCCCGTCAACAACAACCTCGGCTATCTGCAGTACGTCTTGGTGGCCATTGTCGGCGTAGTAATAATGGCAACGGTGGGCCAGCCCGGTCTGCTCTCCATCTATTGCGCCAATTCGGATGTGACCAACTCTATGGCCCTCATGGCTGGCATGCTCGTATCTTACCTGATGTACTCAAGGCAGTTCAATATGCCCGTTCAGCAGGTATCGCAGCAATTCAGCGCCATAGTAATGGCCCTTGCGGGTGCCGAGCGCATATTTGAAATGATAGACACCGCTCCCGAAGATAAGGGCGGCGACATAGTTCTCACCCACGGCGAAGTGGAAGACGGCGGCTGGGCATGGAAAAAGCCTGACGGCGACGGCACATTTGAATATATTCCGTTAAAGGGCGATATACGTTTCAACGACGTCGTGTTCGGCTATACTCCCGAAAAGGTCATCTTAAAGAATATAAGCCTTTATGCAAAGCCCGGACAGAAGATAGCATTTGTCGGATCGACGGGCGCCGGCAAGACTACGATAACCAACCTTATCAACAGATTCTACGATATTCAGTCGGGTACTATTACATACGACGGCATAAACGTAAAAGATATCAAAAAATCTGACCTGCGCCGCTCGCTCGGTATAGTGCTCCAGGATACGCATCTGTTCACCGGTACCGTTATGGACAATATTCGTTACGGCAGGCTGGACGCGAGCGACGAGGAGTGCATAAAGGCAGCAAAGCTCGCCAATGCAGACAGCTTTATAACTCACCTGCCTGAAGGTTATAACACCATGATCAAGGGCGACGGCAGCAACCTTTCGCAGGGACAGCGCCAGCTGCTTGCAATAGCGCGCGCAATGGTCTCGGATTGCCCCGTGCTCATTCTCGACGAGGCGACCTCCTCTATCGATACCCGTACCGAAAAGCTCATAGAGCAGGGCATGGATAAACTCATGGAGGGCCGCACGGTGTTCGTGATAGCGCACAGGCTCTCGACGGTGCGCAACAGCCATGCGATAATGGTGCTCGATCACGGAAGAATTATCGAGCGCGGCACGCACGACCAGCTGATTGCCCAGAAGGGTGTATATTATCAGCTTTATACCGGCGCATTTGAGTTAGAATAAGTTCACAAAAATGCCGAGCAGGCCGTGCTCGGCATTTTTCGTGAGTTTGAGAAACCATGTTTCTCTTTGCGCGACATTTAAGTGCCCTCGATTATATAGTCGCGCAAATTCACTTCCGGTGAGCCTGCTTTCGCAGCAAATTGGGTCTTTCTGCGCAGGGAAACCCTGCTTGAAACATTAATAATATTATAATTAAGTTACTATAAAAGGTAACTTAAATTGCCGCGAAGTTTAAACGCACGAGCCGTCGTGCTAAACTTCGCGGCATTTGCCGTTTGCGGCTTTAATTGTTTTATCTTGACAAAATGCCCCCTATTTGCTAAAATAAAAATTGCCAACACAACTGTATATAAAAAACTCAAACAGAGCATAGTCTTGGCGGGACTATACTCTTCTTTTCGCATGAATTTCTCTGTTTGAGTATATTCAGTTGAGTTGGCGAACTTTAGCGAGAGATGGTGTGTTCTGCGGTGCCGTCCTCGTAAGGGGGCGGCATCTTTGAATATTTACCGTGTAGCATTTATAGGACATAGAGAAATAGCAGACTTTTCACATGTTGAAAACGAACTCTATAAAGTTATAAGTCGCCTTGTTGAGAGTAAAGAATACGTTGAATTTTACATGGGTAAAAACGGCGAGTTTGACGTGCTTGCGGCCTCGGTTGTCAAACGGGTGCAGGGTGATTTAGGACATGCGAACAATTGCCTTATACTTGTTTTGCCGTATGTTGTAGCAAATATAAAGTATTATGAAGAATTTTATGACGAAGTTATAATTCCCGTCAGTTCTAAAGTGTTTCCCAAAGCGGCAATAACAGAACGTAATGAATGGATGCTGAATAATTGCGATTTGCTTATAGCATGTGTTCAGCATAGCGGAGGGGGTGCGGCTTATCTCTTTGAAAAGGCGTTAAAGGCCAATAAAAACTTTTATCTGATAGAGCATAAAAATAATTTAGAATAGTACAAACTGTCAAAAACATAAGTTAATTTCTATAGGAGGGACTTATGTTTTTTGATTTTTTAAGCCTGGTGTTCGGCAAAATATTTCTGTTTACGGGACTCGTTCAAGGTAAAGGGTCGTTTCCGAAGCCGCTCTCGCCCGAGGAGGAGAAGAAGTATTTAGAGGCCGCGCGCGCGGGCGACAATGAGGCCAAAAATATCCTCATCAAACACAATATGCGCCTTGTTGCGCATATTGCCAAAAAGTACAGCGGCGCGGCCGAGGCCGACGACCTTTTATCCGTCGGCTCGATAGGCCTCATAAAGGCGATAAACACCTATAAGGAGGGCAAGGGCACCCAGCTCGCCACATATACGGCGCGCTGCATCGAAAACGAGATACTCATGCTTATCCGCACGGGCAAAAAGCATAAGAATAACCTCTCGCTCTCCGAGCCCGTGGGGGTGGATAAGGACGGCAACGAGCTCACCCTTATAGACCTTCTCTCCGAAAAGGAGGAAAGCGTGTTCGCGCAGGTGGAAAAATCTATCCAGCGCGAAAAGTTTGTAAAGCTGCTCGGCGAGATATTAACCGAGCGCGAATTTGCCATAATCTCCATGCGCTACGGCCTTTTGGACGACAATCCCGAGCCCCAGCGCGAGGTGGCCAAAAAGCTGGGCATATCCCGCTCCTACATATCCCGCATCGAAAAGCGCGCCATTGAAAAGGCGCGCAAAAAACTCAACAAGGAAGATTTTTTCACCGATTGACTTTAAATAATTGGCGTCGCAAGGCGGACATGTGCCGCTGCAGCAGGACCCCGATATGCCGCCCGCGCGGCGCTTTGCGGCCGCGCGGGCGGCATAAGTTTTTTGCAAATGACAAGGTAAACTATGCTTGACATGCGAATATGTCCATGTTATACTTTAAATATGAAGCGCAAATCTTATGAAAACGCAATATTCTTCGGCTACTCGTATTACCGCTTTGTGTAATGCGATATTTTGCCGTGGGAAAATTGTTACGCTTTAAAAGAATTTTGTCTTAAAAAGAGCGGTTTGCCTGCGGGTAAGCCGCTTTTTTATTGCATTTTTCAAGCGCAGATGTTAAAATAAACAGGTAACAAACAGGAGAGTTTTAATTATGGGTATCTACGAAGAACTTAAAGAGCGCGGCCTTATCGCGCAGGTCACCGACGAGGACGAGATCCGCGAACTTATAAACGGCGGCGGCGCCCGCTTTTACATCGGCTTCGACCCCACTGCCGACAGCTTGCATGTCGGCCACTTCATGGCGCTGTGCCTGATGAAGAGGCTGCAGATGGCGGGCAACAAGCCCGTAGTTTTAGTCGGCGGCGGCACGGGACACATCGGCGATCCCTCGGGCCGTACCGATATGCGCACAATGATGACCGATGAGGTGATAAACCACAACTGCGAGTGTTTCAAAAAGCAGATGGAGCGCTTTATAGAGTTCGGCGAGGGCAAGGCAATAATGGTCAACAATGCCGACTGGCTGTTAAAGCTCAACTATGTCGATCTCCTGCGCGAAGTGGGCGCGTGCTTTACGGTAAACAACATGCTGCGTGCAGAGTGCTACAAGCAGCGCATGGAGAAGGGCCTTTCCTTCCTCGAGTTCAACTACATGATAATGCAGGCATACGACTTCTGGTATTTGAACGAGCACTACGGCTGCAACATGCAGTTCGGCGGCGACGACCAGTGGAGCAACATGCTCGCCGGCACCGAGCTTATCCGCAAGAAGAGCGGCAAAGACGCCTATGCCATGACGATCACCCTGCTGCTCAACAGCGAGGGCAAGAAGATGGGCAAGACAGCCAAGGGCGCAGTATGGCTTGACGAAAACAAGACCACGCCCTACGAGTTCTATCAGTACTGGCGCAACGTAGACGATGCCGACGTCATGAAGTGCATAAAGATGCTCACCTTCATTCCGCTCGATCAGATTTCCGAGATGGAGAAGTGGGACGACAGCCGCATAAATGAAAAGAAGGAAGTGCTCGCATACGAGCTTACCAAACTCGTGCACGGCGAGGAGAAAGCTCAAAAGGCCATGGCGCAGGCCAGGGCTGCGTTCGGAGGCGGCGGGGAGCTTCCCGAAGTGGAAGTTTCGGTAGAGGTGCCCACGATCATCCCCGTGCTCGTTGCGGCAAAGCTGTGCTCGTCCAACGGTGAGGCGAGGAGGCTCATTCAGCAGGGCGGCGTATCTATCGGCGAAAATAAGGTGACCGATATAAACGCGCCGGTAAATAGCGGCGACGTCATTCACAAGGGCAAAAAACAGCACATAAAGGTAATACTTAAATAAATGGGATATCTTTCGGTAAGCGGGGAGCATGTCAGCGAAAAGGTGATAGAGCGTTCCCGCTTTATCACAACTTCATGTCACGTCGAGGGCGAGGATGAGGCGCGCGCCTTTATCGCACGCATTTCCTCAAAGTTCAAGGACGCCACGCACAATTGCTATGCATATATAGCCGATCCAACGGGTAATTCGCCTCGTTTTTCCGACGACGGCGAGCCCGGAGGTACGGCGGGTATGCCCATTCTGGATGTGATAAAGAATAAAAAGCTCTATTGCGCGGCGGTGGTGGTCACGCGCTATTTCGGCGGTATAAAGCTGGGCGCGGGCGGCCTGGTGCGCGCATACTCCGGCTGCGCGGCTGAAAATTTAGACGTCGCGGAAAAACTTATGTATCTTCCCTGCGAGGAGAGCGCCTACACCGTCGACTACGGCAGCGTGGATATATTAAACCGCTATTTTTCGCAGAACGACTGCGAGGTGAAGAACACCGAATATTCCTCGGCGGTCACCTTCACCGTCGCCGTAAAAAAAGAGCTGGCGAAAAGTTTCAATGCCGCCATTTTCGACAGGCTCAACGGAAGAATCAAGATAGAAAAACTGCGCGAATTTGTGTGCGGTTTCAGACTTTAAAATGCCGTTAGTTGCGGCATAGTATGGGGGGAATCATGAAAATTCAGATATGCGGCTATTCGGGCAGCGGCAAGTCTACGCTCGCCCGCGCGCTCGGCGAAAAATATAATATTCCGGTGCTCCATATGGACAGCGTCAATTGGTACGGAAACTGGCAGTACAGGAGCGATGAGGAAAAGACGGAGATAGTAAACGAATTTCTTTCCGAAAATGACGGCTGGGTGATCGACGGCAATTACACAAAAATCTGTCCCCAGCGCTTTTCGGAGTGCGATTTGTTTATTCTCATACAGTTCAACCGCTTCTATTGCTTTAATAAGTGCTACGCGCGCTATAAAAAGTATAAGGGCATGCCGCGCCCGGACCTTCCGTGCGGCGAAAAGTTGGACTTTGAGTTTGCGTGGTGGATACTCTTTGAGGGGCGCACGCGCAAGAGGAGAAAAAGCTTCAGACTGCTTGCAAAAAATGCAAAGTCAGCGCTTGTATTCAAGTCGCGCAGAGCTCTGAACAGATGGCTCAGGGAGGAGGGGATAGCTCTCGATTTAACTAAGTAATTGCGGCATATATGCGGGGCAATTGCTTTGATATATCAAAAAAACTAAGGGGCGCGGCCGCAAAAGCGGCCGCGCCCCGACTTGAATGACGACAGTTATTATCTTATTTCTCTTATCCAGCCATCGGGAGCTTCGATAGTGCCCATCTGTATGCCCGTGAGGGTGTCGTAAAGTTTTTGGGTGACAGGTCCCATCTTCTCCATGCCGGAGGGCATATCTATCTCCCTGCCGTGGTCGAATATCTTGCCCACGGGCGAAATTACCGCCGCCGTGCCGCACAGGCCGCATTCGGCGAAGTCCTTCACCTCGTCAAAGCGTACCTTCCTGTGCTCGACCTTGAGCCCTAAATAGTGCTCTGCCACGTAGCAGATAGAGCGCCTCGTGATAGAGGGCAGTATGGAGTCGGAGAGGGGGGTGACGACGGTATTATCCTTGGTCACGAAAATAAAGTTCGCGCCGCCCGTTTCCTCTACGTAAGTCCTCGTGCCGGGATCGAGATACATGTTCTCCTCAAATCCGTTCTTGTGCGCGTCGACTATTGCGTGCAAACTCATGGCATAGTTGAGCCCCGCCTTTATGTGTCCCGTGCCGCGGGGTGCCGCCCTGTCGAAGTCGGATACGCGGATAACTATGGGGTTAACGCCCTCTTTAAAGTAGGGTCCTACGGGCGTTACGAACATTCTGAACTGGTAGTCCTTTGCGGGTTTCACGCCTATAACTTCCGAAGAGCCGAACATGAACGGTCTTATATACAGCGTCGCGCCGCTGCCGTAGGGGGGAACGTAATCGCGGTTTGCGGCAACCACCTTGTCCACGGCCTCCAGGAATCTCTCCTTGGGGAACACGGGCATCTCCAGCCTCGCCGCCGAATTTTCCATTCTCTCTGCGTTCAGATCGGGGCGGAAGGTAACTATCCTGCCGTCGGCCGTGGTATAGGCCTTCAGGCCCTCAAAGCAGGTCTGTGCATACTGCAGCACGCCCGCGCACTCGGAGAGCACTATCTTATCGTCTCCGGTAAGTTTGCCCTCGTCCCACTTGCCGTCTTTAAATTCGCTCACATAGCGATAGGGGGTCTTTATATAGCCGAAGCTAAGGTTTCCCCAGTCAAGATCTGCGCTCATGTCAATGTACCTCGAATAACTATAAATTTATTATTCATAATTATACAACTGCGTTTATGCAATGTCAAACGCCGATTGACAAAAATTTGCGCAATATGTTAAAATAGATCTGTCGGCAACGGCGGCGCGCCGTTCTTGCCAAAACGGGAGGGTAACAGGTGCCTGAAATTACGTCAATTGAGCCTCAGAAACACGATAAAAACAGGTGCAGTATTTATATCGACGGCAGATTCTATTGCGGCCTCACGCTTGAAGCGGCGATTAAATACCGTCTTAAAGCGGGCATGCACGTCGAAAAGAGCCTTCTCGACGAGATTCAGCTCGAAACCGACAAAAATACCGCGCTCGATAAGGCGCTCACCCACATTTCCGCGGGCATGAAGACGGAGAAACAGATAAGCGACTTTTTAAATAAAAAGGGGTATACCCCCGCCGTGTGCGAATATGTTCTGGGGCGCATGCGCTATTATGGTTTTTTAGATGATTACGCCTATTGCAAGGCATATATAGGCAGCGTGAGCGGCCGCGGCAGGCGCCTTCTGGAGGCCGACCTCATGAAGCGCGGCGCAAACAGGGGAGCAATAGAGCGCGCCCTGTCGGAGTTCGAGGAGGACGCCGGCGATGCAAAAAAAGTCGCTCGGAAGTATCTCCGCGGCAAGGAGCGGACAAGAGAGAATTTGTATAAGGCTGTAAAGTATCTCGTCTCGCGCGGGTACGATTATGATACCGCCCGCCGCGCGGCAGAACATTCGGGAGAGGAAGATGAAGATTATTTGTCTTGACGAGGCAGACAGCACCAACGAATACTTAAAACGGGCAAACTTTTCCGGCGACGTCTGCGCCGTGGCCGCCTGTCAGACGGGCGGGCGCGGCACGAAGGGCAGGAGTTTTTGCTCCGAGCGGGGCGGGCTGTACGTCTCCTTTCAGCGCGAATATAACGCTTTCCCGGCGGAACGCGCCTTTGAAATAATGATAAACGCGTGCACGGCAGTGTGTGCGGCGCTCGCCTCATTCGGCATAGCGCCCGTCATCCGCTGGCCCAACGACGTGCTTTCGGGCGGGCTCAAAATCAGCGGCACGCTCATCGAAAATACGCTTTCAAACGGTAATATATCGCGCTCTATCGTCGGCATTGGCATAAACGTGAACAATGCTCTGCCGCCCGAACTTAAAGACATAGCTACAAATATGCGCACCATCCTCGGCAAAAAGACAGAGGTAGAGGACGTGCTGCAGGCGCTTTTAAAACAGATGGGGCGCGCGTTCTCAGTGGCTGATTACAAGAGATACATAAATTGGTTCGGCAGTGAGATAACTCTGCTCCGCGGAGATAAGAGCGAACGCGCCGCCGCCCTCGATATCTCGCCGCGCGGCGAGCTTGTGTGTTCGCTCGGCGGTAAAACCGTCTTTGTAAGTTCCGCCGAAGTGTCTTTAAGACTGTAATTATACGTCGGCGTCCGCGCCGTGAATAAACAAAATTAATATAAAAGGATAAAAATCATGCAAAAATTACTTTCAGTCGCGCAGATGCGTGCGGCGGACGAATACACAATAAACACGCTCGGCGTGCCGTCAAAAGAGCTCATGCAGCGCGCGGGGCAGGCCATTGCGGAGGAGGTCGCAAAGGTGGCCTCGGGCGGCGACGTGCTCGTCGTCTGCGGCGCAGGCAACAACGGCGGCGACGGGTATGTGTGCGCGCAGCAGCTTTTGCGGCGCGGCTTCCGCGTAAAGGTGTACCCTGTCGGCGGCCGCCCTTCGGAGGAGTGCGAACGCGAAAAATTTAAATACACAGGCAAGTATGCCCAGACTATTGCCGGCGACGTCATCGTCGATTGCATCTTCGGCACGGGGCTTTCCCGCGAGGTTTCGGGCGAATATGCCGAGGTCATCAGGGCGATAAATAACAGCGGCGCATATGTCGTGTCGGCCGATATTCCAAGCGGAATGTCGGGCGACAGCGGAATGCCCCTCGGCGTTGCCGTGCGCGCCGACAGGACTGTAACTTTAGGCGAACTCAAACTGGGCTTTGCGCTTTCGCAGGGGTTTGAACTGTGCGGAGCGGTGGTAAAGCGCGATATCGGCATCACGCTTCCGCAGGATAATTATGCCTGCATATACGGCGACGAGGACATAAGGTCCTTCTTCCCCAAGCGTGCGCGCAACTCGCATAAAGGCACTTTCGGCACGGCCACTTTAATAAGCGGCAGCGCGCAGTATATCGGCTCTGCGGTGCTCGCCGTTTCCGCGGCGCTGAAGAGCGGCTGCGGCTATGTTAAGGCCGTCTGCCCCGACGAGGTGAAGGCGGCTATAGCGCCAAATTATCCGCAGACGGTTTTCTCGGCCGAATGTGATTTAAATTCCGGGGCCATAGCCGTAGGCATGGGTTGCGGCGCAACTCAGTCGCTGTACGACGGCATATGCTGGCTTCTCAGGGACTATGCCGGCACGCTCATTATAGATGCCGACGGGCTCAACGCCCTCGCGCAGTTCGGTGCCGGCGTTTTAAAAGATAAAAAATGCAATGTAATAATAACGCCGCATGCAAAGGAGTTTGCGCGTCTCACAGGTAAAGATGTGGCTGAGATTCTCGCCGCTCCTGTATCTTGCGCACAGCGGTTTGCAGGGGAATACGGAGTTATGGTCGCATTGAAGGGCGCGGGAACAGTCATCACCGACGGCGGGCGCACTGCGATAAACGTCCGCGGCTGTTCGGCGCTCGCAAAGGCGGGCAGCGGCGACATGCTCTCCGGCTTCATGTGCGGCAGCATTGCGCGCGGGCTTGCGCCCTTTGAAGGGGCGGTGTGCGCTTCGTATATCCTCGGCGCCGCCTCGGAACTCTCTGCGGGCAGGCTCACAGAATACTGCGTCACATCTGCCGACATTCTCTCCGATATCCCCGCGGCGATAAAGAACATACTTGCATAAAATTTTGCGCGAGAGCGCGCCATTATCACTCGGCAAACCGTATAATTCCGCGCGTTTTGTCAACAATAAAATCAGGCAGTTACATATAATAAAATAAAGGCTGCCTGTGCTTCAGACGGGGTCTTTGCCCGTTTAAGCGTAGAGAGGTTGATATGAACGTCAAGCGCGGTGAATTGTACTACGCAGACCTTTCGCCCGTGGTGGGCAGCGAACAGGGGGGAGTGCGCCCCGTACTCATAGTGCAGAACGACGTGGGCAACAAGTATTCCCCCACGATAATAGCGGCGGCGGTCACAAGCAAGATCAACAAGGCAAAACTGCCCACGCACATCGAACTGCCGAAGAGCGACTACGGCCTTGTAAAAGATTCCGTCATTCTGCTCGAGCAGATCCGCACGCTAGACAAGAGGAGATTGAAGGAGCGCATAGGCGAACTCAACGAGAACACCATGCACAGGGTTGACAGGGCGATACTCATAAGTCTGGGCTTCGAGCCCTCCTGAAAGTGTCCCGGTTCTAACGCGCCGCAGGGTCTGCCTGCGTGGCAATTCAAAAATAAAAAGGGCCGCGGGACGCGCTTTTGCGCGCCCGCGGCAAATTTTACGATATCGGTTTTACATAAACATGCGGCAATGATCAGAAGGTATTCTTCTTAAGTTCCGCAATGGCGTTTTTAAGGAAAAATTCTGCCGTGCTGTCCTTTCTCACCGCGCCGAGCGCCTCGTCGAAGGTGAACCACTTTACTTCGTCCAGCTCCTCGTCGTCAATTTCAGGCTCGCCGTTTTCGGCCATGGTCAAAAAGTTGAGCATCAGCACGTTCCTCGGCTCGTGATAGCGCGAGCTCATGAATTTGAATTTTACGGTGTTCAGCTTGGTTTCCTCTTTAAATTCACGGGTCACGGCCTTTTCGGCAGTCTCACCCTTTTTAACGTAACCTGCAAACAGTATATAGTCGCCCTGGTCCTTGTGTTTTGCAAGCAAGATCTTGTCCTTCGTCCTGTTTGTAACCACCATGCTCACTGCCGTAGCAAACTGGGGGAAGCGGTATTCGTTACATTTTTTGCAGAACGGCACCAGCCCTTCGCGGTGGTTGAACATAAGTGAAAGTTTTTCTCCGCATTCTGTGCAATACAATTTTTTGTCCTCCTTAATTCTTCTCATATTTCCGCGCCGCGCCATAAGGGCATGTCCGCGCCGCACATAAACATTTTTTTAGTACACATATTTATTAGTGCATATATTTATTA
>ERZ1643250.2255-NODE-2255-length-14869-cov-24.474956_pt1 | contig 14869 bp, 25 predicted proteins | sample MGYA00579262_ERZ1643250 | MGnify/ENA primary metagenome ERZ1643250 (study PRJEB29033, sample SAMEA4952265) | chicken gut metagenome | biome: Broiler Chicken; feature: Gastrointestinal Tract; material: Caecum | place: Ireland | collected 2018 | study: Broiler...
GCATGGGGTCCAGCACGTTACGCTCGAGGGTGCCTTTGGTGTTGCCCAGCAGCACAATCAGGCCCTCGCCCCGGCAGGCCAGCAGCCGCTTGGGGATGGTGACCAGCAGGTCCAGCCAGGTCTTGCCGGAGCGGGTCGCCCCGGTCTTGACGTTCCAGCGGTGGGAGCAGTTGGCCAGGTATTCGCGCTGCTTACTCGATAACACTGTCGATTTCCTCCAACAGTTCAGACGCACGGGCCAGCACAGCGGTGTCTGCGTCGCCCGGCGGCGTTTCCTCGCCCAGCAGCTTGACCAGGACGGCGGCGGCCCGTGCGTCGCCGTCGGTGGCGGCGTCGGTCAGCCCGGCGATCATCGCCATCTGGTTGTCGATGTCCTCGGGATCCACCTGCCGCCGCAGCAGTTTGTTGGCCCGACGCCGGTCGGTGACCGGCAGGGAGAGGTAGAGGTCGGCGGCCTCTTTCAGGCTGCGCTTGCGCCGCCTGGCCGCCCCCGATGCGATGCCGCCCTTTTTCTGGATCTCTCGTTGTTCGCTCGTTGTTCGTTCACTGATTGGAACAAGATTTTTTTCATTCGGCATCGTCACCACCTCTCGGCAAAAGATTTGAAAAAGGACCCGCCCGGCAGCGCAGGGCCACAAGCTCTGCTGTCAAAAATGGTCGATCCCTGTCCCGCCTGCCGGGCGGGGTGAAGCCTGCCCTGCCTCTTGCGGCTGGGGCGGGGCATACAAATGCCGGCATCGCAGCCGGCGGAAGGTGCCTTATACGCAGCGACGCGGGGAGCAGTAGCAGCTGCTCTACCCGCGCAGGCACCATGCTGCTGGAGGTTCTCATGCACAAAGCATAAGCACAAAAGCCGCAAGGCGGTTTCCCGTTCCTTACGGCTTTTGATGATAGAATTATAGCACCATTTTTGAGAATTTCAATGAACTAGAAATGGACGATGAATTGTAAAAAATCTCTGAACAATTCTACATTACGGTTGACTCCTATTGGATTTGCTATATTCTAAAGAAAAGCCGCTCTATGCATAGCAACGGCTAGATCATGATTATTGGGGGTTCGTACGTATATGAAAAAGTAGTCCTTGCAGCTGGTATGGATTCAGATGCTTCTGAAAGTCGCTATCTATCCGCTTACGGCACGTCAAATTTTGGCTGTCCATACCTTAGTACTCGCTTTGTATTTTATGGTGCATGTTGCACATATATTCTGGAACCAAAAGCTTCTCTGTGAAGAAAGGTAGCTTCGCACGTTTTTCGAAGTGCTGTGTCAAGTCTCAGCTCTACGAGTCTCTACGCTGTCTATTTTCTCGCTCCTAGGTACCACCCCAAAGATGATACTGGAGATTATTATAGAACATTTTATAGGTTGACTATCCCCCATAGAGGAAGCCGCTGAAGGCTTCTTCTATGGGCTTTTTTAATCTGAATCCATCTGCTTTTGATGCAAAATTTGGACCCATCTCGTTGAAATATCCATATGTTCCGCAATCTCCTCCCACGTCTGTCCTAAAAGGTATCTGCGCCTAAAGATTTCCTTCTCTTTGGAACCGGAAATCCGCTCGATGGTGTTTGCAACTTCCCGGCGTATGGCGTTGCACTGCTCGATCTGTGCCTGGAGTTCCTGCTGTGCTTCCAGGATCTGCTCCACGGCACGAGGTAGGGCCTGACCGTCGCTGGTTCCGCCGGGCATACCGGAGAGGGAAGGAGTGACCTTGCAGGCGCGGGAGCGCAGCTGCTCCACTTCTTCGGCCAGCTCCTGCTCTCTGCGCAGGCTGTCCTGGTAGCGGCGCAGCCATTGGACTTTTTCGTCATAGGTCATCGGCATCACTCCTTCGCAACAAAGCTATTGCAGAACCCATCTGGCTTGACTTCGCTTCTGAAATTTCTGCACCACCTCATGCCTTTTGATCTCGTTTCTATATCAGGACTATTTGCGCATTCCACACACCGTCCAAGAGGCGGCACAGGGCGGGTGTTCCAGTACAAAATTGCTTTCTTTTCCGTTCTGTGCGCACATCCGTATGCCCCGCAGTAATGCTTTTTGCAAGAAACAGCAAACAGCGGTCGCCCAACCGTACTTACCTGCTTTACCTCCGCTTCTCCACCACATCGCCAGCACGGCAACAAAATCCTTTTCCGTGTGCACTCTTCCTGCGCCCGCACGTCTCCCAACAGTGCGCGGATTTCAATGTCAGTCATCGGCATCACCTCCGTGCGTATGGTCCATTTGAATCGGTTGCACATGACGGAAAGTATCCTGCACAGTTTTTTCAAACACCTTATCGTCAAGGTATCCCTCCCGGTATCCGTCATTGTGTCCCGCGCGGTATGCCACAAAAAGTAGAACCGTATGGATAAATACAGAGATAATCAGACTAAGAATGTCTGGTATCATAATTTTGGGCATCGGTATCACTTCCTTTCGATCAAGGCCACGATCTTGCTCACGCTGCGCAGCAGGGCACAGCCGCGGGCGGCGCATGCATTTTCGAAGCCGCAGTCCAGGCAGGCACCGGGACGGCCTTCCTCGGCCAGGCGCTGCAGCTGGCGGGCGGTGCCGGGCGGCGGGCTGTCGTAGGGGACGATTGTGCAGCGGCGGGCGTCAAATTTCAGATTTTGCAAGGCATATCCTCCTTAAGTTCCGTGTTCGTGCTCCATGGGAATTGGCTTGTCCGGCAGAGTATCCGCCGGGGGAAGAACCCTCGGCGGGGGCACTTCATGTTCCGGGCTCAGCAGGATGGCCAGCAGGAGGAGGGCGGCGAGCAGCGCACCGGTAGCCCAGAGTGTGTTCATCTCAAACCACCTGATCCAGCCCGCGGGCCACATACTGGCCGTAGCTGATTCCCAGGGCATCGGCTTCCCGGACACACTGCTCGATGCTCTTGTACGGCGCACCTTTGTGGCGTGGGGCGGCAGCCCACCGGGAGGAATCTTCTACCGCAAGAGAGCGTACCGCGTCTTTCTTTTCCTCCAGTTTCTTTTTGCGGCAGCTTTCGCAGATCACCCGCCGGGGATCGGTGCTCTCTATGGGGTTGCCACAGTCGCGGCAGAGTTTCGTGATGGTTTTCATGGTTTTCTCCTTCCGTATAAGCCGCGTTTGTGTACGTCACGGCGTATCTTGTCCCCGCGGGCAACGCCCGCTTCGTCAACGGCCAGCCGGGCCTGATCCTGGGCGTGGATTTTGTCCAGGGCGCTGCGATAGGCGATGTACCTGTCACAGCCTGACCAGCAGCTAAAATGCCGTGCGGTGCAGTTGCGGCAGGGAGACTGAATAGGGGAGAAGAGTGGTTCTTCAAACATCGGCGCCACCGGCTGTCTGTTCCATCATCGCCTGCAGGGCCCCGGCCAGGGCGGTGCGCAGTTTGGCGGCTTCCTCGGTGCGGCCGGCGGCTGTCAGAGCATCCACCAGGTCCATCATGGCCCCCGCCGCGCCCTGCAACTGCTCAAACAGCAGGGCAAAGCGGATGCTCTCTTCGCTGGCGGTCAGTTGCAGCTTGCGGGCGGTCTCCTCGGCCTGGGCGCGGGCTTCCGCGGCCTCCTGGCGTGCCGCCTCCAGGTCTGCGCGGTCCCTTTCTTCCTGGTCCCGCCGGGCAGCTTCCCGCTCTTCTGCAAGTTTTTTCTCCGCGGCCTGGGCTGCCTCCGCCTTTGCCTTCTTGATTTTTTCCTGGGCTTCCGCCCTGATCTTGCGGACCTTTTCTTCTGCCTCCCGGTCTGTGGACTGCCGGTATTCCCGCATACGACATTCCAGGGCGTCCTGCTGGTCGGCAGCCACCTTGTGCATCTGCCGGTCCATTTCCTCCAGATGATCCTGTTGTAGGCGGCGGCTCTGTTCCGCCAGTTCCTTCCGGTGCTCGGCGGCCACTTCGGCCCTGGCCTGCTCCAGCGCTTGGGCTCGCAGTGCCTCCATGTCTACTTCATAGCTCTCTGCCTCGGCGGCTGGCCGGGCAGTGTCCTGAATCATGCTCAGCTGCTCACTCAGCCCGTTGCGCTCCTCCACCAGCTTTTTCAGCTCGGCCACCGTGATGTTGGCCAGGTCCTGCCCGGCCACCTCCCGCTGATCCGCCGGGGCCATGCGCCCCAGCAGAGCCAGCTTGGTCACGCCGGCGGCCGCGTTTTCCTCCACAAGCCGGGCGGGAACATTCTCAACCACCGATATGTAGTTGTAGGCCTGCCGCTGGCGGATGCCCACGGCCTGCTCGGTGTAGTCTGCAAAGGTCTCAAAGCCCAGCCGCTTGTAACCGCCGGTGTCCCGCATCTGTTTCAGCTTTCGCCCCAGGGCCAGCAAGCTGTTGGCCGCGGCCTGGGCGGCGGCTACGATCTCATAGTGCAGGCCCACGGCCTGGGCCTGTTCCGGGGTGCCGTCCGGTATCAGGGACAGCTGCTGCATTTCATTCATGGTGTTGCCTCCTTTGGCGGCGGGTGTGTCCCGCCGGGTGTTTGCATCTGAATGCAAAAGTGTATTTTACGCGGCGCTTTCGCCGGTTCGCGGCTTGGCCTTGTTCTTTGGCTTCGGCAGGGTCCACTTGTCCAGGACTTCCCGCTTCCACAGGGCCACGAAGTCCTGCACAGCCCGGGGAATCGTCAGCTTTCGGCCATGGGCATACTCGTTGCCGTAGCCGTGGTTCTGGAGGATCTTCTTTTCCCTTACGTCCACATTGAGGGTGAACCAGCTGCGCTCTGGCCGCCGGGTGTGGCGGATGAACAGGATGATCCTGCCGTCTGCATGGGCCGGGCCGTAGCCGCCCACGCAGTGGTGCAGCGTTTTTCCTTCCTGCACCAGTTCCTCCACGCTTTCCGCCGGGCGGATGCATATTCCGTCATGCTCCCAGGCAAGGCCCCGGCAGCGCTCGGTCATGGCGGCAAAGCGCAGATTGACAGGGGCGTTTTTCTGGTACTGAATTTGGGAGGCGGCCCGGTCATGGGCACCCCGCAGGTGGGGCGGCCAGCGGATCACCGCCTCCTGCAGGTCCAGGTCCAGGCGGTCGGCCATATCCCAGTAGTCCAGCAGTATGAAAGGATCCTCCTGCTGTTTTTGCAGGTAGCGCACAGTCCTGGCCAGCGGCGCCCCTGCCTGGTGAAAGCGTTCCACAAAATCCAGTCCCAGCTTTTGGGTGGCCAGTTCAAAATCAGCCAGCGTTGTGTCTGCTTTTACGGTGCGGTAGGCCTGCAATTTTTTCAGCGTCCACTGCTCCTTTGCGGCCTGGCGCAGCTCCGCGCGGTCCAGGCCCAGGATCTTGGCCGGCTGTCGCTCTTTCCAGTTCATCCAGGACAGTTTCGGCGCCACTGTCCTGATCCCGTTATAACCGACGCTTACCCGCTCGCATTCCTGGGCAATCGCCTGGCCTAACAGCATGCCCATCCCCGCGGTGATGAGGTTCTCCACCGCCGGGCGCCGCCGGTACAGGCGCAGGTAGGCCACCGGGTAAAACAGGTCTTTGGGGCACGCTTGGCGTGCGTAGTCCCACAGTTTGGCGTTTTCCAGTTCTGTTCCTTCCAGGCTGGGCAGGTCTTCGGTATAAAACACCGGAGCGCCCAGGGTGTCTACCATCCGTTTCGGTTCCTCCCAGGTCTCCAGCTGGTAGTAGCACCCCATTATGCCGCAGCGCCAGTTCACCAGCCGGTGCAGCCTTCCGCCGTCGTAGATGTAGGAGCAGAAAGCATCAAAAGACCAGCTTTCTTCCAACTGCGTGCTGAAATGGCGGGCAATCCGCCATTTCGTCAGCGCCAGCAGGTTTTTCTTCACGGTCGGCACCACCACAAAGTGCTCCTCGGTCTTACCGTACCGCATGTATGTGGTGCTGCACAGCTTCACCGGCGCGCCGCATCCGGGGCACAGCATCGCTTCACCGTCCTGGAATCGGGTGCCCTCCTGCCAGTAGGAATCCAGTAGCTGCACCCCGGAGGATACCCCGTACCCGTGGCATCCCTTGGCAGGTATATAGCCCGCCAGCATGTACCGATTGCATTCTGTGCAGTAGAGCAGGGCCGGGCGCAGCTTCTCTGCATCGGCGCCGGCCCTAATGTCGGCAAAAAAGTCGTCATGGTAGGTGTAGGCGTCCGCTTCCTCCCGGCTGACCTGCTTGTATTTCAGAACGCCGCACTCCCAATAATTGCGGGTCTGCTTCAGCCATTTCACGATGCCTTTGGGGGGCGATTTGGGGATCAGATTTGCATAGTCGCATGTTTCCATAACCAGACCCCCTTCACAAAAAATCTTCCAGCCGGATGATCTTGCGTCGGGTGGGCGCCGCGGCCTGGGTGCCCGCCGGGGCTATGGGAGAGGGCGTTTCGCTGCGATCCGGCAGGCCGTAAAACTCCCGGATGATGCGGTCGGCATCCGCCGGGCCGCAGAAGCCTACGTTACCCTGCTTGTTCTTTTGGGCGAAATCGGCAATTTTCTTTTCGCAATCGGCCAGCCCCATGCCGGTCTGGTCCAGGTCACTGGCTACCAGGTTGGCGGCCTCCGGCTTGGCACGCAGGATGTCCTTCAGCTGCTCGCCCACGCACCATGGGGCGGAGCCTTGCCGGTGCTTGGCTTGCTGGGCGGTGATCCTGTCCAGTGCGTTTTGCAATTCTGTCATTGTATTACTCGCTTTCTATGTACTCGGTGAACTTCCAGCCGTTGGGCCTGGCATATTTCTCGATGAACAGCCGGCGGCGGTAGATGTAATCCCGCTGCAGTTTTCGGATTTTGGCGTGCTTTACCTCCACGACCTCCACCGTGCCGTTTGTATAGGTCACCAGAAAATCCGGCGTGTAGTGGGCGGCGGGCAGCCGCAGACCGCAGTAGGTATCCGCGGGGTAGAGGAGAAACGGCTTGTGCAGTTCTACCTGCTCCACCAGCCCGGCCATGATCTTGGGCCACAGTTCGGCGGCATAGTATCGCTGCTCCAGTTCGCTGTCGGCTTCCGGCAGCAGCGGACCCCGCCGGGCGGCGCCGATCTGCAAATGCCGTACCTTTTGGGCGGCATCCCGCCGGGACAATTCTGCCCGTATTTGCTTTTGCGCCGCCGGCCCCAGTCGGGCCAGGTCTTTTTCGGTAAGTCCCATAGTCAGATGCTGCGAGACTGCTCGACCTTTTCAGCCCGGACGATACTCACCACGCCTTTTTTCAGACTGAATTTTGCCACTACGTTCTCGGCTACTTTGATGCTTGTGCCACTGTAGATCTGTTCCTCCCGGATCATCCGCGCAACCTCGCGCAGCAGGTCCTGGACTTCGTCCCCCACATCTGGGAAGATTTCCTGCAAAACACGGCGCTCCTCCATCTGGCCGCGCACCGTTTTGCCCTGGATACAGGTACATTCCTGCGTGGCTCGCTGGTCTGCATCCTCCTGTGTTGCTGCCGGGCTGGAAAGGTGGCGGCTCTGGCCGCAGCACTTGCAAATCCCAATGTTGAACATGTTGAAGGTCGTTTCACTCATCGAGGCTTCCTCCTGCCATGGCAATTTGAGTTTTCCTCAGTTTCCGCCAACTCTGCGGCGGGCAGCTTACGCCTACCTCCTGCAACGGTATAGGCTGTTCAAATGTCACGGGGACCTCCACGCTCCATGCGTAAATTTTTCCGCCGGGAACAGCTGTACTGCTTTCTGCGCCGGGAATCCTCTGTGGCCTCTCTGCGTATGCCTGCAACTCTTTCCGGCTCAGGCAGGCGCGGCGGCACACTTCGTCCACTTTCATCGTTGTTACCGGGAGAATGTTCCGACACAGGAAGCTGCCAACAATGGCACCCCTTCCGCCTTCCCGTTTGCTCTCGTAGAGCAGCACGGTGATCTCTGCGCTTTCACGCAGTCCTTTCGGTGCAGTCTTTCTGATCTCCAGCGTTTTCCGCCCGGACAGGATCAGCGCTGCATACCGGGCACGGATACTCATCAGTATGTACTCCATCCTTAGGGTCTCCTTTCGTTTCGATTTTCAGCATCAGCGTGGGGTCTTCCTGTTCCTCGGCCCTCCTGGCAGCGTTGCGCATGCCAACGTCCCGGCCGCTCAGCCAGGTGGCCCACAGCCCCAGGGCTGCTACGGCCACCATCACGATGTACTCCATTGGGTTATCCTCCTTTTCGTCGTCGCAATTTCAGGCTGATGGACCAGCCCAGAAAATCGTTGTAGTTGGCGCTTGCTTCGTTCAGCTCCCAACCGGGGTACCGCCTTGCCCAGTATTCCGGGCAGTGCAGCAGCGCACTGTCTGTGGCCAGGCGTTCCACCTGCCGCCGGGTGTAGCGGCCATCCCGGGGCGGGGGCATCACTGGGTTACGAATGCCCCGGCTTCGATAATAGCGGTGCTTGCGGTTGGGATGCTTCATCATGTAGTTGGCCAGGGCTTCCAGACTGCCTTTGTCCAGTTGCAGGCGATCTGCGTTGGCGCGGCCCAGGCGGACCCCTTTTCGATGCCAGCAAGCCTCTATCTCATCCCGGGCAAGCCCGCATCGCAGCAGTACATGGAAGTGGGGGACCACTGCTTTTTGGCCGGCATCCGGGTCGGCTTCCTGCCATTCCATTACGGCCAGACATTCGGGCTTGTCCAGCCCTGCGGCGCGGCATCGGTCCCGGATGTGGCGCATAAAGTTGCGGAAATCCCGCCAGGCTTGTTCCGGCGTTTCCGGCCGCAGATCGGCGGCATAGGTCAACGTGGTGTGGGTGTCTGCCTGGGTAAAGTTGGTTACGGCCAGCCGGTGGAACCACCTCCGGGCGGCTTTTGCGTTGTGCGCCGCCTGGGCAGGTGGTGTTCCCCGGAAAGCTGGCGGTGTGCTGTTCTGGCGGTCCAGTTCCCGGCCGCGGCCATCCCGGGAGGGGAGAGGGTAGATCTCCACTTCCTGGTACTGCGCCTGCCGTGGATTTCTGCCGCACAGGTATCTTCTTTCGCGCTGGTAGGTTTTCATGGGTTCCTCTCTTTGGGTGTGGAAGGAAAAGAACTTCTTTTGCAGGGGAACACACCGGGCAGGCTTGTTCAAATGGCAATCCTTTCCTGTGGGAAGAGCCTGCCCGGTGTGTTCCCCTGCACCCCTTTCCCCGGTCGGGTACCGTTCTATTTTTATTACCCTATACGAGCCCATCAGGCGGCCAAAGCCGCCGGGCGTTCTTGACAGGGCGCAGCGCGTGGTCTATACTGAATTTGCAGATTCGGTGAGCCTTTGCGCTTGCCCAAACCGGCCTCGCAATGTTGCGGGGCCGGTTTTATTTTGTATTGGTTTGTTCTGCTGGGGAGCCGTTGGCTTCCGGGTATTCCTCGGCCAGCATGCGCAGCACCGCCGGGTGGAGCAGGGAAAGCTCAAACTTTACCCGGTCTAGGTCCCCGATGGGGGCGGCCAGCGGTGTGCCGTCCAGGGATTTCTGCAGATACCGCAGGTAGAGCCGCTTGATGGTAGGATGGTTCACATTGAGGAAATACCACGGCGGGCGCTGCCGGGAATGGATCGAAGCATAGTGTTCCGCTTCCCGCTGGCGCTCCTGCCAGATCAGCGGCGCCAGGCGGTCAATGAGTTCCCGCCGTGTGGGGGCGCTTCTGGTGTCATTCATTCCAGTACCTGCCCAGCAGTGTTCCGCTGTCGATCCTGTCGCAGATTTTCTCCGCCTCTTTTTTCTTTATCTGGATGGTTACTGAAATTCCCGGCTCATTCTCTTTTTCTCTGTCTATGTATGGAGTAACACAGTGGACGCCCATATTTGCCAGCGGTGAATATTCGTCCACAATGTTCGCCGGATATTCCAAAGTACTTTTGTACGGGGGTAGAATCGGAGATACAGGGATCTCAATAGTGAGCGTTTTATTTTCGTCTACCGCCACGTCTGCAGTTACCTTTATCGGATAACAGGTCAATAAAAACGCGTTCAGATAACAATACAGGGTCATGGTGTTCACCTCATACTTTTTTCGCACCGACTCATGCCGGATTCTGCCGCGTCGATCATCATGGCGATGGACTGCAGTTTCTTATTCCGGGGAATGGCAGAGTTGCGCATGATGTCCCGCATGGCTTCATAGGCCTGCTGGTACCGGTCTGGCTTTTTGCACTCAAATGCAATTCGGATTTTTTGCGGCGTTGCCATCCGCTTCACCCTCCAGTCTGAAGTAAAGCCCTAGCAGCCAGTTTTCAAGCAGGATGGCTGCCATGGTGGCCAGCAGGTTCAGCGCAGCAATGGCCGCCAACAAGTAAACGGCCAGCGCGGTGGCTGCCATCTTGACGGCGCCGCGAAGCAGCGATACAATGAGGTTGTGCTTTTTTGCGATTGCACGTTTTTGGCCGTCCCGGTGTGCCAGCACCGGGGCGGTCATCTTTTTTTCAGCCATAATGGGACCATCCTTTCAGTCGTTTTCGTGTCCCGCCGCCAAAGCCGCCGCAAAGAGCGGGACCAGCAGGGGAGCGATGGCGTTGATGCCATCCTCAGTCAACACGGCGTCGTGTATCGGGGCGCCGCCCGACAATTCTGTTTTTATGGTGTATGTGCGTTCGGTCATTCCGTTCACCTCCTTCTTGTCCTCCCCTGCTGCCCGTGATACAATAGGACAGGAAGGGGAAGATCGACATGATAAAAAGAATTACTGCAGAAAATTATGAAAGCGGAGGAAAAATTCCCCTGCACTTTCGTCCTGTAAAGAAGTGCCCAATGTGCCATTCTACTTTTAACGGTGAAACGATGTCATCCGTAATTGCGCCATACGAATTTGTTGAGTATGGGGAAACAAAAAGGGATTGGGCGCTTTATGTGCTTCATTACTGCCAGGTATGCGGCTTGGGCTTCTGCGGAATATATTCTCAGGAACCAGACCGTAGTTTAGGAAGGGTGTATAAACCTGTTGTTGCAATTCCAGAAAGAAGCGAACCGTTGGAATTTGATCCGGAAATCGCTCGGTTGTCTCCAGCTTTCGTAAAAATATATGAAGAAGCCCACGCAGCAGAAAAACATGACCTGACATTGATTTGCGGAATGGGATATAGAAAAGCTTTGGAATTTTTGGTTAAAGATTACTTGATAGAGAAACATCCTCAAGAATCCGACACGATTGCGAAAGAGCCTTTATCCCAGAGCATTCGGCGAATTGACAATCTGCAAATCAAGACCCTTGCAGAACGCTCTGCATGGCTCGGAAATGATGAAACACACTATACAAAGAAGCATGACGGATATTCTTATGAAGATATTAAGGCTTTTTTGGAAGCTATGACCGCCTTCATTCTATACGAAAAAACCGTTGAAAAAGCTTTCCTCATTCCTCGCAAATAAAGGGATCATTTTCCGCGAGTAATTCTCCTTCGAAGTTCCAGAACTGCTTTACTGCCCGTACCGGGTCGGTATCGGTTCCAATTCCTCTAAGGGAAATCGTTTCGATAACTTGGATCACCTTTGCGCTGTCCGTCCCCCTGGGACGGACGTTTTTGTTTACTTCCATCCCGTTCACCTCCTTGCAGTACGGACTATGGGTCGGGTCAGGTGGTAAGATGATGATGGTCCGCAAGGTCGTCCAAACTGCAACCGAAATACTGCGCAATTCGTACTGCGGTTGATAATGTAGGACCTCCACCACTTTTCCAGCGAGCAGCATTGCCTTTGCTCAGGCCAAGATCTTCCAGTGCGGTTGTGGCACTTTTACCATGTTCTTCGCAAAGATTTGTGAATATCTGCCAAAAGTTCAATAAAATGCACCTCCCTTCTATCTGGGGTGTTGACATAAAGTGCACTTTTGTGATACTATGAATTTGCCAACAACATAAAATCACGGAATGTAGTGCCCTTTTCTGTGTCACACCCTCAGTATAGGGCATTTTAGTGCACTTTTCAAGTGTTATTTGTGCACTTAACTGCATTTCTGCGTTTTGCACAAGTTGCGGAGGTGCATTTTAGTGTTTTTTGACATATTGCAAGCCCTATGCGATGAGAAAGGCATTGCCATGTCTTCGCTTCTCGACAGCATCGGGATGAGCCGTGGGAATATCGCGCGCTGGAAAAACGGCTTGGTGCCAAAAGCAGCGACAAAAATCAAACTTGCCGAGGCGCTTGGCGTTGATCGTGAACGATTGGAAGAACAAACAGAAAAAGACCCTGCCCCTGCGGGCAAGGTCTCTGATGAAGATATCAAATTTGCGCTATTTGACGGTGCGCCGGTCACCGACGCCCAGTACGAGGAAGTGAAGCGATTTGCCAAATTTATCGCCGAGCATAACATCCGCCCCAAAGACGACTGACTTCTACCAGGTGGCCGAAGCTGCCGGGGTGCCGGTCATCCACATGCCACTGCCGGAAGTGCGCAGCTTGGCGCTGGCCGTCGGTAGTAGCGGCGTGGTCGGCCTGGACAACACCCATGCCATGACCCACGCCGAGGAGCAAGCCCGCCTGGGCCACGAACTGGGGCACTGCCTGTATGGTGGCTTCTATACCCGTGGAACGCCTTACGATGTGGCCGAGCGCCACGAGGTGCGCGCCGACCGCTGGTACATAAAAAGAGCCATCCCCAGGCGCACGTTGTTTCGCATGCTTCGTGAGGGGCGCGACGCCTGGGAAATCGCTGAGATATTGAACACGACCGAGGATTATGTCCGCCGAGCGTACTATTATTACAAGGAGAATCCATGAAAAAGTGGAGTAGGAAAAAATGTTGGCCTTATGTAGCGACCTACGGGATTTGGCTGTTCATCCTTCTTCTCATTGTATTAACCAGCAAAACGGAAGCTGGGCAACCCTATCCAGTTGTTATGGGGGTGATTCTCTCTATCATCGCGGCGCTAATTTTTTCGATTCCCATTTGGCTTGTGCAGGCGGTGTTTCTTTTTCTTCGCAAGAAAAGGGAACCGCTTTTCGGGGGAGAAATAGAACAACTAAAATCTGAACACGAAGAGAATAATTTACCCCAAACCGATTGTGCGACTTCTAAACAGGAAAATGACACGTTATCCCAGGGGGTGAAACCCTCAACAACATCGGCAGAAATCTGGCGCTCCGAAGAACTTCGACAAAAAGAAAGGGAGAGGGAAGAACAGCGCCGGCTGCAAACGCTCCGGGAAGAAAATGTTAGAAACCGTCTTGCTGAATCGGCTCGCCAGGAAGCAGATCTGAAGCGGCAGCGTGAAGCGCACCGCTTGGAACGCCAAGAGAAAATACAGGGAATGGACTATTCTGCACTGTTGGAGGATGCCATCCTCTTTGCCAGTGAACAGATGTACATTACCAAGGAGGAAATGCAGGACGAATATCCAGGGGTCCCATCCGAAACGAAACGCCGCCTTCTGGAGGACCTATATGAACTGAAGGCCATCCGGCCGAGACCGCAAGACGAATCGTGGCTCAGCTTGCTGGACCATCAGCACGCGCAAAAGTTGATTGCTGAAATAAAAGGCTCAAAAATCCGAAAGCAAGACCCACCGCAAATGGGCAGCCACAATATAGATTCAATGGAGGGCCATGAGTTTGAACATTTTTGCGCGGACTTGCTGCAGCGCAACGGCTTTACCGATGTGGAAGTCACCAAGGCAAGCGGAGATTTTGGAATAGATATCCTTGCCCGAAAGGATGGTGTCAGCTATGCGATCCAGTGCAAATGCTACAGTGATACCGTAGGAAACCATGCCGTGCAGGAAGCGCTCTCTGGCGCGCAATATTACCATCGCATGGTCGCTGCGGTCATGACGAACAACTACTTTACCCCGGCCGCCATAGAAACTGCACAGAAGACCAACGTCCTGCTTTGGGACCGGGATGCGGTTCTGAAGATGGCGGAATGAAAAAACAGTGGAGGTTTTACCATGGGAATTTTAGGTGGACGAAAACAGGACGCCACTTCTGCGCCCGCGCCGAAAACCGGGCGGAAGTATGTGGTGCTGCAGGTCATGCTGACGGAAAAGGTCCTTGGCCGAGGGTCCGACAACCTGGACGAACTGGAGGATGTGATCAATCAGCAGGCCGATAAAGGCTATGTGCTGCACACCCTCACCACGACCAACAGCGGCAATAAAGGGATGGGCGGGAACGTCGTCCAGGCTACGATGGTTTTTGAGCGGATATAAAAAAGACCCTGCTCTGCCGGACAGAGTTCATAGGAGTGTGGCTTAACGATTGAAATGCAAATGCGAGACGGAAAAGGAGAATGCTGTATGTCCCCGTCGGTTGAATTTTGGGTGACCCTTTTGTTCGGTGCCTTTGGTATCCACAAGTTCCTGCAGGGGAAAGTTGGCATGGGATTGCTGTATCTTTTTACCTGCGGTTTGTTCTGCTTTGGTTGGATTTATGACACAGTACAGTCGGGGCGGCGCTATTTTGGTGCTGCACACTATACGCATGAACTGTGCAGCAAGCCTACGTCCTTGTCTGCCGTGCCTGCTCCCGGCCTGTTTCTGGATGAGGGGGAGGTCTGCGTCTATTGCTCCCCGGCGCAGTATACAGTTACCAAAAACCGGGTGACGGGCTATGTCAGGGAAGGCGGCGGTGCTAGTGTGCGGATTATGCCGGGACTCAGCGTCGGCAGATCCACGGGTGTATCGCGGGCCATCCGGGAAAATGTATCTGAACTTTATCCAGGAACTTTGTACATAACCAATCATAGAATTGTGTTTTCCGGGAATCACGGCAGCTTTGATAAAAAGTTGAACGCACTCACAACTTTTGCAGTGAACCCAAAAGGAATAGAACTCCAGTTCGGCAGTTCTTTTTATGAGTTGCTTGTTCAGAATGCGGCTCGGTGCATCAACACACTGGAGGGAGTACTGAATAAAATCCCTATAGAATAAAACCCGGCAAGACAATGGACTGTGAGAACATCTTGCGATTTTGAAAAGGTAGCCGAAAAATAAAAACGCCCCGCCGGCGGCAACCGGCAGAGGGCATGAAACAACACAACGCACGTCCGCAAAACAGAAGACACGCGTTATGTTTCTTGT
>ERZ1643250.2258-NODE-2258-length-14852-cov-12.394810_pt1 | contig 14852 bp, 14 predicted proteins | sample MGYA00579262_ERZ1643250 | MGnify/ENA primary metagenome ERZ1643250 (study PRJEB29033, sample SAMEA4952265) | chicken gut metagenome | biome: Broiler Chicken; feature: Gastrointestinal Tract; material: Caecum | place: Ireland | collected 2018 | study: Broiler...
AAGTGTATTGTGGATTTCCATTTCTTCCATGGATTCCAGTGCATCTTTCGATAAGTGGTGATCTGAGGCTGCTTTCGCCACCTTTGCGACCGTATTCCTAGATACGCACAAGGTACTGGCAATGCGCCGTTGGCTATAGCCATTCTGCAGCAACTGTAAAATTTGTTTTTTTTTGGACATTTGATCACCCTCCTCTCGAAGTATTACGGATTCATCCCTTAGGATGATTGTATTGCTTCAAGAGGTGGCTCTCAACAGCGGATTGCCCTTGTAACTCAGATAGCTCTATCGTTCGGAATGGATGGCTCTCTGTAATGGATTGAGTGGCTCTGAAGCAACGGAATACTCAAGTGCATCCAGCATTTTATAGATGTCGTCAGTCTTACTCTTCACACCCGGCCTCCATTTCCTGACGTTTCATCAGATTCTGAAGAGAATACTTGCTGTCGTTATCTTTGTATGTGTCAGATATATCGGCTGATACTTCTTCTTTCTGTTTGGCCTGTATCACAGGACTTTTCAGAGGTTCTTTATAGTAAAAGAATACGGCATTGCAAATAAAGGAGTAGTTGCACTTGCCTGCCAGAACAGCGTCTTTACAGCAATTTTCCAGAGCCTGAGGTGAGTATTTCTATGCATAACAGAATCCCGAAACAGCTTCGGAACGACTGTACCGGATAAGCGTATCTTTGGATTACTGCGTCGATCAGGGCACGTGTGTTAGGACCTCTCGCAGACGCTTTGTGCTGGAAATACGGTACAGTCCAATAACCATAGTCTTAATCACCCAGGCTTTCGGTGTGTAACTGCGTTTGTGTGCGGATATGATCACACTGTTTATTATAGATATAGATTTCTTTTTCTCCCGCCTGAATTTCAAGTTCCTGCCGTAAATATTTCCGGGGTATGCTATAATGGACCTTGTCAAAGGTGAAGGAGAAGTCTTGCGCTACTTTAACCATCTTCCGTTCAAGGTATTCGAAACGGCTGAATTGAAAGATATGAAAGAAGTATGAGAGAGACTATTTGCTACAACTGCCGATGCATTTATCCTTTGAACAACAAAGAAGTTAACCAGCTTCTTTATTTATGACCTATATTAATATACGGATAATATACGGAGTACCATTGTGATACTCCGCAGGAGACTTATTAAAGCTTGATTTGCCTTTCAATTTTATCTACAACATTCTTATTTTCAATGTACGTAAAGGCTTCTTGAAGTTTATCCAGTGCACTTTTGAGTTCACTTCTTTGCTGTGCTTCATCGAATTTGGTCAAGGTATACTCGAAATCCCAGTTATACTTTTCTGAAGCTTCATGCATATTTACTAACAGTATTTTATATTTGTACATCTGTGTCAAGAGCTCTTGATAAGATAAAACATATTCAGCCAGTTTATATGATTCTTTACCAGAAAATAAAAAACAGATTTTTGTAGAAACAGTCTTTATTTCTTCCATTTTCATTAGATAAATTCTATGACCTGGCATTTCCAAGGGAGCGCCAATAGAATCAGTAATAGATTCCAAAAAAGAATTGTTAGTAAGCCATGCAAAATCCACTTCTATTGCCATAAAAGGCCCTTTACCTTTGCAGCTAAGGGAACGCTGGTTTTCTTTAAATAGTTGAAGCAAGCCCTTTGCAACCAGATATGCTTCTATACGTTTTTCAAATAGGCTCTGCTTATTACTTATTGACATTTGCCGTTGCGTTTGCACAAGCGCTACAATAGCGGCAATAGCTGTAACGAAAGACAGTATAATTTCCCATCTAATCTGCATACTTTTATCCTCATTATATTTATATAATATATTAGTCTACTGTATAAGTGACTGTACGTCAATCCTAAGCCATGATTACAATTGCTAAAAAGGAACAAGGAAGTGAGTTCATCTGTCAACGAACCTGACGTTCTGTCTTATTTGGAACCAGTAAAAAGTGATGTTGCAGTTGGGATACACATTTTTTAACATTAGATGTACAGAATATGCGAAGTACGTTATAATAATATTAATGTGCAATATATATGCCAGATCTAAAAAGAAATTAAGGTTGTATGTTTATTAGTGAATAAAATGATTTGAAAAGATTTGAGGCAAGAAAATAAATAAGTTTAGATGAATATGGAGATATACGATGAATACTTTAGAGGAACTGAAATATTATTGTGAAGAGCATAAGCCTGTTGGGGCAATGATGCTTACAGGTGAGTGGGGATGCGGAAAAACCTATTTATTAGATAATATGTTAAAGGAAATATTGAAAGAAACACATGTATTGATACGCATAAGCCTATTTGGTATTGCATCAATAGATGAACTTAGAAATGAGATAAAGCGAAGTTGGCTTAGTGTACTCGCTGAAGCAAATGAGCAATTACCCCGTTTTACAGAAAAAATATTTAAATATGGTAGTATGGTAAAGAAAGTTGCAGATAAAGGAACTGACATTTTACCTGAGCCATTAAAAGCCATTGCAAGTGGTGTACTCTCTTTAAACGCCTTAGATTTTGTTAAGATTGAACCTACTATGGGGGATAAGAAAGTTATATTAATATTCGATGATTTAGAACGGGCTAATATTTCTACGGGAGATTTGCTTGGCTGTATTAACGATTATTGTGAAAATCTTCATATCAATACAATTATTGTGGCTAATGAGGAAAAAATCAAGCCAAATGATACCGATAAAATCGAATATAGAGAGATTAAAGAGAAAATTATTCAGAGGACGATTCAGTATAGACCAGATTATTCATTTATAGTTTCTAAAGTGATCGATGATATAGATTCTGATTTACAGGATTATAAAGAATTGCTTAATGTACAGAAAGAAGAAATAATTGAGATTTTTTCAGGGCAATCTGTAGACGGAACAACTTTGGATGATTTGATTGCATTCCAATATTCTGGAAAGTCAAATGAAGATATTGAAAATGAAAAAAGGAAAGTTAGAGAAATACAAAAGCAAAGGCCGCATAATATAAGGAGCCTCAAATGTGCATTGCAGGATTTTAAACGTGTGTTTAGACAACTTGATAAAAAGAAGATAGATAATAAAGAAAAGTGGCTTTTTTCATACCTTACATATGTTTTGAGTTTTAGAGCGGGATTGGTCGTAGAGAATAGTAGCTATGGAACTTTATTTTCTGATGAGAAGGCTTCTATATTGTATCCAGGTTATTATAATGATAGATACATTACAAATAGTATAAAAAAATGGATTTGCCATGGCGAATGGAATCAGAATGAAATTGATACTGAATTAGAATACATAATTAGTCGTGAAAAAGCGATATCGCCTGAGGAAAAAATTCGAATCAATAGACTTCAGGATTGGGAAGATAAAGATATCATAGAGGGATATCCGAATTTTCTGAAAAAAGCATATAATGGCGAGATCAGTCTGGATGATTATGTCAATTTTCTTTGGAACCGCTGCTGGGGAAGAAAATATGAAATTCGGCTTCCAGACGTTGATTGGACGAAAATTTACGGTGGGATAAATCGAAAAATGACAGAATTGATCCAATCAGGCGAGGAACAGCCACACCATAGGATGATTATTCGTGAATCGGATAAAGACTATTTCCTTCCAGAAGAATGGAAAGCTTATGAAATAATAAGAACATTTTTTGATAATAAATCGCTAGTATTTGAAAGCAATAAAAAAATATATGTGGATATTATAAAAAATGATCCAATTAATTCATATTCTAAAATCCAAAATAAATGTTTTGATAGATTCGATGAAGAAATGGCTCAGGCAACAATAATAGGATTTGAAAATGCATCTAATTCAGAAAAAAACCAGTTTATTAGTTATTTTAAGAATATGTGGGAGGTTAAAATTTGGTCACAGGATTTTAAGATCGATTTACCACAGAATGGATTAAGAAGATTATTAAAAGATCTGAAACAGCTTATGAAAAAGTATTCTCAGGAAAGTTTGCAGATTTCTAAGTTACATACAAAAAGATTTATTGATATTGTTTTAGATTTAATTAAAGAACAAGAAAAAAGAGTTGAAGAGGTTGAAAAAGCAGAGGCTGAAAAAGCAGAAGATGAAGCTAGAGCAGCAAAAGAAAGAGAAGCGAAAAAAATGAAAAAAGCAGAAATCGCAGATGTAGTGGAAAATTTATTGACTAAAGGTATAAGTGTTGAAAAGATTCTTGAAAAATTGAAAGAGTGCCTACCCTCTTAATTGTATGGTTAGGTATTTGAATAAATATATTTTAGCATGGCTGAACAGGCAATATTTAAGAAAAATAAATGTTAAAAGCACCTTATACAGATCAAGTAAAGTGAGAGGATAATTATGCAATCAAACGCAAAGCAGATAAAAGATCGATTTGTCAAGTTACTGGATGATGGACTGTCTCACAGCAGGAAAGAATTATTTGCCTATGCAAAAGAAGATGAAGAAGAAAATACATATACTATTGGAATGTTGGCTGGAGCATTAAAGACACTTGTAGATTCTTGCAACATGTATCATTGTATTGAACGAGGTATTTATCAAAAGATCGAACCTTCTGAGAAAACTTCTGATGATATTATATCTGGGTATCTATCTATTCTCAAAAAAACATTGGAAAAGGCAAATAGAAACTTGGTTGATCCATTTAGCTTGTTAGAAATGGATCAAGAAGAATAATTAAAAATGAGAGAAATCCAGGAGTGTATCCAGAATATAGAAGAAACCGTGAAGTGCATGGAAGGGTGAGGAACATGCTATATATTGCAATAAGATTAAGTAACGCACATACTTAAAATTCATTAAAAAGATAAAGGTGTGCAAGAAAAAAGTCTGATTAAGGCTGTTTTCTTGCAGTTTTTCAGATAGAAAAAGGGTATTAGAATATGGGAAAAGAATGTAGAAATTAAAAGGTTGAGTATTTGGGGTATATATGATATACAGCCATTATTTGATACAGTTATTAATGATGAACTAGATTAATGGAGGAAACGAAAAAGATGATTTTATCTGACAATGAAACCAAGGTTGATTTACTCAATAATGAAGCGATAGCAAAGACAATAGTTTCTCTTATTACGGAGAGTGAGGAGCAACCGATTTCTATTGGCATTCATGGAGACTGGGGGGCTGGTAAATCTAGTATTCTTGAAATGGTAGTAAATGAAGTGGCGTTAGTTTCCTCAGAGTCAAAAAAGAAATATTCATGTATTCGATTTAACGGATGGAAACATCAGGGATTTGAGGACTCAAAAGTAGCTTTGTTGAGCTCTATAGTTTCAGAGCTTGAGAAGAAAGAAAAACTAGGTCCTAAGTCTGAAAAAATATTAAAAAAATTATGGAAAAATATTAATTGGATGGCTGTGGCTAAAGCAGCGGGAAAGACCGCTTTTGGAGTTGCGACAGGTACAGCACCGTTAACGTTATTGTCTTCAGCGATGGATATTTTAAAGTCAACAGTAACTACAAAAGACGGAATTAATGGGGCAATTGAATCTATTGGAGGATATCTGAAAGATGCGAAAATTACAGAGGACACATCGAGTAATAAAGAATTTTCCGAATTTCAGGAAAATTTTGCTGAACTGCTAGAAGATGCATCAATCGAGAAACTTATAGTGTTAATTGATGATCTCGATAGGTGCTTGCCTGATGTGGCGATTAATACATTAGAAGCGGTAAGATTATTTATGTTTACAAAAAAAACAGCATTTGTAATTGCAGCAGATGAGAGTATGATTCGCTATGCTGTTAAAAAGCATTTTCCTGATGCAACAGACGAGAATCAATTTAATGCAGGTGAGGCTTTTGCAAATAAGTATTTGGAAAAGTTGATTCAAGTTCCTTTTAGAATTCCAGCATTAGGCGAGGTAGAATCATGTATATACATAATGCTTCTTATGGTTGGTTCTGTTTTGTCGGACGAAAATGAAAACTATATAAAACTGAGAGAAGAGGGGCTATCCAGAATCAGAAAGCCTTGGAATGTAAAAAGTTTTACTGTTGATGATGTGAAAAAAGCTCTTGGATCTGATTATGAAAAATCATCGAAAGAAGTATTGATTGCCACTCAAATATGTCATCTATTAGCTCAAAATACAGATGGGAATCCTAGAAAGATAAAAAGGTTTGTAAATATGCTCTTGCTACGATATGAGATCGCTAAAAATCGTGGCTTTGGAGATGAATTAGAACTTGCGATTTTGGCAAAGATGATGCTGGCAGAATATTATGCACCAGACTTTTATAAGGCTTTACCTAATCACTTAGATTCTGAGGGCAAATGGGATGAAGTTCCTGAAATACTCAATGATATAAGAACAATGAGTGAAGGAGTAGAAAAGAATGATACAGAAGAGAAAGGAAGATGGTATGATTGGAACTGGGTTTGTAATTGGCTTGGTACAGATCCGGAAATAGTAGATAAGGACTTAAGACCGTATTATTATGCATGTAAAGAAAAAATTGATTACTTTTCAGGCCAGGCTTTCAGAAATGATTTATCAGAAATTGTTGATTTACTTTTTAGGGATGAAATGATTATTGTGAGTTGTGTTGAGGATCTGCAAAACCTAACAAATCAAGAATCAGATCAAGTATTCGAGGCTGTTGCTCAAAAAATTATGGAAAAAGGCCAATTTGAAACAAAACCCAAAGGTGTTGATGGTTTGATTATATTGGTACAGAATAGACCTGAGCTCCGTAGAAAATTAATTGAGTTTATAGATTATATTCCTGAAGACAAGGTGGGTGTATGGGTTGTGCATGGCTGGGACAAAGCTATTCCCAAAGATTGTGATGAAAGAAAAAAATTAGACCAATATTTTGATAAACTGAAAAGTAAGGGTACTATAGTTGTTAAAGAAGCTTTAAAGATGATATGAGGTAGTTAATAAATGGGAACATCAACACATAATGGAGGGCAAAAAGGTGGAACCCCTCTAGTACCTTCATGGCTGGATCAACCGGATACAAATCCGCAAAATGAGTCTGATAACAATAGCAGTCAAATTCCACCAGTGGGTGTTGCAGATCGTTTTAGGACACCACGAGGAGAATTTACGAGGTATATAAATTCAGGAGGCCGGGATAGGAGTTTAGGACGTAAAAGTGTCTCCAATTATATAAGATATTCTCTGGGTGGAAGTTCAAATGCAACACAGAGAATGGGATCTGCTAGAAACAGTTCCGCAAGGTTGTTGAATGTTGCAGGTGTATTTGCGTCAGGTGGTGCAAGAGCTGTTGAGCAGTATCTTTCTATAGAGAATCTCTCGCATAAGACAGCAAGTGAGGCATTTATAGCTATTACAGATTTTATCTGCCCAGATGGAGGGCCACAAGATGAAGGAATTGCGCGAGCAGCTTATATTTCTGCAATCGAAGAATCGCCAGAAATGGCCACAATTAGATTTGAGGATTTGACTTCAGAACAGATTATAGTGATTGTTGAACGTACTATGGCAAATGCGATATTTAATAGAATTACGAATGATATTGGTAATAAGATCATATTGTTGCCGCAAGATCGGGCTATATCAGACAGCCTAATCGTTCAAATGAAGGACTTTGTTAAAGGCGCAGTATCGGATGCCGTAATCAGTTTAGATATCAAAGCTGGAAATATTCGACAAGGAGATTCTTTAAGAATAGTGGATCAAGTGTACAAGGCAGCATTTGATATTATGGTAAGCACAGGTGAAAATGAATGAATCGATATAAATTAAGAGCAAATTATGATATTGAAAATATAGATTCACGCAAAGTGGATGGCACAGTTGTTGTTGATGTGCCTATGCTTTCAAATAGAAAACTAAATTATGGATTGAGTAATATTAAAAAGAGGTTATATAAAGAACATATTTATCCGTCTGAAATTGGATTTGATATTATGTCTCTTGCCACGATGGTTTATATGGCAGACACTCGAATTGAGAGAGCTGTACATGGACAGGATTCTTGGACAAGAGAAATTGAACTTGAAATTCCTGTGTCAAATATAGCATTATGGCAGGCACAGATTTCTACAATTGAGCGTATGTTAAAATTCCTTACGGGTGATTTATGGAAAATTGTGCTGTCCAACAGAACATGGAAATTTCATAATCCAGAGGAAGTTCGAGAAAAAACGGATAAGTATGATAAGGTGTCATTGTTTTCAGGAGGTATGGATAGCCTTATAAGTACTATTAATCTGATGGAGAATAGGAAAAATACTCTCTTAATAAGCCATGCTGGTGAAGGCCTTACTAAAAACGCACAGGAGAATATTGTAAATAGATTTGATATGATATATCCAGATACTTTACATACCTGGTTGGATTTATGGATGGTATTTCCCAATAATTATATTCCGGAAGGTGGTAATGATAATAATACAAGAAGTAGATCATTCCTTTTTATCGGTTTTGGCATTTTTGCAATGACAGGTATTGCAGGTGTTAGCGAACTTATGGTTCCAGAGAATGGGTTGATTGCTTTGAATGTACCATTGGATGAAACAAGAGTTGGATCATTTAGTACAAGAACGACACATCCATTCTATCTTTCTTTATGGAACGAATTAATTTCAGGGCTAGATCTAAAGATGTATGTGAAAAATCCATATTGGAATAAAACAAAGGGAGAAATGGCAGCAGAATGTAACAATAAAGAGGTTCTATACGAGACGATGAAAATGTCATTCTCATGTTCGTCACCGGGAAAAGCCAGATGGAGAGGATTAAGCCCTCAGCACTGTGGTTATTGTGTACCATGTATTATTAGAAGAGCTGCAATGCACAAAGCATTTGGAAATGATGGGACAATATATACGCAGACATCTATTCACGAAATGCAAAGTAAAAATTCAGAGGGAATAGGAATTCAGCTACGTTCTTTTCAATATGCAATTGATAAAATAAAAAAGGACAGAAAATGTGCTTTATTATATATTCATAAGCCAGGTCCATTACCACAAGATGATGAGTTTTTGAAAGAGCTGGCTGATATATATACCCGAGGATTATTGGAAGTAGATACTTTTATACAGGATAGTTTAGAACAAGAGGACAAAGATAATGATTTGTGATGCACATTGTCATTTGGATTTAATGAATAATATGCTAGGGTTCATAAACGAAGTGCAAAATTCTGATATGAGTTTATTTGCAGTAGGAACTACACCGAGAGCATATAATAGAGAAGTACAGTTTTGCAAAAATACTCAAAATATTTATGTTGGCTTAGGAATGCACCCACAATTAGTATCCAGTGGTTATGATGATATGCAGGTATTCAAAGAGGTTTTTGAACAAAATCATTATATCGGCGAGGTGGGATTAGATTTTAGTAAAGGCTATATTCGTACAAAAGAATCACAAATAAAAATATTTAGCGAAATTATAAGGCTATGTGAACAACATGGCGAAAAAGTGATTTCCATTCATTCACTTAAATCAACAAGTGCGGTAATTGAAATTTTAAAAACATATAAAATGCAAAATAATAATAGATATATTTTCCATTGGTTTACAGGTTCCATGTCACAATTAAAAAAAGCAATTGAATTAGGTTGCTATTTTTCAATAAATCCGAGGATGTTGAAAACAAAATCAGGAATGGAAGTAATAAAAGCACTGCCTGTTGACCATGTGCTGTTAGAAACTGATGCACCATTTGCATTCAAAGTTCAGCATGTAAATGAAATAGAAAAGAAACTTAAAGAAACCCTGTTAGAACTATCAGATATAGTTGGACTAGACATGTTTGATATAGTTTCTAAGAATTCAAATAAAGTGTTTTGCTATTGAATATTTAACAAGAAAGCATAGATATAGGTGTATTTGCTGATTTGAACCCAGGAAAAATCAGGTATAGGTTAGGATTTATGATTAACCTTTTTTACTTAAAAGATTCAACATTGCTATTTTACCTGAGTCTGGTATGATACTGTGGGCATTAAAGTGAGGACATAATGTGAAAAAAGATTAACGACTACAAGGAAAGACGAGACATTGGATATTTTTTAGAACTAGAATGATCGTTTTGCAAGCCTTTTAAATACGGTATTAGTCGAAGGTAATCACATGATCAGGCCGGAAGAGCTCAATGAGCCGGATGATGGAGAAACGTCTAATGTAAGCGTAGAAACCTAAAGAGTGCTAGGAAATCCTAAAAGGACGGGGTGAAAACAAAGATGATATGGATGAAGTGCTTGATGCACTCCATGAAGAGGACAGGTTTACGCCAATTATTAACCTTGCGCTTTATTATGGAAAAGAACCCTGGAATGGCGCCACGAGTTTAAAAGAGATGTTTCCTCATGACCCTGAAAAAATCAGAGAGGTTTTCCCCGATTATAGAATAAATCTGATTCAGGCAAGTGATGCAGAGCGTTACCATTTCGATAATAATAATCTGTAGGATACTTTTACACTGGCAAACAAAGATAAAAAGGATAAAGTGTATGCTTATTTGAAAGATAATAAAGTGGGATCTGATGCGGTAGCAATGGTTGGGGTATTTGCAGATCATGATTCGCTCGTTGAATCTGGACTAGAGATGGATAAAGACGCTGCTGGAGGTGGGGCTAAATGTCACAAGTGATTTTACTGGGTACGAAATTCCATTTCCGAAAAGGGATAGAGGAATATTCTTCTGACTCTTTTTTTGTGAGTTTTGTCCGGCTGATCAGGGTGAGAAAATCGAAGTCTGTAATATAACCAGGGCGCACAGTGCGACCGGACAATAAAATCTATTATAGGAATCTTCCATACTGCAAAAATAGATAAATGTGTATTATGTGTAAAACAGAAATTTTATTCGACATATGATTTATTGAATAATAAAGAGATTGTGATATAATTACTGTGTGGTGAACGTTGTGAGCAGGTAATGACGAGGCTATTTATGGATTGGCATGAGTTTGTTACCTGTTCTGTTTTTATACTAAATGATTTTTGAAATAAATTTTATTCATAATCAAAATATAGATTTTCATGAAAAAAATAGTTCTGATAAAGAAAATTTAAATACGAAAAGGAGATAAAGGAATGGCATATGAAGCATACTTAGATAAAGAGAAAAAAAATATTTTGAAAGCAAAAGATGCAGCTATAAATCACATTAATCAAGTATTTTATTGTAAAACGCCAGGGTGCAAAACACTTATGACGTTAGTAGATGCAGCCAATCCAGAGCATGCCTACTTTCGCAAAATACCAAGCAGCCCAGAGCACTTGAGTATTTTATGTAGTGCAGATGGTGTTTTTGAACCTACAAAATATGAAGAAAATAAATTTAATTTTGAAGATTTAGCAGATAAAATAATGAGTGAAATAACTTATAAAAGAATTCACGGATCAGGAAGTATAGAGGTACATGGAGGGGGAGGAAAGAAAAGTATATCTACGGTCAAACAAATATATTTGATGTGTAGAAAGTATGCTGAATATAACGGGATTAAAACAAATAAAATTTTGGCTGATGAGCGGAATTTTGAAGAAAATAAAAATAGTATATCGGGTAAAAAGATAGTTCAATGTACTTATTATCGTAAGGTTTACAATGAATTTTCACTTATTATGAACTATCCATCATTCCCATATAAAAATGGTAAACATATTCGAATTGATTTTGAGGATAGTGTTTTATTTTGGGAATTTTATAATAAAGTGAAATCATCAAATCATAAAGAACTAATTCTAATTTTGGGAGATTGGAAAACAGGAAAAATAGGAGATGAGTACATAGCAAGGTGTACTATATATAGGAAAAGGCAATACAGTTTTTTAAAATCTTAGAGGAATTTTATTGTTTATAGTAAGTTTTCATAGTAAAAATGGTGGCTCAAGATGGCAATATTTATTTCGTAAATAGAGGGAAAGAAAATTGACACAATTTAATAATGAAGAATATCAATCTTTAGTGAATGATTTGATAGGAGATATCTTTTATACTGAAATTTCCTTTAGAGGAAAAATTTCTATTGTGAGACAATATGCAGAAGTAATTGTAAAAAAAATATTGGATATAGTGCCAAATGAGCATTTGACATTAGGAAAGCATCATTGATAGATTAGCTATGGCAATTGTTAAAGCGTATAGTGTTGAAGAAGCAAATTACTGGGTGGAGCAGGAAAAGAATAGATTAGTTTAACTGAACTCAATGCCTGAAACATTTAAGAATGATATGGTAAAGCAGTTAAGTTTAGAATCAGTATAAGTACTTCAAAGTTTATTCTATACTAGAAATATGTATGTCCTGTGTAAAGAGAAAATTACTTTAATTGGAGGTTAAATAAAAAATAACGCTGGAACTTTATATTCAGATTTAGAAAGTGCGTTACAATATTATAAAAGACATGGGATATTACCAGAGGATAGTTTAGAAATAAGGGATTTAATGATATTATAAATTTTTTGTATTTGGGGATAAAAGAAAAAATGAAAGAATTTTCTACTGAAAATACCACTTATATGATTTTGAATGTTTTAGAGAAAGGTAGGAGTGTATGAAGTATTATCTGGATCACAATATTTATATATTTTCATTAATGACACCAGACATAGAAAGAATAGTGCAAAAACTCAAAAAAGATAAAGTACGATGTGTTTATAGTCCTGCTCATATAGAAGAAATATATACAGCATATACTAAGGATAAAATACAGTACAAAGAAACTGGGAAAAAGCTTTTAGATCAAATATCAAACTTCACAGATAATATGGAATTTCTTCCATCAAAAAATGGGATAGTCTTGAAAGAGGAGTCACCGTTTGAATGTTACAAACGGGTAAGAGGAACTGATACAACTGAAATTGTAAAATTAGACGGAAAAGACAAATGTCAGAGAGGTAGAGAATATTATCAGCAACTGATTAAGAAGGATAAACGTAATAAATCAATTTCTAATATAACATATGACAAAATTTGGAATGAAAATATAATCATAGATTCTATTAACGAGATAAATGAGATGATGCCACTAATTGTTCTTTGTTATAATTTTAAAAATGCTATTCTGGGACTGGATAGTGTTAAAACAATTCCTGAAGATTTTCAGATTCAATCTGGAATGTATCCACAATTAAAACAGAAACATAGTGAATTGGAACTTGTTATAGATATATTATTCTCTATACTAAGCTTATGTGGTTACAATGCGGATAAAGAAGAAAAGAAGTGGGTTTCTGGAATTCATGATGTTTCACATGCAATCTATGCTACAGCAGCAGATAAATTTTTAACTTTTGATAAGAGGTTTGCAAAAAGATGTCAGGCCATTTATTATTTCCTTGGAGTAGAAACAGAAGTGGTAGCTTGTGATTACAAAAATTTTGAAAAAGGTTATCCATTGAGCAATGTACATTAGTAGATGAATCTGAAATAGATTGATGAAGAGAATGAAACAGATTTTGATTTAGTTTCTCAAGCCTGTTAGAACAAAACTATAATTTCAGGATTCATTACTAGAATCTCTACTGTCTACATCTCAGTCAAGCAATTTGTCATACAAGTCTATGTTTTCTGAAATAGAGACTTCCATTGTACATAGCAGCCAAGAAACTTGCCTGTGGAATTAATTTTAAGTCTTCGCAAGAATGGATTTCAATAATATTAGCTTCAGGAGCAATAGTAAATTGAAAATATTCATCAAGTTTTTCCAGGCGATATTGCAGCTTTTCACATCTATCTTTCCAGCTGAAGTTCTCATTTGCTCTGCTGGCCCAGAAACTTCCCTCCGGTTTAGTGTAGAATGGGATGTCCTTTATAGGATGAAAATTAGTAGTATCAAAAGAATTTGAACCATAGTGGATATATTTTATATTATCCATATAAAGGTTTATCTCCAATTTATTTTATAATTGCCTTTATTATAAAACTGAAACAAAATTCTGGCAAGTAATAAATGGTTAAGGGATAATTAAAGATATTTATTTGAGGAATCAAACAAAATATATTTAAAGACTGTAGAAAAATTTTCAGAATAATAAAGATATCAGAACTTAAATGAGGTATAATCAGTTGAGATAGCATAAGGAACAGAGGGATGGATATACCTAATATAGCAGAAAACAAATTGTCACAGTACAATATTATAATGTGTTTTTTTATATGATATTCCGTAAAGATGTTGATACGTTGAAAAAGAGAGCTTTAAGTGATTGGCTCAAGAGTGGAGGGAATATCAGAATGAAAGATATTTATGGGTGGTGTGCATCTCAGAATATTCCAGTTGTAATGAAATATAGATATAGAAAAGATTTCTCGTTAAGCGCTAACCTGTGGAATCTGATTTCTTACTGCAGATTTAAATTGGACATAAAAGAAAAGTATTTGCGTGCGAGCATATGAGTGAGATAAAGAAAATAGATAAAAACGATGGATTAGGGTTTTTTTGAAAGAAAAAGATAATTAGAAAATCAGATGATAAAGCAGTTCTCTGTTGACAAAAAGCGAATCGGAAGATACGATATATATGATACAGATTACTTTTGTTCCATTTTGAGTGGAAGCGTAGTTTTTATTCTGAAAAAGCTCAGAAGCTGAATTTTTGCATATTGAGTGAAAAGCATTGATTGTTTTTAAGACAGTCAGTGCTTTTTTTCAGATTATGTATCGTGAAACTCAAATTAGGTCTTTACGAAATTAAAGGAGGAAGAAAGAATATGCAGATAACAAAATGAAGCTGCCAATACATGAACATTTTTATGAAATGGAGGAGTTGCATCATAAATATGCCGTTCGATATTGAGAGATATTAGCGAGGACAATTATTGTTGAAGCAGACACTTATGAAGAGACTGAAGAAAAGATTCAGGCTGCTGTTGATGACAGCAGAATAGAAAAATTAATTTAAACTGATGAAGTTAGCCTATCAAAATAAAGAAC
>ERZ1643250.2261-NODE-2261-length-14838-cov-9.630116_pt1 | contig 14838 bp, 15 predicted proteins | sample MGYA00579262_ERZ1643250 | MGnify/ENA primary metagenome ERZ1643250 (study PRJEB29033, sample SAMEA4952265) | chicken gut metagenome | biome: Broiler Chicken; feature: Gastrointestinal Tract; material: Caecum | place: Ireland | collected 2018 | study: Broiler...
TCCGATTCCGGCAGCGCAGGGATCAGTCCTGTGCAGTCCTGAGCGGAGCAGGCAAAGCCTGTATCCTGGTTGATTCCATAGGGATCTTTTTCTTTTTTATTCGCCATTGTTTATCCTTCTTTCTGTTCTGGATTTTCCTGCAAAGTGAAACGTGCCGATTGCAGGGATGTATTTTCAAACACGCTCTAGTACAGCGACTACCAAATAACCGCCACATTCACTTGCCTGCTTTCCGGATTGCACAGGACAAAAATACTCAGCGTAGCCCGCTATGCCTGCGTTTTTTGTCCAGCACACTCGAAAAAGCATTCTGCGCGAATGTAGCGGTTATTTAATATTCGCTGTACTAATTAGTCTCTCCAAAATCTCCTCTGCTATCCAAGCTTGTAAAAAACGTCGGGATGCTTTATACTGAAGAAGACCGGTCTTTTTCGGCAGTATCCTGTTTTCGGATTTTCTGCGGAAAGGATCTGTCGCACACCAAAGAAAATAGGAAAGGAATCAATCTATGCTTCTGCCTTCCGAATGGCTTGGCAAGCCTTATTATTCGCTGGATGCGTATCTGAAAAAAGAATTTGGCGAGAAAGTTTACAAGCTTTCTTTAGACGGCGGGATGACCTGTCCGAACCGGGACGGTACCTGCGGAACCAGGGGCTGTATTTTCTGCAGCGCGGGCGGTTCCGGGGATTTCGCCGGTGACCGGAGACTTTCCATTACGGAACAGCTTCAGGCGCAGAAGGCTATGATCCGGAACAAGCGGCCGGTCCGAAAGTATATCGCATATTTTCAGGCATACACCAATACCTATGCGCCGGTGGAATATCTGGAACGAATTTTTACGGAAGCCATCGCCGACCCTGAGGTTGTGGTGCTTTCCATTGCCACACGGCCGGACTGTCTGGAACCGGATGTTCTGGAACTGCTGGAACGGCTGAACCGACAAAAACCTGTCTGGGTGGAGCTGGGACTTCAGACGATCCATGAATCCACTGCCAGCTATATCCGACGGGGATATCCGTTCTCCTGTTTTGAGACGGCACTTGAGGAACTGCACCGGCGGCAGATTCCTGTCATCGTCCATACGATCCTCGGTCTGCCTTTTGAGACGGAGGAAATGGTTCTTGAGACCATGCGCTGCCTGAACCGGTATCCCATCAGCGGCATCAAGCTCCAGCTGCTCCATGTGCTGAAACACACCGATCTGGCGAAGGATTATCTGGACAGAAAATTTCAGGTACTGAGCCGTGATGCCTATCTTTCACTGGTCATGCGCTGTCTCGCACAGCTCCGCCCGGATCTTGTGATCCACCGGCTGACCGGGGACGGGCCGAAAGACTTGCTCATCGCCCCACTCTGGAGCCAGGCAAAACGTTCGGTTCTCAACGATCTGCATCATCGGCTGAAAGAGGAACAGATCTGGCAGGGAAAAGATTATTCCGACAATCCATAGACAAACGATTTCACAAAGAAAGGACGGTGGGATTTTGATTGAATCCTCATTTACCCTGTACAAGCTGATCATCCTGTATATGCTTCAAAAGGTAAACTTTCCGCTCACCAACACACAGATTTCCGATTTTATTCTTGACCGGGGATACACGAATTATTTTCATCTTCAGCAGGCAATTTCGGAAATGCTGGACACACATCTGATCGAAGTGGAGACCATCCGGAATACTTCCTATTACCAGATGACGGAGGAAGGGTGCCATACCCTGGAATTTTTCGGAAAAGAAATTTCAGAGGAGATCCGGGATGATATCGACCAGTATTTAAAAGAACACTCCTATGAAATGAGAAATGAAGTCTCCACCATTGCAGATTATTACAAAAACACACGGCAGGAATACGAAGTCCGCTGTCAGGTGCGGGAACAGAACAGTATTCTCATTGAACTGACCCTCACGGTTCCTTCGGAAAAAGCTGCCAAAGCCATCTGCAACAACTGGAAAACTAAAAATCAGGCGGTATATTCTTTCCTGATGAAAACTCTGGCGGAATAGGAAAACAATTTTCTATGAAATAAAACTCCTTTTCGGGAACGCAGGCTTCCACAGCATCTGCTTTCCTGAAAAGGAGTTTTTAATTACTTATACCTCAGACAGCGCAGCCTCATCCGCCACCAGAATAAAATTCGGATGGAACTGAAGGATCGATGCCGGCACCTTGGGAGTGACCGGACCGAAAAATGCTTCCCGAATGATCTTTGCCTTATCCGCGCCGCTTGCTACCATCAGGACTTTCCGAGCAGACATGATCGTCTGAATTCCCATGGTGTATGCCTGTGTCGGCACCTCGTCCCTGCTGGCAAAGAAACGTGCGTTTGCTTCTATGGTCATATCTGTAAGATCCACGCAGTGGGTCTCTTTTGCAAAAGTGTCCGCCGGTTCATTAAACCCAATATGCCCGTCATGGCCGATACCCAGAAGCTGAAGATCCACACTGCCAACGTTGTGAAGAATCTCGTTATAGGCACTGCACGCCTTTTCACTGTCCGCCTCTGTTCCGTCCGGAATGTAAGTATTCTCCATGCGGATGTTTACGTGTGAGAACAGATTTTCCCGCATAAAATAATAGTAACTCTGCGAATTTTCTCTGTCCAGTCCTTTGTATTCGTCCAGATTCACCGAGGTCACCCGGGAGAAATCCAGATCTCCGTTCTCATAGCGGCGGATCAGATGTTTGTAAGTCCCCACCGGTGAAGATCCTGTCGCAAGGCCAAGAACACAATCCGGTTTCAGCGTCATTACGGATGAAATAATGTTCGCCGCCTTTCTGCTCATATCTTCATAATCTTTTGCCCTGATAATTCTCATAACCCTTCTCCTTTTGCTGTTTTGTTCTAAATAATTTTTTCAACAAGCGCCCGTGATGCCCGTTCTCTTGCTTTTCTGCAGGATTCGTAATGTCTCGTAAAATACTCCTGATACAGCAGGTCGATCAGATACAACTGGCTGACCTTTGCGGAAATGGATCCGCCGTCCATCGGTCCCTCCGACGCGCCGCACAGTAAGCTTACATCGCTGTAGGCTGTCAGCGGTGACTTTTTAAACCGCGTAATACATCCGATGGAAGCACCTGCCTGTCTGGCTGCTTTCGCCGTGCAGATATTGTCTTTGGTAGCGCCTGAATAGGAAATGATCACAACAAAATCACGGTCCGTCATCGAAGAAGCCGTGATCACCTGCATATGGGGATCCGAAATGCAATAAGCTTTTCCTGTGATGCTGGCAAATTTGTGGCATGCCTCCTGAGCGATCAAAAGACTGTCCCCGATGCCCATGAAAAAAATCCTGTCCGCATGCTCCATTTTTTCCAGAAAGGTTTCCACCTCATCCTGCTTCAGCAGGCTGTAGGTTTCCCTGAGCGCGCCGAGATGCGACTGCATGATCTTCTCTGCCGTCTCATTGAGTGTCTCTCCGAGCAGTTCGTTTCCTGCCGGGATTTTGGCTTTTTCCTGGGGATCCGTCATGCCAAGAGACAACTGCACTTTAAATTCCTGATACCCCTGCATATTCAGGCTCCGGCAAAAGCGGTATACACTCGTCTCACCCACCTGGCATGCATCCGCCAGATCCGTAATGGACATAAAAAGCACCTGTCTCGCATTTCTCAGCACGAAATCCGCGACCTTTTTCTCTGCTTTTGTCAGCGAATGATAGGTTTCTTCGATACATTGTATGAAATGATTCTGCTCCATAATGCCTTTTCCTTCCCGTATGCTTCCTGTAACGCTACTATAACATTTTTGGAAATTTTTTTCAATATACTTTAAAGTGAAAATTTTTTCTTTTATAAACGATCAAAAAACTTTTTCCCACAAAAAAAGCAATACTTCTGTCTTCTCTTTCAAGAATCAAAAGTACTGCTTCGTTACATTTCACCGTCATTCTTCCGCCGGCGTAAAAATCAGCCGCCTTTCACCGTTGTCACAGACCGCACGGCATAGCCGCTCTTCTGTATAATGTTCCGGAGTTCTTCCTCCGACATCGGCTTTTTGGAATAAATATCCGCTTTCTTTTCTTTCAGATTTACTTTCGCAAGAAATCCGTCTCTTTCATGAAACGCGTTCTCCACGCGGATCGCACAGTTCTGACACTTCATATTGTCCACACCCACCTCATATTCATATGGAAAATGGACAGGATTTTTATCCTCCGGCTTTACCCTCTGCTCTCCTCCGCCGGAACCGCAGCATCCATAACGTGTCTTTTTCAGATATCCACGGAGACTGAAAATAACAATCACGATCAATACCAGTAATACGATTGCTGTTCCCATCTCTGATCCCTCCCTTGACCTTTAGGTTTGTCTTATGAAGTTAGCTTCTTCTAACTGTTTTCATTCTAACATCACAAAAACGCTTTGTCAATAGAGTGAAATTTTATTGGTTGTTCCCTTTCAGTGTTCGGAAATGTTCACGGATCTTCTGTTCATAACCATTCTCTGTGGGATGGTAAAAACTCCGGCCCGCCACCTCATCCGGCAGATACTGCTGTTCCACATAATGCATCGGATAGTCATGAGCATATTGATACCCGCTGCCATGTCCAAGCTTGGCTGCCCCTTTGTAGTGGGCATCCTGGAGATGTACCGGCACAGTGGTCTTCACTTCCTCCACACACCGGGACGCCTCATCGATTGCCCGGATCGCCGTATTACTCTTGGGCGCGCACGCCACATACAGCGCCGCCTCCGACAGAACGATCCTCGCCTCCGGAAGTCCCAGGCGCTCCGCCGCAAGAGACGCGGAAACCGCCACATTCAGAGCCTGCGGATCCGCAAGCCCTACGTCCTCCGCCGCGCAGATCATAATCCTTCTTGCAATAAATTTGATATCTTCCCCTGCATACAGCATCTTCGCCAGATAAAAGACCGCGGCATCCGGATCCGACCCCCGCATACTTTTGATGAAAGCAGAAATCGTATCATAATGCTGATCTCCGCCCTTGTCATAGCGCACTGCACGCTTCTGAATGCACTCGGAAGCCGTGTCCAGATCAATATGTATCTTTCCGTCCGCGCTCCGTTCCGTGGACAGCACGCCCAGTTCAATGGCATTCAGCACAGCCCTGGCATCCCCACCGGCAATATCCGCCAGAAATTCCCGCGCGTCATCGTCCAGAACCACATCATAGGCTCCCAGTCCCCGCTCTTTGTCATTGACGGCACGGATCAGCAGCTTCTCAATATCTTCTTTCTGAAGGGATTTCAGCTCAAAGATCACAGAACGGGAAAGAAGCGCACCGTTGACTTCAAAATAAGGATTTTCCGTGGTAGCGCCGATCAGGATCACTGTCCCGTCCTCCACAAACGGAAGCAGATAATCCTGCTGCCCCTTATTGAAGCGGTGGATCTCGTCAATGAACAGGATCGTCTTCTTTCCGTACATGCCCAGCAGATCCTGCGCCTGGTGCACCGCCTCTTCCATATCTTTTTTCCCCGCCGTCGTCGCATTGAGCTGCCGGAATTCCGCACTGGTCGTATTGGCGATCACTTTTGCCAGCGTTGTCTTCCCCGTGCCCGGCGGTCCGTAAAAAATAATGGAGCTCAGCTTATCCGCCTTGATCGCCCGGTACAACAGCCGTCCCTTCCCGATGATATGTTCCTGACCGACAACTTCCTCCAATGTCTTCGGACGCATCCGTGACGCCAGCGGAGACTCGGTTTCCATGACATTCTCCTTCATATATTCAAACAAATCCATTTTTTTCCTGCCCGAAACAGACTGTTCCGATACTCCTCCTTTGCACGAAAATGATTCCTGTTCAGCCATCCGCCTCCGGTTTTGCCCGAACAGTAACTTTGGATGTTCTTTTCAGCTTCTTCACTTTATCATACTTTCATTTCAAAAGCAAATCGTCCGCTGTCACAAAGCTGTATCCCTCTGCCTGCAGTGTATCGACAATCTGCAGCGCAGCCTCAACAGAAGATTCAAATTCGTCATGCATCAGAATAATACTCCCGTCCTCCACCTCCGGCAGCACCGTATCCAGGATCTGTCCTTTATCCTGCGTGATCCAGTCCCTGGAATCCACGGTCCAAAGCACCGGTATCATTGTCACATGAAATTCCAGATCCTTTTTCCATTCCCCAAAGGGCGGACGGACGAAAGCGGTGTAAACGCCGGTCAGCTCATAAATCGCGTTGCTGGTGCGCTCAATTTCCTCCACCGCCTCCGCTTCACTGACCCTGGAAAGCCGCACATGATGGAAGGTATGGTTCCCGATCAGATGCCCTTCCTTCTGGATTCTTTTCAGTATTTCTTCATTTCCCTCAATATTCTGACCCTGAATAAAAAAAGTCGCCTTCACTCCCCGCTCTTTCAGACCGTCCAGAAGCATCGGCGTATACTGGCTGTGCGGTCCGTCATCGAAGGTCAGCGCTACCTTCGGAGCTTCCGAGCCGACCGCTCTGACCTCCTGCTGGGAAGTTTCCCGGAACGTTTCCCGCACATTTGCCGCTTCCCATCCGGCAAGAAACATAAACCCCAGTCCGCAGAACAGAAATACCAGACGTTTCAATGGCGGTGACATATGACCTGCCTTTAAAACCGCACGAACAATCGGATCGCAGGCGGTTTTCTGTTTTTGCTATTATATGAGTGAGTACCAAAAACTATACGCCGCTATTCCACAGTCACCTGTAAGGAACCACAACAATTATCACCCATTCACAAATCCCGGAATTGTCATGCAAATGATTGCAATAGCGCCGACTGCATACATGCTGTTGATTGCAACACATACCTGCATAAGTTTTGATCTTACCCTGCCTTTGCTATAAGCAAGGATGGAAAAAATGCCCGAAAAAATCATAAAGGCGGCGTAACTGTAAATCATAATCTCCGCTGCCGGCGACTCCAACGCCCAATCAAAGCTGCGCAAAGGTAGGATCGTCCAGGGGACAAACAGCATAATGGTAGAAATAGCAGTTAAAATTTTCTGTTTCATTATAATTATCTCCTTTCAGATGCGCCGAATCGAACACAAGATACGGCAAGTGCCAAAATTGTGATCCCGACTGCAACAGGCAGCCACGGAAGCCAGGCGATTTGTGTTTCATAAACACCTTCAGCGGCTCTCCCATATGTCACCATGATCAGATAGAACGGATAGCTCATTGGGTAGGCGAACCAGACCTTTGTGTTTATCATAAGCACGGAAGGCACAATAGAAGCCAAACCGATACCAACCGAAAAAATCGGAGAATGAATGCAAATGGAAACCGCCCAATACACAGCAGCCATTGGAATGGCAGCGGTATATATGCTGAATACATTTTTGCATACATAGAACGGCTCAAGGATAAAGCTATAATCCTGCATATGGGTAACGATTGCCGCACAGAGATAGTACGCTCCAATGGACATAACCATCTGAACTGCCGCAAGTATCAGTAAAACGGTAAACTTGGCAAGGCACAATTTGGTCTTACTAACCGGCAGGGACAGCATTTTCAAAATTCCCTTATTCGAGCGTTCCGTTTGACTTAGCAGCACGGTGCAGATAACCAGCGATGCCGGAATCATAAACCATACCATACCCATAAAGCCCTGAATGAAAAAATTGTTTTCGGGAGTGATCGGGATACCTCTCAAATCGAAGTTCATATCTGCATTGATAATGCTCGGAATCCACATCATAATGACAGGAATCAGCAATATCAAAAAGATTTTAGACCGACGGATTTTTTGGAGTTCTACTCCGACCAATGATAAGAAACTCATTCAAAACACCTCCTCACTTTCAGATAAATAACCTCCGCAATGCCAAACACAACCGTTTCGATTCCGCAAGCAGCTAAAAATAAGACGGTACGGCTATTTTCCATTGCTTCCGCAAACATTTGATACGGAGAAGCAAACGGAAACAGGCTTAGTACGGCATTGTCCTGCGGAAAAATAGAGAGCGTGAATACGAGGATCACACCGATGCCAAGCGATACCCACATGTTCCTGCAGGCGGACGCAATGACAAGCATAAGCATGACGGTCGGCAACGTAACCACAATTTGAAAGCCTGCAATTTTCAAGGTATCGATCGAGTCAAACGCATATCCTGGAAACCAATACTTTGCGCAGCCTGCCAAAACCGCCATCTCGATTGCCACCATAGCGGTCAAAGCCAGCGCAGCAATTATGAATTTCCAGAAAAACATAATTCCCTGACGGATTGGGAGCATCGACATTTTTTGCATAGCGTTATCGGCATATTCTGTATAGTACATCATACAAGCGCCGCAAATGGAAATGAGAATATTCAGCATAGCCATCATCTGCCAATTTGCAGACATCAACAGATCCATCGGATTTCCCGAAAGCGAAGTGATCTCCTCTGCTTTTACCATCATGTAGACAACCGGAAAAGCTGCTGCAAGAAGTCCTCCGGCAAGAAACGCCGGAAGATAACCTGTGCGTTTCAACTTTCGGGATTCTATGAAAAGGCTCATACCGTACCTCCTCTCCTCTGATTATCCTCATCAATCATTGCAAGGAAAGTATCTTCCAAATTGTCCGTCGGAAACCCTGCAGCAAGGGCGTTCCTTTTCAGTTCTTCCATTGTTCCCTCAAATAAGAGGCGGCCGTGGTTCAAAATACCAATATCATCGGCCATAAGTTCCACCTCGGGGAGTAAGTGAGAAGAAACCAATACTGTGCAGTTACATTTCTGCGGAAGAGAACGAATTAAGGTGCGTATCTCGTGAATGCCAACCGGATCAAGTCCATTGGTCGGCTCATCGAGAATCAGGATCGGCGGTCTGCCGATCAATGCACCTGCCAAACCCAAACGCTGTTTCATACCAAGTGAATATTTTTTGGCAAGTCTTTTCCTGAATTCTGCCAATCCCACAAGCTGGATCTCCGGTGTGTCGCATGACATTCGCACGCCTCTTTCTATGGTAATGGGATATGCCGGACAGATTGAGGACAATGAAAGCTTGCCGGAAAGCGAACGGAAAAAAGCACAGATTATCCGTCAGCAAAGCATAAAAATGAAGAATCTTATCAATGATCTAAACCTTGCGTCAAAGTTAGAATATAATATGCAGCCGATCAATCCAAAGCCCGTAAATCTCGTAGCGGTTGCAAGACAAAGTGTTGTGGATTTTATAAATTTGGATATGGATGAAAAATATCCCATAGAATGGAACACGGACGAAGCATTGACTGCCTGTGTCATAAACGGAGATAAGGAATTGCTGCGACGGGCAATCGGAAACCTGATCACCAATTCACAAACTCACAACCCTGACGGCTGTACGATTTCGGTACGCGTTGAAAAAAGTGATATGGAATATAAAATTATCATTGAGGATAACGGCGTCGGCGTTACAGATGAAAAGTTAGAGAATCTCAGAACTACGCCCCACTATATGATGAGTGACAGTGGAACTACTGAGCCACGGCATGGTTTAGGTCTTTTGATTGTAGGACAGATTGTTTCCGCCCACAAAGGAACACTGTCTTTTGACCACGGAAAGCAAGGCGGATTTGCCGCAGCAATGACATTTCCGATGATCAATAATTAAGAATAATGCAAAAAGTGGCTGTTGCAAAAGCAAAGGAAAAATCTGCTTTTACAACAGCCATCGCTGTCTCGGTTACTCTACTTCGATAATATAGGTCCCTGACGTTTCATCCTGAAAGACAATCTGCCCCATCTGCTGAAGTACATACTCATTCAGCGCCGGATATTTCTCCCGCTCCTTAGAGCCCACAAAAATGTAGGATACCTGGTATTGGTTGAGCAGCTCTTCCACAACCGCTGCATCCGTGGAGGTATAGATCTGCTCCACATCTGCCGAACGCATATTCAGGTCCTGTGTATCGCCCCGCCACAGCCATTCGTGCACATACCAGCCCAGCACTGTCGGCAGGCCCGTCATCGCGGACACCCGCTCATAATCACTGTAGCTGTCACCGTTGGCTTCCAGAACGATGGGCTGACCCTCAATATTTTCATCCAGCCACCGGATGGCAGCCGCGTCCTCCGGAAAGACATTTTCCAGGTATGCCGTCGCGTCAAGCCCACGGTATTCCGACGGATCCAGGACATTCCCAAACCAGGAATACACCGCGGTTCCAAAGTATCCGCAGGTCCAGAGCAGGCACACCAGACCGACCGCTCCAAATGCCTTGATAATATGTTCTTTCTTCCATGTGAGGAAGCGGGTGATAATATAACCCATCACGATTCCAAACAGGATAAACGCCTGATAAGTAAGCTTGAACATGGTGTTGGAACGCGCATAGTATTCCTCATAAATATCCCGCACATAGACGATCTCCGGAATCACAAACAGTCCGATGGCACATACGCCAAGCACTCCGGCAAAAATATCGCTCAACGGCGCTCTCGCCCAGAATTCCCGGAACGGAAGCGCTTTTCGTTCCGCCTCCAGAGCTTTCTGCTTCGCCTCATCCGTCGCCTTCTCAGTCATCTCCCGGGAAAAGGCATCTTCCCTCCGCTTCTCGGAGGCATCTGCTTCCGCACCTATCGGCGCTTCGATCCGCTTCCAGGTCAGGAACACGGCTGCCAGAAACAGCAGGACCAGAGCCGTCGGCAGTCCCCAAAGGATCACCAGCTGATACAGCATGGAATGGTTCTGCGCCAGCGCCACACCGGACACCATCGTCTGAAAGCTGATGGTAAACGGCAGCGCCGCAATCGTTCCGATCGCAAAAACTTCCGCCGCCTGGATCAATACCGTGGAAACTACCTGTTTTGCCCGGCAGTTGTACCGGTACAGCGCACCGTAAAGGGCGCCGCAGCACACCACAACAAAGTAAATGACAAAATCCCAGTAGTTCGTCCAGTGGAAAATTCCAATAAAGAATGCCAGCAGGATCAGATGCGGCTGCAGCAGGATCGACTTCGCATCCCATCTGCCCTCCCCGGCTTTCTCCTCCTGTACACGCCGCACATAGGCATAAACGCCGCCTATGACGAACAGAACGAACATGACATTGACCACATGGGCATGAAGGTCACCAAGCACAAACGAATAGGACGGAAACTCATGGATCGTCTTATCGTTTTCCACTACAGGATTATAACCGATGTACCGTGTGGAATCCGGGAACCAGTAATCCGCCGCGCTTTCCCATCCCAGCCATTTTCCGATGCATCCGAAAACCACATAATGCATGTTTCCGGCAAGGGAAACCGCCGCGCCGGACAGAAGTCCTCCGATGACCGGGGACAATTTCTTTCTCCTGCGCCGCTGCAGAGTCCGTGCACAGAGCATCTGATAGGTGATGGAAAACGGAAGCACAAAGGCAAATGCCGCAACCAGCGTCCGCATCAGGTTGTAGGTCTGCTTCACATCCGTAAAGGACATTTTCGTCAGGAAGACCGCGTAATACTGTCCTCCGTAATAATAGTTGATTCCGTCCGTTCCGTACCAGATATCTTTTGCCGGAAGCGTGGTGCTGCGCATCATTGCCTCCATAAAACCATAGTCCATGAACTTTTCCGTTCCGTGGGCTTCCGGATGGAATCCCGCCAGATAGGTCCACAGCAGGAAGAAGAACAGAAACAGCGCTTCTTCCGCAAAGATCAGATCCATATCCGGCATCTCTACTTTTACTTTTTTAAATCCATAGATCCAACAGACAACAAAACAGATCAGCGTAACCACAAGACAGGTCACACTGACAAATTTTGTCACCTTACATACGGTCAGGGCAAACACGGCAAATCCGCTCACCGCAACCCCGAAAACCTTGGAGAACAGCCATCCCCGATCCGTATAGGCCGCGAACAGAGATGCCGTTACCGGGTAAAATCCGATTCCGATGATCAGAATCATGATCCACCATTTCAAAAAGGGAACATTGTCGCTCCCCAAAAGCGGTATGGTCGCCAGCACCATCAGGATCATCGCAATCCCGGCGACCGTTGATTTTCTGCTCATGTTTTCTCCTTTTTTAGTTGACGGCTAAGTATTTATGATTTGATGTACTGTATACTCTAGTTCAGAAATTGTTCCGGGTAAAGCCCTTCCTGTTTCATCCTGCGCACCGCTTCCACAACCACGGGTTTATCCTCACGATAGGTTACCCCATACCACTGATCCGTGGATCTGCACACCTGAACCGTAGCTTTTTCTTCGTGCAGAAGATCCGCGATCACAGAAGGAAGGAAATACTCGCACTTCAGAGGATCTTTTGCGATCCCCTTCTCCAGGAATTCAGGAAAACGCGCCTGCAGCTCGTCCAGAATACTGTTGGAAAAGCCCCACATATTCATGGAAACTGTCGTATCCAGAGGCAGTTCCACACAAGTCTTCCCGCCATCCTCCGAATACACCGCCCGATCTCCCTGTTTCTCAATGTGCGTCCGCTCACAGATTCCGGTCAGAAAACCGTTCTCATCCATCGAGCAGATTCCGCGGGACACAGAACCGTTCTCTGTCAGCGTTTTTTCCAAATCGTAGCCCACCATCATATAACGGTATTTTTCATCGTCCTGATGGGTGGTCAGGTACTGGTAAATCTGAGAAAACGCCTGTTTTCCATAATAGTCATCGGCATTGATCACCGCAATGGGCGCCTCTGTCTGGTAGATACAGCTCAGAACCGCGTGACCGGTGCCCCAGGGCTTCACCCTGCCTTCCGGGACTTCAAATCCTTCCGGCAGGTCATCAATCCCCTGAAACACATAATGCACTCTCACATGACGCGCAATTCGGTCGCCGATCTTTTTCCGAAATTCCTTTTCTGTCTCTCTCTTGATAATAAAAATAATATCCTCAAATCCTGCCTGCACCGCATCATAGATGGAAAAATCCATCAGAATGTGCCCTTCAGGATCCACCGGATCCAGCTGCTTGAGTCCGCCGTAACGGCTTCCCATTCCGGCAGCCATGATGACCAACGCTGGTCTTCTCATTATCAGTTGTCCTCCTCGGTCATATTGTAAACGTGTCTCTTTCTCGCCATTACATCGCTGGCAAGATACTCATCATACGTTGTGATCTTGTCAATCAGCTCGCCGTTTGGCAGAATCTCCATGATACGGTTTGCCGTCGTCTGCACAAACTGATGGTCATGGCAGGTGAACAGCAGAACACCCGGGAATTTGATCAGCCCGTTGTTCAGCGCCGTGATGGATTCCATATCCAGATGGTTGGTGGGTTCGTCCAGCACCAGGATGTTTGCGCCGGAGATCATCATCTTGGAAAGCAGACAGCGTACTTTCTCACCTCCGGACAGTACGCGCACACGCTTCACGCCATCCTCACCGGCAAACAGCATACGTCCCAGGAATCCACGTACATAGGTGACATCCTTAATCTCCGAATACTGGGTCAGCCAGTCAGCGATGGTCAGATCGCTGTCGAACTCTTTGGTATTGTCCTTCGGGAAGTAGGCCTGCGTGGTGGTAACGCCCCATTTATAGGTTCCCTCGTCCGGCTCTTCCTCGCCCATCAGGATCTTGAACAGCATTGTAACCGCCTGCTCGTTGCTTCCCACAAACGCAACCTTGTCCTCACGTCCCAGCGTAAAGGTCAGGTTGTCCAGGATTTTCACGCCGTCTACTGTTTTGGACAGACCTTCTACCTGAAGCACCTCATTACCGATCTCGCGGTTCGGGCGGAAATCAATATACGGATACTTTCTGCTGGACGGTTTGATCTCATCCAGCTGGATTTTCTCCAGCGCACGCTTTCTGGAGGTCGCCTGTTTACTCTTGGAAGCGTTGGCACTGAAACGGGAAATAAATTCCTGCAGTTCCTTGATCTTCTCTTCTTTTTTCTTATTGGCTTCCTTCATCTGTTTTACCAGCAGCTGGCTGGACTCAAACCAGAAGTCGTAATTTCCTGCGTACAGCTGAATCTTTCCGTAATCGATATCGGCAATCTGTGTACAAACCTTGTTCAGGAAATAACGGTCGTGGGAAACGACGATTACCGTGTTGTCAAAATTGATCAGGAACTCCTCCAGCCACTCGATCGCATCCAGATCCAGGTGGTTGGTGGGCTCATCGAGAAGCAGGATATCCGGATTTCCGAACAGCGCGCGGGCAAGAAGCACTTTGACCTTCTGGCTTCCGGACAGATCTCCCATCAGAGAATAATGGAATTCGCTCTCAATTCCAAGACCATTGAGAAGCTGCTCCGCATCGGATTCCGCCTCCCAGCCGTTCATCTCCGCGAATTCACCCTCCAGCTCACTGGCGCGGATGCCATCTTCATCGGTGAAATCCTCCTTGGCATAAAGAGCTTCCTTCTCCTTCATGATCTCATACAGACGGGCATTGCCCATAATTACCGTATCCAGCGCAGAATACGCATCATATTTGAAGTGGTCCTGCTCCAGGAAAGAAAGACGCTGTCCCGGAGTAATGGTTACATCGCCTTTCGTCGGCTCAAGCTGACCGGACAGAATCTTCAGGAACGTAGATTTTCCCGCTCCGTTCGCACCGATCAGGCCGTAGCAGTTTCCTTCAGTAAATTTGATGTTTACTTCTTCGAAAAGAGCTTTCTTTCCGACTCTCAGTGTTACGTTGTTGGCTGCAATCATTTTTTATACCTCTTATTCTTGTTATTGGTTCGATTATTGCTTACAATTCTTCATTCTATCATAGAAAAATAAGCCTTTCAACAACCTTTTGGGAAAAATATCGTTTATTCCTTTGTGGTAAGGCGGACGAAAAAATCCCTGCGCGGGCGGCATCCGTGTATAGCGGGCGGCTGCGGATGCCGCCCGCGCAGGGATTTTTTCTGATCTCCTGTAATAGCAAAAACACTTCTATCCTTCCGCGTGAAAAAAGCCAGAAACCAGCCAGGCGCAGGTGGGATGCGTGGACGGCGGGCATCTGGAAAGGCGCG